>Ga0315915_1001547_pt1 | contig 28008 bp, 25 predicted proteins | sample MpolbnodulesMG_FD_207738 | JGI IMG/M metagenome (GOLD analysis project Ga0315915, IMG submission 207738) | Medicago polymorpha root nodule microbial communities from Los Angeles, California, United States - branched nodules | ecosystem: Host-associated > Plants > Roots > Nodule | place: USA... | reverse complement strand
AATTAACATTTAAATAACCATGCTTTATTGTCTTTAGTAATTTTTCACATGTTTTAATTTTATTTTGGCTTGTTTCATATTTTATAATAGGGTTTAAAACTACATGTTAATGAAATTGTGAATAAAAGATCGAAAAATATCTATTCAATTTTTTATTATATTAAAATAGACCCTCAATACTATTTTTTCCGAAGTGTGTTAAATTATAATTTTTTTGCTAGATTATTAGAAATAAAAAGAAAATATTGAGGGAGTAAAATGTAGATTTTAACACAAGAGGGGAGGGGAATGTAATTCAAGCTTCTCTTAGGGGAGGGGAGTGAAAAGTTTTCCAATATGTTTTGAATAAGAGGGGAGGGGAGTGTATATTTTAACATAAGAGGGGAGGGAAGTGTAATTCAAGCATCTTTGAGGGGAGGGGAGTGTAATTTAAACATAATATAAACATAAGTAAACGTTGTCCTTTGGTAAATATATTTTTATTGTTCTAGCTAAAACTAGTATTTCTATTGTACTACTACTATTTGTGACTTTCTTTTTCCAAATCTCTAATCCTTTTGAAAAGTGAAGATGACCCCAACTCATTGTTTGGCTTCAGTTATGAGTAGTTAATGCTAGTATAGTTTCCATTAAGCATGTCAGCACAAATATGTGTGCTCATTGTCCAGTCTCTTCAACGATCCTATCCCATAATCCTCATACATAGGATTTACACGATGTAACCGAAACTAAGACTGCCAAAATCAATTTGGTGTACTCATTGTTCATTTTCTTCCATGATCTTATCCTATAAACCTCACGTGTAGAAAGATTGGCATTTACATAACTAAGAGTCTGAACCTAAGCATGACAAAATCAATTTACAGGTGATTGCAGCATTACTTGAAAGTTTCACTATTCAGTCAAACCAAGTAAATATTTAATGATATCAACATGGTATTAGCGAAAATCCACTTGAAAAACCGATTAGAGAAACAACAAACACAATATTAGTTACACAATAGCATTGGACATTATAATTGAACTTCTTCTACGTGACATTCAAGATCGAGAAAAGGAAGCAATTATTTGTTCATCACACACACAAGTCTTGCAGAAAGTCTCACCTACCACCTTAACAAGCGCAAATAATAAAACCAAGGAAACTTAGTTAGCACAATCACTATCATTGACATTCAAGTAGTATCAACATAGTACCCAAAGATGACAAAACCGAATAAAGTCTGTAAATGCAGTTTTTATTACTTACATTCAAGTGAAGTATCCAAAAAACTAAAATCTAATAAGCATCAACTTTTTACCCTCATAATAGAGTTCAAATTCTCATGTACAGACTGACTTTACTAACAACAGATATGGAGAGTCAAGGGGGCATAAAACCAGACAGACAGTTGCAGAGCTCAGCTTTCAAAACTGCTATATTCATGTTGCATTAAATCTTCACTGGGTGTATAGTATTTTTCCGGAGAGAACGAACCCAAGTTAGATACTTGGCTTGTATAAAGGCAGGCAAATCTCTTAACCTGCATCATGTGCATAACACAATTTCATTAACTTAATGACAATTCAGTGAGGTCAATTTTATTTACTTATTATGATCTGGACAGAATAATATTCATCCATTTTAGAAGTTTCTAAATGGAAAAAAAATTATGTAATATACAAGCACACTCACACTTTGAGGCACAATTTAGCATTGGTTGGTATCCTATTTCACATTAGTACAATCTCCTAACGGAATGGCTATAAAAGTTTGAAAATAAACAGCAATAATAATGGTGTGCAGTACCAAAGAATGTTGGTTTTTACCTGATGAGCAAAGCGCGAGTTCTGATAACCAGTCTTCATCAGTTGTCCCCATGTCTCGTGAAACTGCAATGGTTTATTTTAAATAATATAATGTGAGTACTCTGTCGTGTAGAACAAGAACTAGTGATTGAAAAAGTTACAGGTTTTCTACCTCTTGGTGTAGTTTTCTTAGGGCTTCTTGATGATCTGATCTCACTTTCTCTCTTTCATTCTGTTAAAATAACTATTAGCTACTCAAAAACAAGTGCCACTATGCATATAACATGAGAGAAACAGAGAATGAACCGAAAAGATCTACCTCCAATTGCTGAATTTTTGAACTGAACTTCTGCTTGGTATCATCATCTGGACTAGCTGATCTGAAAAATTGTAGACTACTGCTAAGAATTCAATCAGATAGTAAGACATCACTAACAACATCCGGATTTACACTTACTTGAGAGACTGATTCAAATGCATTTCTTTCTCAATGTCATCACGATCGCTCCTCAGAGATCTAAGTTTCTGCAAACAAGACAACTTATATAATAATTGTTATCACCCAAAATGTCTACTTAGCTTGTTTGGTGGTGTTTGAGTCTGGCAAATCACAAAAGAAAACTTAATTAAAATTGCCGGAAGACCGTGTGATATTTTGTGTGTGAATTAAGCCTATACTCTATGGTTTCATTTTACATTTTTAAAATGCCACACTATTTTATTGACCGAAGATAAAAATGATAAAACTAATAAGCACCTTATGATCATCCCTCAATTCCCAGAGGAGTTGAACCTCCTTCTCAAGTTCTGGGATAACCAACATGGTTCTCCAACCTGCTCATGAACATATTGGACAATAATCAAGTTCAGATCATTTGAAGAAACAATAAATATACACGGTTTTAAAAGAAAGGAAATTTGGGTTTCCGCAGAAAGTATTTGAGCTTTGACCAAATGATGAAAAAATCTAATCTATATAATAGAAGAGTCTTGATTAATATACCAAGAGTTTTTTTGCTGCTCAGTATATCTCCATAGATATGATCCCCAACATATAGTATCTGCAAGTATTACCAGTTTCACAGAAAGCTTCTGTAAATGTCGCAACTTAGAATTCATAAAATGGCACCTACCATGTTTCCTACATAAGTAATATGCTCTTTAAATCAGGAACACAATTCACAATAAAAATTACTGCCATTTATATAAGCAACCGATATATATTTTCATAAAAGAAAATGAATACCTGTGAACTTGTTTCTATTTTAAGTAGAGGATACAGATGACTGACATTGCCACCCTAAAATGGAATCACTATATATAGTAAAAAATATTGAGATATAAATTTAATAAAATGACCTACAACTATAAGTAAATATTAATATACCTGGAAAACCTTATGAGCATTGTTCTTGTCTTTTGTTGAAATCCTTGCTGCGAAATTACCCACCTTTAAGAAGACGCGCAAAAACAGACAAATTTCAGAGCAAGATCACTGAAGAAATTAATACAAGTATTTGATGTGCTGTTGTGACCTGAGGCAGAGGAGAGCCATTATTTGTATTACGGAGCACTCCACTCTCAGGCTCAACCTCAAACAGGTTAGCATGATTATCCTCCTGAAAAAAACTTGGCTTTGCACTGCATGAATGATAGTTGGTAAAGTTGATCAGGTCAGCAAGGAAATCTATAATTTACTTGACTTCATTCCGCATAATACCCAAAAATTTAACATTCCAGCACAAGAACCGGGTCAAATTACACCAATTTATGTTTTGTTGTTTCTGATAAATACATAAACTGACTGAAGCCTAGTGTTTTGCTGTAAAACTCTTGAGTTCCTCTTGTCCTAGGTGGAACCGTTTTCGTGGTGTGTGTGTGTGTGTGTGTATCATTTTGACTTGTTAAAAAAAAAAAAAAAACTGACCTAAGCACTACATGACATCATGAGAATTACAGTATAAAACTGATACTACATAATGAAAATTACAATATAAACATGTATGTTTGGGATAAAAGACACTGCAGAAGCCATTTTACTGAACATCAAAAGGACCCAACTAAGTGATTGCAAGACCTCCTAGTTGCTTGTAATAATAGTGTTTGAGCATTAAGGAAAACATAGGGCACAATTTAATAGTGCTACATGAGAAGTTACTTTAAGCAGAGTGATGATAAAAAATAAAATCAGCTGTAGTTGCAGATTTTCAGATAAGAACGATGACCTGCCAGTGATGACAACATCAAAGTATTCAAGCCAGTCAAAATTAGTACTGTCATTCACCCCACCGGATCCACAGATGAAATTCATGACAACACTTGTGTAGTCCCATAAACTGTAAAAAATAGAGAGGAATCTTTAAAATTTTAGATAATTGTTTGTAGAGAAAGAAACCACAGTACAAGTGTATTTAAATTATATCTTTGATCAGGTCAATAAGATTAATGCATAATAAACTGCAAACAATCTTTTCAATGCAGATTTCCTTATCATGAACTGGCTTTTGCAAAAGCTTAAACTGTTGGGTGAAGGCACATGAATGATTTGTAACATTAATTTCTACTTTTAGGTTGAAGCATGCAATACCTTGTGCTGTAATTAAACTTTTAATTTAGAAGATATGGAGGCTTAGATACTATGTCAAGAACCTACTATTCCAAAAAGCTTGTACAATAAAGAACATGAATAATTTTAGAGAAATGACAGTGTGGACTTGCCACATAGAAATGACAGTAAAGAACATGCTGTAATTTACTTTTATACTGTTCTTCTTTAGAGAAATCATCACTACCTGTTTGTCACCAAAAATGTAGCTCGTCCAGATTCTTTAAGCATTTTAAGCATGGGAACTATTGACTCGTCTTCATGGATATACCTAAAATATTTTAAATTTCGGAAGGAATATGACAAGTCAGATAATTTCATCACAAATCCAGAGGTATATGAAACTTCACCACATAAATTTAACATAAAATCAGTGGTATGCACTAACCATGATATTTAAATAACACTAATTGTTTGTCCATTTTTCATTATGATGTAGCAGTGACTTTACATCTATACCTCTTGGGATCTTCTGCAAGCTTTTGCTTCAAGGTTCCATCTCGGTGGCACATATCTACTGCATTCCGAACATCTTTGTAGAGACAAGCATAACTGGAATGACAGCTCATAAACAATATTTAAAATGCTCGGTCATTTCTGCTTTACACCACCTATGACTTGAACCATTTGAAAATAAAAAAATGGTTTGTCCACTGCCCAATACACGTTTATTTAACCTTACTAATATTCACCGGTTATTCAGTGTCCCGTACTCTTGCAGAAACAAACAAGTTTAGCAGCACGCAACCATAAGCTTTAATACCTTAGAGGGATGTTGAAATCAAGATTCATTGTAAACTATTACTGCTCCATTGATGTTCAAAAATAAAGAAGCCCACCTTTGACTTGAAGGTAATACATCATTAAACATGAAAACTGATAATAATACTTTTTTTATAAGTCAACCAAGATTGAATTCTATTGCCAAGCAATAAAAATAACAAATACCTCTGTCCTAGTATGCCATTGATCTTGAAAGACGCATGCATGTAAACTTGATAAAATAAGAGTCATGCAAGCAGTTACAGGACTTACTCATCAGACGGTAGACTTCCAGGATTTCTGTCACTAAAATCAACCAGTTGCGCAAATAAGTAGGCTTCGGCAAGTGAAAAGAGTGTGTCGATTAGAGCATATTCTGGCTCATCAAAAGAATTAGATACTAAAAACTTTCCGTAGGCCTCAACTTTCCGTTCTTTTGACAACTCTTCAAAACCATGATAAGCTATTTTCACATATTTGTGGCAATCCATCTAAATACATGAAGCAGTACAAAGGCAAAAAAGGATATTAGAAGAAATCCATGCAATTTCTTATATCTTATTTCCATGGTAATTATGGAGAGGTATAAAACATTTTTTTGGTCTTGACCTTCAAGATGTTGCCTCTCTTTTTGTCAAGAACCAAACCTCTAACCATGTAGCTCGGATTAAAACTCCAATTCAGTAGCTGCAGGGAAAAAAGTTCATTTAGCGAAACAAATTTCATCCTTCATAATTGAACAATATTCAAGCAGGGTGAATGGAAAAAAATGGCTGATGTTTTCTATTGTATGGGATTGTTACGAAATTAATAGCAAACAAGGAAGCTCATTGTCGCAGAGATACAAATTTTGATAGATAATTGGTAACACTGCAAAGGTTTGATTCAAAATGAAAGTTATGGAAGACAGTTCAGGTAGCATATCCATTGGAGAAAAATATAGTAGAGTCTCATCTAAGGGTGATTGAACATATATGGAGCACACCCATATGAGTATTGGGGAGGAGGATATTTGATTTAGTTTTAAACAAAAGGACACCAAGGAAAACTATAGACCATAAATTTAAATGGTTTGTTGTCAGACATTATTCATGACAGAATATTTCGAAGTTGTTTGATTTATGTAGCCAATGTCATCTCGAGAAAGAGTTGATGAACATAAATTGAATAAATACAACACTGCTTCTATCATCACTAGCATGAGGAAAAACAAAATTAAATATGGTAGAATTAGTACAAGATTAACCGGACAAACCTCAACAGGATATTTCAAATTATGAACCAGCTTTCGGACTGTGTGTTTATAAGTAAGGGATTCAAAAGTTTCAGGCTTGTATTGCGCCAAGGTATAATCCATGTCAAATCCCACAGCATTAACGTTCCTCATATTCAGTGGCCGGTTACAGAAGATCTGCTTTTTTGTATCAGTTTTAGTTTTGGCACTTTTGCTGCCAGGAGATTCCACTGAGATTTTGTCCATTGAAAATTATGAATGCAACTGATTAGGTCCTGTTAGATTTCATCATCAACAAAACAAAAACGACAAATAATTATATTCCAGAATTAAAAGTGAATTTGGTAAATACGACAAGGCATTAATGAAAGTTAAGTTTTAGATGATATACAGTAACATTGATCAATTTCCTTAACTTTCAATAAAAGCTTCCTCAAAAGGAAGCACTCAAGCACAACATAATGTATGTCCAAAATCTACATAGAGATATTGAAGAACACATCACCGTACTACATCGAGTCGAAATATGGAAGAATTGTGATTCTGATTGTAATAAAAACCGCATGAAGTAAATCATACAGACCTATACTTTTTTCTTTAGTACAATGCAGACCTATCGTTATTCAGGACTTAAGAGGCACAAGATCATTGATCCATCTAGAGAGATTACAAAATGGTAACAAACACAATCACACATTCTTGATGAATCATGGAAGCACTAGTTTCATGTTATAAGATAAAGATATTGGATAACGGCATAATAAACAGGAAATCAAACAATTAACCTTGGCTTGAGCATGAAAGAATTATTATAAGACACAAACAGAAACGCAACATACTAATGTTCAAACAAACACCTGAACTGAATATTCAAGTTCTCAATCGAATTAATCTCATAAGTATCTAATAATTTAAATGAATGTATCTAAAATTCTCGCCACGTCTCATTCTACATAAAATTAGAACAGATTATAAGCACGAAAAATCACTTGTTTGAGCGATAAACGTAACTTAATCAACACTATGTTATAATAATGCTGTAACAAGATTCTTGAAACCTTATATTGAGCGTGAAAGAACTATTATAAGGTACAAACAGAAACATAGTATGATACGGTTCAAACAAATTAACACCTGAACCGAAAACTCAATTTCTCAATTGAATCAATCTCATAAGTAATAATCTGAAGTATCTAATATTCTCATCATATCTTGTTTTGTATACAACTAGAACAAATCACTAGCTTAAATGATAAGCTAAACTAAAATCAACAATATATTAGTATCAATATTCAGGAAACATATTGTTGATTCTAGCATCTAATCAAATATCTAATATTCTGAATGGAATGCATCTAACATTCCCGTTATATCACAGGACAAATTAAGCACAATCAAATCAATTGCTTAATCGAATGTCTAAAACTAGAACAAATTAATCACGAAAAAATCACTTAAACAATAAATTCAACTATAATGAACAACAAAATTACTTGTTGAATCAAGTGCATGACAATATAACGAATCAAGCATGAAAAAATCGCTTGCTTAAATGATAAATTAAACTAGAATCAACAATGTAATCGGAAAACCTTGAGGAACAAGTAAACGAAAACGAACCTGCAATAGCAAAGTGATGAGAGCGAAAATCGGAGAAGATTTGAGAAGAAAAGCGAAAACGATGGAATGAAAGAAGAAGAGGAGAGAAAAACGGTTATGGAGAGAGAAAGAAATGAAATGAAATGAAACGGTTTTCGTGTTCTCATTTTGCATTAAATAGAGCGCGGAAAATGACAAAGTGAGATTGAAATTGAAGTGAAATGCAAATGCAGTTGCGAGTAAAAAATAGAAAGTGTGAGAGAAAGGAACAAAAGTGCCACGTGGATAAGAAATGCCACGTGGTTATTCTCAAAAAAAGGTTTTAAAAAAAAATACTTTCTCAAAAAATAAGAATGGGAATATTAATCCCAAGTACTTTTTAAAAAATGTATTGGTTAATACTTATCACATTATTTGGATGGTTTATAAAAATGAGGCATGGAATGTCATGTTCTTTATACATCAATAGAGCCCTTACACAATCTTTATGACGTCCCAAAATTTCATTTTTTTGGGCGAAGTTATTTTTGAGTCCCACCTCGTGGAAGTGGTTTATTGGCCGAAGGTCCGATCAATTTTGTTTTTTTTATGAGTGAGATATGACTCATCTTTTCGGTTGACATCTTTAAAAATTTGTGAGCTGGATAATATAGAGTATTTGCCGACTCGCCTCTATGTTTTTGTTCTTAAGAAAGCTTAATTAAAAACTCTTAAATTTTTCACTCAAACCATCTATTATCTTTTAGTAAATACATTTTTTTCCAACGAACTCAATTTATTTTATGAGACTCATCCCCACCCCGCCCCATGAAAAACATTTAAATAAAGACTCAAATTTCAAGATGGTACCTAAAGGAAGGAGATGATGTACACCATAAATGTGGTTAAAACGACTTTTAAAAGAATAAAACGACCTCCTACAGATGAATTGCCAAACTTCCAAGAAGACAATTTGTCTCTTATACGACTAATCGTAAGATTCCAAACCGATTATTTACGAGGCTTATCGCCAATTGGCATCCCCAACATTAAATTAGTCTCATTCAACCAAGAGCTATCAACGTTAATATCAATTAATAAATGTTTATGTAAGTTCACCTTCAACCTAGAAATGAGTTCAAAAAGCAAAAGAGCGGTCTTCATTTAACAAATATGATATCAACTCTTTCTAACAATGAACAAAGTATCGTCTGAAAATTGAAAATGAGTAACTTTAAACGCATCATCATCCTCCACTTGAAAACCAGATTTTTTTACCAATTTTATAACCTAAATAAAAAAAAACTAGTTAAACTCTTCTGTTTCACTTGAAAACATAAAAGGTGACAAGAGATGCCCTGCCTTAATAACAAGTTTAATTATATTTGGAATGACAGTTACAATATCATTGTGGACTGTGGGGTGTGATTTAAAAATTGGAAATTGAAAATCCTCCATCCGTAGTTATCCAGTGCACTAAGCAAATCCAACATGAGTGTGAAAAAAGTAAGTTACATCGTCAACATAGAGTATGTCATAAACTAATTCACTTAGATCTCACCTACCAAACGATTGTTTACTTTGTGTATTAAAACTTACAAATATTTCAATGAATTTTATAGAAGTATTTTGTTATTAGATAATGAGTTTTCCATCAAAGTAATAACTTGAGGGAAACTAACTTTATCTTAAAACTATGAGTACAGTTTATTAAAACATCTATTTATTGAAGACTAATCTTAAATGAACGCAATTATAAAAAAAAATGTTTAACCACAAACTATACCAAGATAAAACTATATGAAGAATATTATATCACACATTAATCGGTCTATGCCATGGGCATTTTCATAAAATAAAATCAAGCTATAGCCTTTTGGCCATGATCAGTGACAACATTAGAAACAAACTTTTTCCAAAACCAATGAGACTTCCACACTTTATTCATTTCTTCAATGGGAACATTGTTTGTCTCAGGAAGAAACAAGGCAACGAAAATTGACATGATGAGCACAAAGCCAGCAAAGAAGAAGAAAAGTCCAAACTTCAAGTGACAAAGCATGGTAAGAAAAACTTGAGCAATGATAAAGGTGAACAACATGTTCACTGCAACATTGGTAGCTTGACCTGCAGATCGAACCTCGAGAGAGCATATTTCACTAGGAACTAGCCATCCCAACGCACCCCAAGACCATGCAAATGCCGCAACATATAGACATATAAAGACTAAGAGAAGATCAGCTTCGGTTTTTGTAAACGAGCCTTCACCGCTAACTCCAAGTTTGATAGCAATCATGCTTCCAACGGCAATCTACAATCAATGATTATATCCTTTATATTATTTATGCTTGGAAACGACATATGTATAATAATTTTTAAGGCTTAATTAATTATGGTTAAATTGAAGTTTTCACCTGGCAAATAAACATTTGGATACCACCTTCAAGGAACAAAGTTCTTCGTCCAAACTTGTCCACGGTATAGATGGAAATTAAAGTAGCAACAACGTTAACACCTCCGCTAATTACTGCAGACATGAGAGAAGCATCATTTCCAAAGCCTAGAGTTTTGAAAAGGACAGGTGCATAAAACATGATAACATTGATGCCAGTGAGTTGTTGAAAGAATGGAATGAGAGAACAAAAAGTGAGTTGAGGCCTGTATCTTGTTTGTGTAATATTTTTCCATGGGTGCTCTACCTTTTTGGCTTCCTCGCTAGCATCAATTAGATCTTGAAACTCCTCATCAACATTATCGATGCCACGAATCTTTTGCAACATTGCCTTAGCTCCTTCTGTTTGGCCTCTTTCGATCAAAGAGTTTGGTGTGTCACCTAAGAAAAAAGATCCTATGCACAACATGACTGCCGGAACGGCACCAAGACCCAAAGAAATTCTCCATCCACTCTCAAGATTGGAAGTCCTGTAGTTAATAAGATTTGCAACCAGGATGCCAATTGTACACATCATTGAGAATCCAATGTTAAGCGCACCTCTCATCTTTGTCGGAGCCATTTCAGACAAATACACTGGAACAGACTATTCAGGAGCAACAAACAAAATCAAATTCAACCAGTCTTGAAATATTCTCAACCTTTTATACATCAAAACATGAAAGAACAAGAATGATATCAATTTATACCTGATTACAATATCCTACACCAAAACCAAGCAATATGCGACCGATGATAAGCATTCCAACATTGACGGCAAAACCATTCAGCAACGCACCAACAAGGAAAAACAAGCCACCTGCAAACATTGAGATCTTGCGTCCAAACACTCTTGTAGTAGTGGAAGCAAAGAAAGACGCTATTAACGCCGCGATATACAAGGAAGATGTGAACAAAGTAAGGAGTTGGTTGTCAAATTTGCAATAATTGCTATCATGCCTAGATTCATCTTTCATTTTCTTGTAAACACTAGGGAAGAATTTAACCAAAAATGGTTCCATGGAAGTCACTCCTCCTGTAATACCAAGATCATAACCAAAAAGAAGACCACCCATGGCTGCAACCAAACATGTGACAAACACAAATGGGGTGACCTTCCCCTCATATTGTCTTCCATTTGTTGAAGAAACTAATACTCCAGCACCCATCTCTAAATGTGTGTATCTTAAGGTTTAGGCATGCATGTTAATGATATACACTTGAGCTCACGTTTATTTCTATAAATATTATAGGCTTAATTGTATGTTTGATCCCTTATGTTTATTTTAGTTTTTAAGTTGGTCCCTTATATTTTAAAAGTTTCAAGTTGATCTCTTGCGTTTTAAAAGTTTCAAGTTGGTCCAAAACGTTACTCACGTTGGAATAAGTTAGTCCTTTTTGCGGCATGATATTGAGTTTAAACGTTAAGTGACAGAAGGGACTAACTTATTCCAACGTGAGTCACGTTTTGGACCAACTTGAAACTTTTAAAACATAAGGGACCAACTTAAAAACTAAAATAAACATAAGAGATCAAACATGCAATTAAGCCAAAATTAAGCCAATATTATATGACCAAAATTATGACTGTTTTTCTAACATCAACATTTGCTAATAAGATAAGACGAGAGAAGAAGTCAAAACTATAACAAATAATTCCTTCAACAATACATATTATTTTAGTATTTTGATTATCTGTGTCCTAGTAATTTGCTATGTTGGGAGCATTCTTTCGCTTGATTTGGTCTTAGTACACTATTATAAGGACTTGAGATACGCACTAATTCTTGGGATTAGATTTTAAAACTTGACTATGGATTAAACCAATTTAAATAAACAGAAAGTTTGTTGGATTTCGTATTATTACGAAAAGCATTTCTTAAAAAGTTATAATAAATATTTTAATTTTAAATAAGCTTAATAAATATTGATCTATAATATTTTTAATTTTATTTATATAAAGTATTGAACCAATTAAAATATCTTCATGCAACCCATAAAGGATTAAGTTAGACCAAGAAATTGACGATAATTTTTTTTACTTAAATATGTCATTGGTCTTTACACTTAATTTCACCATTTTTACATCAGGTTACATAGAAGATTACTATGACAAACTTTACGCCATTGTATTAGAAGATGGTATCCGTCACTGTCACTAGGGACCTGAAATTTGTGTTGACAATCAAAAGAATCCGGACAGAGTGTAGCTTAGGGAGGAAGGCCAGGAGTGGTCACCACCATCATCCTCGATAAGGGTAGTCGGAACCGTTTCAGATGCAACAGGAAACAGTAACGGTCAATCAATAAATCATCATATGCAAAAATGGTTACTCTTGCTGATTTGTTGAAAAACCTAGATTTAATGAGGAAATCAAGCAGTATTAATGTGCTAGAATTACAAGGAAAATGAGGTAGTAATTCTTAAATCTTAATAACAGAGAGTGGTCAAGGGCTGACTCATCTAAGGAGCGTCCAACAGAGTCCATTACTCCCTTGCCACATGGGAAAAGCATCAGCCAGCCAACACCAATGGAAGTAGTGCAAAGCAAACCTTCAACTGTGGTTGATCATTTTTTTTATCGGCAGAGCCTGGCTCCCGGGCCTGTCGGGAGTCATGAATGTAATAGCTTGGAACTACTTTGGCCTAGGAAACGTCAAGGCAGTTCCTGTATAAAATACCTTGTCTGTGCGTCATGCAACTTTATAAATATGTCCCACTCAAAATCCTATCAAAGCTACTTGGCACCTCACTGTTGGATCATGAGGGGAGTCAGGGGAACCGTCTACATCGAGGCTAGAACAACCACACAAGCAAGAGAGACACCACACTCTTATCCAAAACCTTAAGGGGGTTTATGAGTCCTCTTACTTATAAGGTGTTCAACCTTTACTCTTTTATCCGATGTGGGACATATAACTGCTTTCTGCGCAAACGGACTGGCTGCCTCGGTCGTACCCTTCGCCGAACGGGGCTCTGATACCACTGATTGGGTCACTGGGGGAAGCCTGAGGGACCGTCCACATCGAGACTAGAACAACCGCACAAGCAAGAGAGACACCACACTCTTATCCAAAACCTTAAGGCTATGAGTTTATGAGTCCTCTTACTTATAAGGTGTTCAACCTCTACTCTTTTATCCAATGTGAGACATATAACAACATTTTTGGTTACCCGAATTGTGGAAGACGATGTAACTGTTGGGAACTTTTATGCTCCCTCCGAAATCAGTCGCAAGGCTCATGGTGTATTAGAGTCTTATCGATCTCCTTGGCTTATTCGCAGATTATAAGATTTCGTAAATGAATGTGGCCTTTATGACCTTCCCCTCATTGAATATCAATATACTTGGTTTAAGAGTATTGTGAATCGTCCCATGGCAGGAAGTATTTTCGCATGCTACTCTACAAACTCTTGTAGCTCCCATGTCCGACAAAACACCTATACTCCTCCAGCTAGAACCGGTACCATGGCAAACACCCCCACAATAATATCTGCCTCAACAATTCTTAGATGCTCGAACCGGATTTAGTGCACAATGTCACAAATAATTGGGGTTATTGTCCTACTAATAATATTGTTGCTAAAATCGGTTACTGTATTGAAGATTTAAAGTCTTGGAATAAGGATAACCTTCCATTACACCTATAAATGTTTGGTCCCATGGATATGATCCCTCCCTACTCTAAAACCGTCCACTACACCTTCCCCTCACATGGAAGATCTCCTTGTCCAGGACTAGGTCCAACCTGACTTGACATCTTGAAACTTCAATTTGATTCATTCCACATTAAACCACCAAGATACTACATCAATTCTATTTACTCCCCTCCAAAACAAATCACTTACATATTCTTATGTTTGGAAGCTCAATGTTGATGGTACTTACACCGTGAAATCATCATACTCTCATTGTATGTCGCTGGTAGCCTATGCGACAAATAGCAAAGCTGGCCCGGATCAGAATTGGGGTACCATTTGGAAGCAAAGAGTCCCATCCAATGTTTGCTCTTTTCTTTGGGGATAGCTCATGACTGCCTCCCTAGTCCCCACACGTTCTCGGCTGATTTAGAGAGGAATACCTTGCGCTGATAATTGTGTGCATTATGAAGAGATGGCGAAAACTCAAATTCACATCTTCTTTGTCTGCGCAAAAGTTCAAAATTCTTGGGAATTGGTGCAACTTAGACCCCATAATCTGCAACTTGCTGCTCATCGCTAACAATTTTACTTCACTCTTATTTGATTCTTTTGATATGTTGATTTCTGAACAACAATCTATGGTGTCAACGATGCTAGGGAGATTGTGGAAAAACTGTAACTTTAAGTTGTGGAGAATTCGGATTCTCCATCTCCAATCATTGTGCGACGAGCGAAAGATACTCTCAATGGCATTGTATGCAACAACATAAGAATCGAGGTCAGAATGTGCAACATGTGCTTTCATGGTTCAAACCGCAACTTACACACCTGAATGTAATGTTGATTGTGCACTCTTCAACAACAACACAATCAAATGTTATGGATTTCGCTTTCATAACTCATCAGGTAACCTTGTCTCAGGAGTGTCGAATTTCGATCCTAACTCTTGCCCCTTGCCTGAAGCTTTGGGTTTATACGAGGCCATCGAGTTTGCTATTGCTCAAGACATGCCATCCATAATTTTCGAATTTGACTACAAAATTATTGTTAACAAATTGAGATTGGAGACATCTTTGCTAGATGTACGGACCTTTTATTAACTAGAAATAGTTTTGTTGGGAATCATGTTAGGAAACAAGCAAATAAGGTTGTCCATATTATAGCTAAAGCCTCCTTATCTCACACTAATCCCATATCTTCCATGTTGTTCACTTGTCCCCCTTATTTGTACGCTTTAATTATTTATAAAATGGCCTAAGTTTGCCTTTGCTCGAAAAATTATCTTTGATCCTCTCTAATTTACTAGCATGGTTTCCTTTTCATATGATAAAGAGCTTTTCAAGTTCCTTTTCATATGATAAAGAGCTTTTCAAGAAAAACTGTCAAAAAATTATTTTAGGCAATTCAAAATCATTTTTGACGATTTTTCTTTTTTTTTTTTTTGTTACAAATTTTGACGATTTTTCTTGAGGAAAATCGTTTTGAAGATTGATCACATGATTTTTTTTTTGTCAAGTAACTTAGAAATTCACCTTTTTAAGGTAAATAAGTGGAGTTTTCGAGGTTCGAACCCCAAAAACTGCATATAATATACAATATCCCTACCAACTGAGCTAAGCTCACGTGAATGATCACATGATTTCTATTGGTTTAATAATTAATTACCATGAGTGAATAGTTATGGTATTAGTGCCTTTGACAATGCATTTTATTCTTTTAAATATGACATACGATCGTAGTTTATTTTGATGTTCGGTTTGTGTGTTTTGACACTTATTTAATTTAAATAATTGTAAATTGTTTGTGATGACGAGAAGCATCATCAAATAAGGACATAGTGGAAAGATTTGAGAAATCAACTCAAAGATTCAAGACTTATAAAATAATTTATTTATTTTGTCTTTCGTGTCAGACGACCATAACTATATTACCTAATCTTTTATCATTTGATGTATGTGATCTTTCATTGTTTTATCTATGTGATGCATGAAATGTATGTTCGATCAACGCATGTATGAGATATATGCTTATAATATTTTTAAATGTATGCTTTAAATTGTTTGTGATGACGGGAAGCATCGCCAAATAAGGACATAGTGCGGAGATTTGAAAAATCAACTCAAAGATTGAAGACTTATAATAGTGTCAGGTGACCATAACTATATTACCTAATCTTTTATCATTTGATTTATGTGACCTTTCATTGTTTTATCTATGTGATGCATGAAATGTATGTTTGATTATCGCACGTATGTGATGTATGCTTATAATATTTTTAAATGTCTGCTTATGTGTATGTCTTTTATGCTTTACATACTTGTTAAATATATGTAAGCATGAATGTGATGAGAGACACATATATGAGATATATATCGTTGAGATCGCCTAATTGAAATCCTTCATACTCATCAGACTAATATTGAAAATGTATAGATTTCGCTTTAACGAGATGCATTTTCTATACTTGTAAAGATGTGTAAATATTAAATTGAATGTTTTCCATATTTTAGCACCCATCAGTAAGATGCATAATTTTTTTTTTGTTGGTGTAAGATGTGTAAATATAAAGTTGAATGTTATCAAATTTTAGCATCCATCAAGACTAATATCAAAATAATGTAGATTTTGCACAAATAAGATGCATTTTCTATACTAATAAGGTGCAAAAGAAATGTAATATCTCGGTGCTAATTTTTGGGTTCAACTTAACTAAACTAATTATAATAAGATAATCCATACGATGATTAAAATTAAGGGAGAGAGAAAGACTTTTTTTTTTGACAAGTGAGAGAGAAAGACTTACGATGAACACAATAAAGAGTTATTTAATCTAAAGAAAATAAATGATTATTTAATCTAATTAAAGGCCCAACTTTCTCTTATATATAAGACCGATACATACATACATACATACATACATACATACATACATACATACATACATACATATATATATATATATTGCAAAAATATTGTATGCATAGTCAATTAATTGTGAAATATCAATCTTAAATTTCTTTTTTCAAGATTGTCAAAAAAAAAAAACTTTTTTCAACAAAAGCGAGTTGCTGATGGTATTTTACAATTATTCTTTAGAATATCAATCATGTACTTTGTTTATATGGCCAAAGTTACATTGAGTCATAGTTTCATTTTTCTTTTTTTGAAGATGATTCGATAGTTTCATGTTATTGCCCTTTTTTGTTTTGAAAATATTATTTACTCTTTTTCTTTTTTGACCGATTTGAATTGTTGACCAGATGAATTTAGATTAATTATATTTACTATTTTATATTTATATTAAATAAAATAATTGATATTTAACATATCAATAAAAAAAAAGTATTCAATGGTCAAGGCAGGTTCTCCATTTATACATGTCATTGGGAAGGGAAAAAGAAACTCATAATCTATGAACAAGATGAACACAAGGAACTCTACTACTCTTAAATTGGCATTCTTATTTGCTTTCTTCATCGTTGCATCAGGTTTGAAATCAACGAGTGAATTTTCCATAGATATCAAGTTATGATTTTTATTTTATTTTATGAAATATCATGTTGTGATTTACTATTTACCAAATCACCCTTTAAATCTTTCATATATAGTACCTTCAATTTAGTCCCTAAACCAACAAACACCAAATAAATTTTGAACACTCACCAATTTAACCATTGTTGTCAAAATATTAAAGACTAAACTAATGGATTTTCATATATTTTGGAGACTAAATTTATGGTTTATTGACTTATGCCGTGTATATCATCACAAGCAAAATTGTTATGATATTCTTTTTTATTATTATTTTGTGTGTTATGATATTCTTTTTTATTTTTATTTTTTCTGTATTATGAAATTCTTTTGTTGTATATGTATGTAGATTTATGCATGAAATCAGAAGCACAACATCCAATTGTGAGCTGGCCCTGTGTATCACCAAAACCATGCAAAGTTGGCGGCACTTTTACTTGCCCATGTATTAATAATCAATGTCGGTGTGGAAAACCTCCTTTAGATGATAACAATTCTATTCCATCCACCTTAACTGCAAATTGAGTAATGAGATATTGTGTGGCAATGATAGTGTATGAATAAAAATGTAATAAAAGGTGGATATGATAAGAAAAGATTTCATCTTATTTTATTTTTAAACTTTTTCTTATGAATGTTTTGAAAGCTTGTTTACCATTTTCTTTCTGTTTGAATATTGATACTATTGGATGTTATAAATCAAATCATTTTCAGTATATGGGGTTTTTTTTTTGTTTTGAAAGGAATATGGGGATTGTTATATTCTCAAGAATGCACGAATGAACGGAATTTTGTATAGTTTTAGAGATAAAGTATTGAAATGGATACGATGATGATGTAAATGATTCACTAATTAGCAAAATAGTTACACTTATATACAATCGGTAGAATTCTAACTGAATTTAACCTATAACTATGTATAACAGTGCTATATGGTTATACTTGCAACAAACTTATCCTTATGAGAAATGATATTTGTACAACTATGTTGATACAATTTTTGTACAACTTTATATTCATACTCACATTATGTTTTTATTCTCTCTCTTCCTTTTTCCCTCTCTATTATTTTTGACCAATGAGAAGAGAGAACAACAAAGTTGTCTCAAAGGTTGTACCAAAATGGTTGTTAAAATATCAATACTCTATACTTATAGTGTGTTTGGTTAAACGGTGATTATAATTGATTTTGAGTAAATTGATTTTGTAAAATTGATTCAGGATAATAGTAAGTTGAAAGTAAAATGATTTATGTTTGAATGTATTTATGTAAAAATGAATTTAAGCTAAAATCAAATGTAAAAGGTAAAAGCTACAAATTCTACCTTCAAGTAAATTCAATTCTACAACCTAAAGCAATTATATTTAGATCATCCAAACAAGATAAAATCATTCTTCAACATCTAGACTCACTTTTGACCCTCCAAAATTAAAACCAAATACATATGGTGATTAAGTCAAGTACTCTAATAGCTCCCGTCAACCTCATGGTGGGTGCACAATAATTAGAGTGAGCTTGTCTCTTCATGTGCCTAATTTGAATGTGCAAAGAGGCTTCATGAAGTTGTCAGCAAGATGGTAACCAGTGGGAAGTGGGAACAAATTAACTAAATGTTGAGATATATGGTGAAGACTTATTTTTTACCGAGGCGATAGAGGTCTAAGACAAATATTAATACAAGATATATTTTTTAACAACAATTAATACGAGATATGTAGCCTAGAATAGCATTTTAGCAAAATTACTAAATTTTGATTTACTATTTGTTAGGATAAATTTTAATTTACTATTATGTTTAATTGATTTCGCTCAATATTACTTTTAAATTGATAATAAAGTCAATTGATTTAATCTTTTGGTGAGACAACATAATTTTACATATAATATCATTAATTTTAGTTTTGAAAATAGTAGATTATGAAGCCTTTTTTTAGTCAAGTAGCCTAGAATGGTGTTTGGGGTTCGGACATATTTTGAAGCCTTTTTCTTAAGTAAAAATTTATATATTTGGTAGATAAAGCGATTGCTTTGGTGTCTCATCCCTATTTTTCACGAACAAAGGGCATGTCGAGCTTTATATGCTTTAGTGCATGAGTTAAGCACTGGATTATGGGACAGGTAAATACCATAGAGGAGCTTAGGGTGTCAAATGCAAAACCAAGCTCGCGTAGAAGAGACTGAATCCACATCAGTTATGCCGTAGCCAACGACATATTACAAATGAGAAATGTTACGCCGACACTTTTTCAGGCGTCCAACAGAGAATGGAAAAGAAAAGGAAAAATAAAATGTGCAGGTAAACGATGGTGTCTGTATTGTGTCTAATATTTTGTGTTCGATTATCATAACTGAATAAAAAACAACCTTCTTCCCTTCATATGAACCAAATTCATCTTCATTGATTCCCAAAGGGGTCTATTCTAGGAAGGACAAATCTATGGTAAACAATGATGACTCAACCATTCACTTGTTCCCAATGTTAAATGAAGTTATATCTCAGCTCAAAAACTAGTTTTCTCACTAGTTCAGTTTTTATCGCAATGTAACTCAACCAAGAAAATACCTTAAGTCCTTAACTATTAACTGAATGAAATACCATAGCTTTTTATTTTATAAATCTAAACAAAACATTCAATTTAGTAGTCCAAAATATAAATAATTTTTTTACTAACTTCACCCTATTTAATGATATCATTTTGAAAATACTCTTTAGACTTTAACTACCATAGCTTTTTATTTTATAAATCTAAACAAAACATCTAATTTAATAGTCCAAAATATAAATAATTTTTTTACTAACTTCACCCTATTTAATGATATCATTTTGAAAATACTCTTTAGACTTTAACTAACTAAAATTGTAAGATTCCAATAACCTATTACTCATTAAACAATCTAGTTTTAACCATCACATTTAATCGGGTACATGTGAATAATCAAAAATCATAATGCAAACCTGAAATGAACAAAAGAAATCAGAATGTATGCTTGAGTAAATATTTAATTGGTGCAAAATTGTGGGTAACACAAGTTATGTAATCAGTATGTTAACATAAACCTCAGAGAACATTCCAGTGAATTTAACAAGTTATTAGGTCATCCCTAGCAGCAAAAATTTCCGTCAATTTATCATAAGAGAAGCCATCGTCATTTAGAAATTTAGAAATATATCACAGAATGACCTATATGTTATTTGCCTTTCATGATAGCAACCATAAAATGGCGCACGAACAGAAGCTAACTGGATTAATCTCAATGTTTAAGCAGCCTTAGGCACTGTCAGATTCATTTCCTGAATCAATATTCATCGGTTGTGGTTGAGCATTGTAGACAATCTTCTCATCCTCGTAACGTTTTTTATCAACACGAGCTTTTGCCTCGTATGGCTCCTTCTCCTCGGCTGTACATTCAACACACAGAAATGACAACTTAGTAACACATGATAGGATTTTATCAGTGATCGGGAATGACATTATGCGAAAATGAAACAACTGTCAAACAGCCATACCTGACATTTTTTTCCAGTTCTCTCCAAGTAATTTTGCCACATCCGTAAATGAAATCCCAGGATTAGCTTTCTTTATATTCTGTCATTAAAAAAAGAAAAAGCGTTTGAAATTTCTCCATCGATGGTTAGACAATCTTGCAGAAGGGAAATGATCATTTCCACACACCCAAATCCAAAACGACACCATTGGTATATATATAACATAAAACACACCTCTCTTTCCATTTGAGAAAAGAACATGAATCCAGACATTCCCCTCTTCGGTGCATTTGGATCCTTTTTCTTCTTCTGTTTTTTCTTTTTGCCATCTTCATCTGCATCTTTTGATTTCTTCTTAGAAGTAGAAGTAGAAGTAGAAGCAGATGCCTTAGAAGAAAGATCCTTCTTTGGTTCCTTTTTGGCAGGTATCTGAAAATTGGCCATCATTAAGGTGTCAGGAATACCAAAGATGTAAAGAGTAGAGGTGAGGCATCACACGATAATAAAGGAACATAAAACAAATCACTTGCCTCTTTCTCATCACCACTTTGGCTAGCATCAGAATCATCTGCCCCAGAATCATCAGTAGGAGACCCTTCATCGTCCTTTTCGGCAACAAAGTCTTCATCCTGCAGATATTTTCCACCGATTAATATATACAAAAGCAAACAAGACTACCGAAAAATATTTCCACAGGGAACCCCGCCATAAGACATAGTAGTGTGCATATAAGTCCAGAACAAATGCACACAACTATAATAATATGCAATACAGAAAACACAGGAAAGTGAAAAGGATAGATAATAAACAATAGTCTGGCTGCAAAACAACAGAAATGCACGCCTGTGAATGCAACGCAGAAATGTAAGCACACTTCAAACATCACTTTATGTTTTTTCCATGCTCAAATATTTTCCAAGGTTGTTGGATATAAATTAATGTGATCCTTGTTTACTTAAATTAGAACGCAAATATACTAAATGCTACTCACGAACAAAATACGAGGATAAAAATTAAAAATTATATCAAATATAGATTAGGCACCTCCTCGTCACTTTCATCTTCACCAGCTTCATTTCTGATGCGCTCAAGATGTGGATCAACAGCATCATCATCATCACCCTCGAGAACCTTAGCCACACCAGTAGTTGGTTGGGCATCTCCTAAATTCATAATTTTCAAGCCTTTTGAACTGCATGTTCAGGTAAGGAATGAGTTGTTTATATGACAAACAACTAGTTGCCAAGTAAAATTTGGCAATGAGGTAACATTTACCTGATAAAACCATACAAATTGTGGTACTCGTTTCTCTGAATATTACGAAAGAGGTGCTCTTGGTCAGATTTTAGTCTGATAAGAAGGTCAAAATAATGCATATTTGACCCACCAGCAGCATGTCGCTCAAATTCCACATAGTCAATCTAGTCAGAAACAACGAAACAATCAAAACCTCTAACAGGTGATATCATGCATGTCAACCAGTATTTAATATATGATAGTCAGTAAACAGAACTCAAATTTCACCTCTTCATGAGTAATAAGAGTGGGAGGTTTAGGTAGAAAGAAGAAGCTCTTCTCAAGGGGATACAAAATTCCATCTTCAGCTTTCAGAGATGATTTCACTGCATAACCATCTTGACAACTCCTAAATTTTCCAGGCTTAGTAACTTTGGCCCCAGACAAGCCACGTAATACTGTGGTGAACACTTCATGGATAAGCCCCTGATTATTGAATTGTAAATGAAACATATCAACTATTGCATTGCATCAGATGCAATATGCACAACCCGTAGTACCAAATTTACACATCAATCAATCAACTAAAATTATGCTGTTTCTATTTTCCCAAGCATCCCTCAAGGAACAGCACCTCGGGGTTGTATATCAACAAATCAATAATCAACAGTTTAGGCAATACCTTATACGACAACTCCAATCTGTCTTTGTACTTAGAGTTATACAGATCTTCACTTAATGCCAATTCACTTTCAACCACATAATCAGTTTCGAACTATACAGAAATGACCAAAAGAATATTAGCTTCAGAACAATGCAAAATATGTATCACCTAAATTAGTAAACCAGAAACCCATGAGAAATTACCTGCATCACAATATGAGGGTACAAAGTTTGTCCTTTTCGAATAGGGGGGTCGAGACTAATAACAACGAAGGTATGTGGCTGATTAGACTACAGATACATACAGCCAGTTGACAGGAGATGTTGTCAGTATACTTAACAAGTCCAGAGAAAAGCATCAACCTTAAGGCATGGTTGGCTGATAAACTATATTAATAGCTAATATGAAAACCAATATCAGTGAAATGAAAGCAATAGATCAGAAAATAAACCTTAGGAAGTAAAAATAGTCGAACTACACTGCTATACTGGATTTTGAAATCATTAGCCTGTCCTTGAAGCCGCAAGAATGACAGGTGTAACTCGACACTATATCTTCCCCTGCACAGTAACACAAATTTCTATCATTAGATATTTGATCTTTCTCTTGAGAGGTTGTAAATGCAATCAGAAGTATGCAAAGCAGTGATAAGAAACAGAAAATAGTTAAATGAACATGTCTGTGTATTTAAAATGTTACCTTGGTGTAAGGATTGCAATACCGTCAAACGTAACAACAGCGTCTTCACCTCCAGCACCAACGTCGGCCATAGACATTATTTTATCACGGAAAACCTGATACGAAAAATATTATGCAAACTTAGGTTACATATAATTTATTAACATGAAATTTATTAACCTCGTGAACAAACTCACCTGAGCAGGGGGGCAATTTTCATCACCAACAAACTGGGTGTTGGAATTCGGTATATGGAAACTTATCTCCATCAACGAATCTTTCTGAGATCATATGAATAATATTAGACCATAAAAAATGCACACCCAAATTAACCACAGCCCACATTACTGTTCAAGCCTAATTTGGATAAGGAAGGTTTTCTTTAACCAGCTGCAAGCTGTTACGAACTGTACTCATTAAAACTCAGAAGATTATATGGATATACCTCATTGGCTCCGGTTGTGTCATCCACATGGAACTCCAAGATCACATCATTTTTCCCTTGAAGGTTAGTTTGTGAGACGTCCGCTAAAGGCACCTCAAAAGCTTGCTTTGAGCCAACCATGAAAGCCAGCATATTTCCTGAAATGGAAATATAAGCATAAGAATGTCGACTAGTATTAGAACTTTATAAAAGTAGTCAAAAAATTCCATCAAACAAGCTCTCTCTGCTATGAAGAGAAAGACGGCATGTGGCTGGCAAGTGGCAACACAAGCAAGAATGAGATGGAGGTCCGTTTTGAGAAGCCAAGCAAACCCACCTCTACCCCAACCCCAAGAAAAACCACAATCTTAAGTATAGGATGATTGGTATCAACTGAATATCTTAGTAGAGTGCTACCCCTTGCTGAAAATACAAGCATACCATGTTCTTGTGATGTTTACTTGTTATACAGAGCACGGTGTGAAATTTTTTTTTTCTCTCAAAACAAATTTTCTCAAAAGTATAACAAGTAATGACAATAAAGAGAGATGTCTGAGAATGACGCAAAGCATCAAGAGGAAATATATCAATTTAAACACATCAGTCAGTTCATGTAAACATCACTGACCATTTAAATCAACTTCACCCCAATTGCGCCCGCTAACAGAAAGTTGCTTCTCCTTTACAGTTATTCCAAAGGTGTTTTGGAAAAAACTGGTCAAACTTACAACGTCCTGCAAAATAGAAAATATCGACATAAGAAATGGCATGTGATGCCAATCTAAGCCCCAGTCATTAATATCTATATCTGTCAAAATGTTAATCAAAGGAACAAACATAAGAAAACAAACCAGATATTTGAATTCCTTAGTCTACATCAAATATATGTAATTGGACATTCAGGAGGGGCAGAAAGTAACCTGATCACGAAATCCAGTGAATTTGTAGAACAACCCATCTTTGATCTGAACACCAAGTTGATTAGTCTTTGGAACCTTCATCCATGTCACGCTCACTATGTCAGAGTTGTCAACTTCAATTGATTTACCACCCCCCTGTCTCTTCCATAAAATTCCCCCAGAATATATTTTTATCTGCCCCGGATTCTGCAACCCCGATCATATGAAGAGGTGTCAACAAAAAAATCACTATATTTAGCCACCTATTTAAAAATTTGCTAAAAACAAAAAACCCATTTTTCCCCCAGTTATCATAGTCCTATTATAAACAATAACACTGAAAATTGATACATCATTGGTATGGGACAAGCAATGCAACATAAGTAGAGGCTGTGCATATTCGACTCCTTCCTATGGATACTTAAATAAACTATACATAAAACCCAATGAAATCATTCAGTATGCTTGGTTGAGTAGGATTAAGACTGGAAGATAGAAAATTTGGAACAAAATTCACTTTGCAAATGCTTGAGACAATGTGTGCGACATTTTGAGTAAAAAAACATTTTGGTCCCTAAATGTGTGAGACAATGCCGCTATAGCCTTCAAAGTATCTTCCGTTAGTAATTTTATGGACCAAACGGACTGATAGAAAATCCACTCGAAAACCAAACTAATTAACAAAAACACATTTGAGAACCAAATTAACCAACAAAAGATGCATTGGAACAGTATTTCTATAATTTTCATAAATTCGAGTTCTATAGCAACGCGTCCGACACAATCAAGCATCAAAATAAGCGTTTTCTACAATGCCATTTTTTCAGCTACTCAACAAAGCACACCCATTGTTTTGATATGAGAAACAAATACCACATACCCTAATTTTCCATAGTAGTGACTAAAAACCAAAATTTTGAAAAAATATACAAAATAAACAGATAATTAGAATGGTAATGACGATAATCATGATAATTAGCGATTACCGATGAATAAAAGAGAACGAAAATAAAATAAATTAGGGTTGTTTTTGAATTAGGAAAAGTTTGAGTGATGCATGTAAAGTGAAATCGAGAAAACGAAAATGGAAGATTGTAGAGAGAGAGAGAGAGAGAGCTGACAGTGCCGCCACGGCCGCCGAGGGTGATATTGTTGAAGAGATGACCGTCTGTCATTGCCTCCTGATCGCAGGAAGGAACAAAGGTGGTTACCGCTACGTTACACTCTTCTCTTGTTGTAACTGAAATGAATCTCAGAAATACAAATCTCGCACGTATTTATTTCACGTCAATGGGCCCGGTCCTCCTCTCAAGTTCGAATCTAGTGAATGCAACGATGTTAAATCTTCGGGAATAACTTATCTCATGTATAAGCAAACTTTGTTTTAGACTCATTGAATAACTTATTTGTTTTAATCTATATTATAAATCAGATACATTGATTATTTAATAAATCTAAAAAAAAATGTTACGGACACGGCATATGTTTTTTTAAGGAGCTCCATATGTTTTCGTTCCTATGAAATTGCAAAGTTTCATTTTTCATCTTCATAATAATCATATTTTTTTAATCCTTGAAAAATAAATATTTTTGGTCCTTAAGTCAACATATATTTTTGAATGGTTTTGTGCAAACATGTTTAAATCACTATAAAAAATTAGGTTATATTTAATTTTTTAGCTCTTAGTTTTTGTTATTTTTATCTTGAGTTTTTAATGTTTAAAAATGAATATCTAATTTGTCTCACGTTAAAAAACAAATATAAATTTGTCTCACGTCAATGAAATTTTTAGAAGGATTAAAGTAAAAGTTCACTAAGGCTCACAAAGACACTTTTGAGTTGACAATATATTGAGCATTCAACTTGTGTTTTATTATCTAGTGTCACTAATTGAAACAACTATCTTCGCAAAAGTATGATCTAAAGCAATAGTGCACAAGTGGCAAAGGAAAACAGAAATGTTGTGAGACAGGGTAGAACGAGCCAAACGTGGGAGCCACATAGGCCGGTCAACAGAAAGGTCAATTGTACTATTTATTAAACACATAATTAGTCAAAAAAGTTTATTTTCTAAGTTTCGGCTTACAAAAACTCAACAAATTAAACACAATCAAAATGGAAAGGACACAAATCTTTCTTTAACATAATTGTTTGAAGAAAAAAAAATCATAATTGAAAGTTATTAGTCTATCACTCGACTACTTTTGAAATATAACTACATATTTTCCTATGCAACAACATTTGTTACGAGAATACTAAATACTACAACATAAGAATAACATCAATTCAATCACATCAGTAGGAAAATTGAGATAATATTTTTGATCCACTTAATATAAGGGGGTGAAATATCTTCCGCGATCTTTTCATTATATTCAGAACACAAGGGGTTGACCAAGACACCACTATCAACTATTTTTAATTGGAAGACCATTACACGAGATCTTTCAAGCTAAACTAACAATGTTTAGGTAAAATATTAGTCTTCCATAAACGTGTTTGAATGAGAGTAGTACACGTGACCTCAAAAGTCTTTGTGTTCAACCTCTTAATGGCTTTAAAAAAATAAAACAGAGTTATCATTAAGCAGGGAGCCTTGAAGAAACTCAATATCCCCCATTATCTAATTGAATGATAAGTATTTTTTATATAAAAAAACTACTTTTCCGGTGAGGGTCCAAAAATATTGATCAGCTTGGCTAGACATAGGAAGGGGCAGTTGAAGGATTTACATGGCTTCAAAAGGTAGGGAAATGTCGTTTACAAGTTGGGTGTTCCAAATGCCACGAACATGTGAAATAAGCTAGACACATGAAAATTTGGGATGGGGAAGTTTAGGGGACCAAACCTTACACCCATTTGGCAAAAGGTAGCCAGGTATCCTCCATATACTTTCATGTTTTTCCAGATATAATTAGGCAAAAGAAAAACTATACTATATATTCAAATAAAAATTAATATTTTTTTATTTATATTACATCACTAATTAAAGTTTGCAATTATATATATATATATATATATATATATATATATATATATATATATA
>Ga0315915_1001546_pt1 | contig 28013 bp, 22 predicted proteins | sample MpolbnodulesMG_FD_207738 | JGI IMG/M metagenome (GOLD analysis project Ga0315915, IMG submission 207738) | Medicago polymorpha root nodule microbial communities from Los Angeles, California, United States - branched nodules | ecosystem: Host-associated > Plants > Roots > Nodule | place: USA... | reverse complement strand
AATGTTTGATTCATTTTTAAATTGTTGATTACTGATTAATGATCAATAGTAATTCATCTAGTAATGCTTGCAACATCTTGGACTTACAGGTACTATTTTATCGTTGGCATCTTTAACATGCAAACAGATTTGATAATATTATGTGATAGTCTTAAGTGTTACACTTTGTGGGGTGTTACACTTAAAACAAGGTAGGATAAAATTAGATTAAGTGTAGTCTTGTTAATCTGACGAATTGATGGGGACTGCACTTTTGATGCCACTGTAAAAACAGTGGGATGTTACTCACTACACTTTTGATATTATAGTGTTAACTTCATCAGAAAAGTCATTTTCACGACTTTCCCATAGAATTTTTCTTTTCAAAATTGTGACTGTATAATGCACTTTTATTTGATTCTCTTGTGCATTGGTTTTTTGAAAAGATAAAAACGACATGATTTTTAATAATAATTATCACCTCTTTGACAAAATTAAGTTCTTACTGTTGGTCGAAGAAAAAATTGTTCATATTCCTCTTGATTATCATAGTTGGTGTCATAGCCCTTTTGTTTGTTTAAACATAGGCTAATTTCTGTTTTTAATATTTTTATTTAGAATATTATCAAGTGTCTAATATTACGAGTTTCCAATAAAAAAAAAAGATGAATATCTTTTTTTAATATCATATATGAACTCATTTTAGCATTGTACATTCCCCACGTCTCACTCTATTGATAAACTTGAATAAATCTATCTACATCAATCAACCACACCCCTCAACATAATTCATCTCACGCCTAAAATTCAAGACAAAACATCTAATTAACTTGTACACATTTTATCAACAAAAAAAAAAAAAACTTGTACACATCTAATTAACTTAACACTTCTGTAATTTATTTCTCACATGCTATGTAACTTATTGAAGCAGTTGAAGAAAGAAATGCAATAAACAACCGACATGCTGTATATCATGCAGATGACTTTTTTACATCCATCCTTAAAGTCTTTTGTTGTCATATACACTATCACTTTCCTTTATACACAAGCAAAGCTTTCTTTTGTAGGACAGAGGGGTTGCAATGATGAAATCATTCTAGACAATATAATGGAAAAGGAACTATTCAGCATGTTGAGTGTTGGGAACATTGTCTACTACACGGATAGGGACAATTGGTATTGAGTCCCACCATTCCTTCAACCTTCTATTCCCAGTTCCTGATGACTTGCCTGTTTTGAGTGACATGGTGAAACTTTGCACAATGAGACCCATTAGGAAGAATTTGAATGGAATTACTGCTAATAAGAATGCTAATCCACCCATTGCCACCATCACTGCATTTGCATGCTGCCATAAAAAAAACTTGTTTTTATCAAATAGTGCTGAGAATAGCATGTTCCTATTAATCATCCTATCTTAAAAGAATAGTTTTGTAATCATCATTACAAGGAGAAGAAAATCATAACTAGAAATTATACTTTGTCAGCCTTGGAAATAAGTATAGACCATATCTTTAACATTGCTATGTTTGCTATCTGCATCATCTCATGAACAGTGTACAATCCATGTTGGGCTGAGACAATGCTATCCATTGTAGATTTATCAGAAGCCATATTAGATCTATTGATTACTATCTCATTGCATTTCTCATTAAGCCTTTTCTCTCTTGCCTTAAGCATCTTTATTATCACCCAAACCAAGAAAGCTGCAGCTGTCTTTCCAACCCATTCCCTGCATTGTCTATCTCATGTTAATTATGTACATTCATGCATGTCTAACAAAACTCACTCATTGACGGTGTAATACGCAATATGATAGATACATGTAAGCAAAATAAAAATTATAGAAAGAAAGAGAATAAGAACTTACATATAGGTGATTATTAAGGATGCAGCAAGAACAGCAATAGTAACCATTGGTTTTTCCCATTTGAAGATTTCTTGTAACCAAGGGACCACATTTTTGAGTGGCGTTAGTAGTTCCTGTACAATAAAATCAGCAACCAATGGTCAAGTCACAATTTCAAACACAGCACGGTATCCGATTCGCAAAAGAACAGCGAATTATAATACATCCTAAACCTGGATACTGTTTTAGGCAACCCATAACATTCAACACTAATTTGTCGGTGTTCGAAAGAAAAAAAAGTCTGACCACAATTGCGGTCGCAACGTCGGTAATCTCTAATATTTAACGACAATTTTCTGCAATATCATAAATCGCGATGACTGAAAACCTTGGTGGTGATTTAAATTAAGGATATTATCAAATTAAGGGTATGTATGAGCTTTTTTGAGTTAAAGCCTTACCGTTAAAACCAGAACACTGTCGGTGACCCCTTCCTCCTTTAATTCTTCAGTGGTAGCTTTAGCAATGAGAACTTTTTTTTCTTCCTCCCTAGATTGTTTAATAGCAGACTCTAACGAGGGACTATCATCTATAACATCGACACTTTTGTCTTCTTGACTCGCCTCTTCTACCATCGAATTGGAAACTACTGGTCCGGCCAAGTTCATACTCTTGAGGATAGAACTTGCACTACATGGCTGTCCACTATTAACCTTTCGGAGGCTATCTGGAAGCTCTTCAAGCACATAATCACCCTTTGGTATTTCATTATATAAGGAAAATATTAAGAATTTTGTTGGGACAGGAGGTGATATTCTTAGCATTTCTCTTGCTGCATGTAGCCTTATGATTCCCAGTATTGTCCTAGCATGCATCTCCCATGTTTGTATTGGGCAGGTTATGTTGTACTTTGATAGAAATTGATGGAGAAACATTATTTCCCTTATCAATGCAAGCCAATGGTCACGTCTTGTTGAACTTGTAAGCTCTGGAAACTCCAGCACAAAGCCCTCTGATCTGGAAAATTCAGAAGAAAAATTTATTCTTTCTACTGAAAAAATTTATCTGAAATAATGTTGTATTAGTTTGCAGTTTGAGTTTAAGCTTCGGTTAATTTCATGAACTCTTAAAAGCAAAACAACAATATGTAACATATTTTGTGCCTATTTTATGCTTACCTGATAATTTAGTGTGCATATTTAACACGCATAACTCTAGGAAACATATGGATATGATAGAAACTTCTGTGCAATAATGCAGTGTACTTACAAATCAGTTGAGTCGATGACTATGGCTTTGTCAAAAAGCTGGGCTCCCCATGGACCTGTGGCAGTTGGTTTAACACTCTGTTCAACATCCTTAGAGAGGTCTATTTTGATAGCATCATCGTACTTTATTACTCCCGAAGCCTCAAAGTAAAGAGAATAATTAGTCAGTGTAAGCCTACCTGTCAATTAAAAAAGCAAAATTCACATTTCTACACGGATATATTAATTCAGTAGACTGTAATGTAATGTGGAAATTAATGATCAGATAAACCAAACTGCAGACCAGGCCAACTTGTTGTTCCAATGTGGCGAACTACTCTTTGAGAGCTGGCTGTTCCTTCTACGTGTAATATATATTCGTCTTCTACCAGTTCCACACCAGATGGTGTTGCCTGTTTCTGCAAATGCCTTATGCACCTATAGAATCATTACAAAATCGTCATAACGGCATGTATCATGTAGTTACAAAATCATTTTGCCTCAAATTGATTCTTATGCCGCTACAAAATTATTTTGCCTCTATAGTTGATTCTAACTCAAATCTATTGATTTTGCAAATCATTTAGCAAACGTCTTATCCCACTACAAAATCATTTTGCTTCTTAAAGCTAGAATGATGAATGAATACCAAAGAAATATAAAAACTTATTATCAACAATTGAACATTACAAAATCATTATGGCGGCATGTATCATGCAGTTAGCCTAGCTAGGTAGGGAAAGGAATAAAGCCATATATATCTTCCTGCAGGAAGATTGGCCTCAACCCGAAGTTATATATCAATGTATTAATTTTTTGAACTCCAGAAAATTATCTTTAATCAGATCAAAGCATTACTTGTCCATTTCTTTCAGGAACATGTCATATGCTGGAAAATGTAGTCGGAGGCCTGTTGGTGCTGTTAAAGATTCAAAAGTGAACCTTCCATTCGCTACATCTGCTACTAATGGAACTAATGATCCCAACCATACAAATGCATCCTCTCCAACAGTTGGCTCATTAGTAACCTGGTGAGATAGTTTATGCAATATGATTAGAAAGCAAATTGTACAAAGTAAGAGTAAGTAACCAGTTGCACTTTGGACCTAAAATCATAAATATTCAACGTACTCGTATCAATCTGACTTGGTTTCAAATTTCAAAAAATGAAGAAGAAAATGTTCTTACAAGGAGGGGCATGATGTCTGAATAAAAAAGAGGGATATCATCCTGTTCTTGAGTGGTTTTTACGGTTAACTTCTTTTCATCTTTCTCCTTTGCTTCAGCTTCCTGCAAAAACCTCAGATGCTTCATGATATAATACCAAATAATTTGATTAATTGCAGGAGAAGAAACAAAACAAAATTTTAGGTGCGAAATCTTATTTAGATATGAAAAGTCATAGTGCTGATTGCTGAAGTCGATATCATATGCACTCTAGGCTCTAGCAGGGTCAATTTCAATTTCTAGATTTAATTTCATTCTTAAATATGTTGTGACAAACTAACAGACAACCCAATTTGTTTTGCAAGTAGCTATCAACAGATGCTTCTTTTGATATCCAATTCTAAACTTATATCTATATATTTTCGGAATGGTGTAAGAAACATTCAATTTTAATTAGCCATGTTACTTTTTCAAAAACTCCATAACCATAATTTAGGATATATAAAGACACAAATTTCTAAAATTGACACATAAATAGGCGTATAACCAAAATCATAATGATGTATCTCTCCATATATTTTGAGAAATGTGAGAATCTTTCCTTGTACTTGCAGTGAGTACGATTTATCAGACTAGGGTTAATATGTTTAGGTCATGCCTTGAGAATGCTCTCAAGGTTAGTATTCATAGCAATAGTTTGGGCCCGTTTAGTCCGCTAACTTAGGCGTTAAGTTACTTAGAAAGAGATGAGTACCGAGGCTTCTAGCTGCTTCTAGAAGGCTTTGATGGCGGCTCCTTCATAATGGCCGCCTCAGGCTACTTCGGCCCTTACGAAGGGCGCTCACGGTTACTTAGGCCCTTATGAAGGGCTCTGTGTCCTTTATCCGGGTTTTCCCAGTCCATTCCTCAAATAAATTACTATTTTCATCTTATTAACCTCATATAAATGTTTCCACATTGTAAGACAATATCCAATGCAAGTTGTAATGTGGGTTCTTGTTGTAAGAAGAGTTCTTATACACATTACACCATTAGATGCTGCAAACAACCAATGGAGTCGTGCAAGCATAAGAACCTGTTTTTTTGTAACTAAGGTTAAGCATGTGTTATAGGTTTTATGGCCACAAAATTAATTTTGTAAATTTGATTGTTGAAAGTGAGTTGAATGTAAATTGATAGGCTTCGATTCATTCATGTAAAAGTGGGTTGAAGAATTAAAAATCAATTGTCGATTCTAAAGCTACAAATTCTAACTTTAAGTTATAATCTCTTCTACTCGAGAAGAAAATCAATTCTACACCTCGATCAATTTTGCCTCCTCCAAAAGTGAAATCAAACATACACTAATTAAGTAGGACACACCAAAGGCTGGTTAATAACTCCAATTTGGTTGTATAGTAAAACTTAGCATCTTTCTAAAATCACATGAGGCATTGTAGGGTAAGTCAACTAAAATAGAGTTAAGAATTCAATTTTTTAGGGATTTGGATCCTCTACCATACCACCGCATATATGAATCGTTACATGATCTAAATAGAGAATGTGTATTTTTACCATGTGCTCATCATCATCATAGTAGGTAGGTCTCTCCCAAGCAAGCATAATGTCATAGGATAATCTACTAAATGAACCGTTATTGATCTCTTCCTCTATGTTACGGCACATTTGAGTTAGAGCCTTCCCACTACCAAATTCAACTAAATTTTTGCAATAGTTTCCTGCATCTGGAGTCCATCCTTGTTCAAAATCTTCCACCAATTTCTCTACCGAGATTTCCAGTTTCCTAGTAATTCAGTAACCAAAATATTAATTAATTTACGATCATATAATAACTAATCAACACATTTGCATATATAGTTAATTAACATGCATAGAAAAAAGAAAAACAATAACCATTTTTTGAAATTGTAATGTAGATGAATAGGAGAATATTAATATTACGTACTGTGCACATCTAGCAACAACATCCTCAGCAATGGAGGATAGATACTTAAGCTTCATCGCCATAACCGTTTCTTTGCAGTTAATTTCTTAATTTCTCTCTTGATCTCTCTGATACTAAGTAATATATATGAAACACCGAAAGGGTGATACGTGGGAGGGATTAGTAGGTGCCACGTGTTCATAGCCATGCAATGCAAGCATGCAACACGTACATGGTTTTTTGCCTCTGCTTAACCTTTTTTTTTTTTTTGTAAAAGAAAAGAACAATATTTCCTGTTTATTAATTCATCACATATTTATCTAATATCTCTATTCTCTCATAGCGGTGCAATGCAACTAAAGTCGATTTTATTTCAAACAATCAACAATGCATCTATATTTTACATCAGTAGCTAGATGATTGATAAAGTATCAAATTTGAATTATATTTCTGTTAATTAACTGTTTTTACTTTTACTCTGAATTCTATTAAAATAAAGTTATGTTCCAAACTAGATTAACATTTATCATCAATATGAATCCAACATTTTGTGGTTAAATTTAATTTATATTTAAGTACAACTATTTGATTGTGTAGATCTATGTTAGATTTAAAGAAAAATTACGTTAAAATTGATATATCCCTTATTGTAGGTATTTAGATATGGATATCTTTCAATCTTTTGGATCAGTACATATTTTTCCTTTATTGGAAAATGTACAGGATAGTGATAGTGATAGACTTATCATTGTTTTTTCTTTCGAGAGGATATAGGTATTATTGCTATTCTCTTCTATTAATATCCTAAAATTAATATAATGTGGTACAAATGGTTTGAGAAACTATAGTATATATATCTTATATTTACATGTACATGATTTATTTTATTTTAGTTGACATACAATAATAATTTAAATCTTGATTTCTTTGTACCACACTTAGACTGATCTTAATTAGACATGTAGAAATTATCCAGCTTACTCTAGTTTAAAGTTGGACTCAAATTTAAATTTAAATTTTAAACATAAAACTTTAGGGCCCAATATTTGTTAAAAAAATGAGAAACTTTAGGCCAGACAAAATAGCTCCTCTTTTTCCAACCACATTTCTAAAAACCATACATATTTTCAGATGTGTACAATTTACAACTATATTTTAAAAAAAAATTAATATAGTTTCTCAAAGACATAAATCGATATTTTTAGATGTGTACATCTAAAATCACATTGCAGTGAAGAAAGTTCATTTGCTAAAGAACACACATTATCACTCAAACCAGTTCTAAGCTTCATCATGTTTCTAGTCTATTTGATCCACAAAGCACCGACTTTGTTCCAATCTAGAAACAAGTTAGGGTGAAAGAATCGAGTGGCCAAAATTTAGGGATGGGATAGATTGAGTACAACTTCGGCTGTGCTCGCTTACTCACACCTAATTGGCAGTTCTATTAGATTGATAGTGAGACTTTTATAAACAAAATAATCAAAGTGAAATTCAAGTTAGTTATGTAGAAATATTGTAGAAACTAGTAAACATACTCTTGTATAGGTCATGTTTTGAGTTTGAATGCATGGCAAAATACTAAACTATTGCAACATTTCACTTTCAATTTTTAATCATAATTAAATATCATATTATAATTTTGTTTCAATTGTTTTTTTGTTGACCAATCTGGTCTCATCACAGAATAGACTTGTTTTAATTTGACACATAAGGAGCAAATTTGTTTGAATCTAGAGACGAGTTAAAGACTAAAAAAATAACCGATAAATAAATAGGACTGAGTTTGGGACAAGTAGAAGGGGTTCAACTCTCGTTACGAGGTGAACTAAATTTTTGAAACCCGACTAAAAGAGATAACAATATTTAATGTTTGACCCCTTCAAATATGAATGCCACAAGTGGAGATCAATGAAAAAAAGAAGAAAAAGTGTTCAATCACCTCTATCTACTAGTATCATTTACACACCAAATCAGATTAACAACATTTGTACTTTTGACGCATTCAAAACATTTGTAGTTGCTCAATTGAGATGAAATTATCAATCTAAATTAGTAGTTCTTAACTTTTAATCCAACAATGATAATTGCTCTGAGTGCGTGAATGTGTTAAATTTTGAATGAAGGCAATCGAAGTCCGTCAAACATCTTTTATTTAAATAAATGGTTTTCAGGTATAGTAATATTTTTTTTCGTGGTCTTAGTGTGACATTGTTTTGTCTGTCGTCGTTGTGCAACGTTTTTTTTAGCTTTTTCTATCTTGTTACGGTGTTTGTTAGATTCAAGTTGTTAGATCAACTTCGATCTAATGCAAATTCAATCAATGACTTATGTGTCTCAACACTAAAACTCAAATACATGGATATTTGAAACATTTGAATATAGCCATACTACACTAAACTTATGTACTTTGAATTTTTATACAATTAATATGGATGATGTGAGTTTATCCCAAATTCATTATCTTTTTCTAATAAATTTGTATTGTATTTCAACTTATAAATAAGAATTCTGCTCTTTACCCAAATGGATTTGCTCATTCCCAAAGTAAATGACGGATATACCCCTATGCAAGTTAACTCACATAGCGTGAATTAACTCACGCCAGTTATGATGTAAGCGTGACTTAAGTCACGCAGTGTGAGTTAACTCACGCTACGTAACTTAAGTCAGTTAAGAGCAACACATAACACACAGGCCCTCATTTCCAACTTCTCCAAAACATGAAAATTCCACCTCAAAATTCAAAATTCATCATTCTTGCGCCATTCAAAGTCAAATTCGTCCACAATATCAAGTAAGTGATGACTATCCTACTTCTTTGCATTATTTTGGTTGAAATTTTTGAATTTTTGTAGAAAATTTACATTTTTAGGTTTTTAAAAAATTGTCTTGCATGTTAAAGATTATGATTGTTAGTGGTGATTTAACTTAGACAATGTTGTTTAGATGTTGCTTAGGATACAATGTGGTAGTTTCGGGTTTAGAAATTGTTAGATTACATAGTTGTTTGAAAATTGCACACTACGTGTTCGGTGAAATGTCTCAATGATATTTTTTTTTTGAATTGTTAATGATGTAATTAGTTAGAGCTATGTTTGTTAATGTTGATTATAGTTAATTTGACTGCAATGTGGTAGTTTATGGATTCAAATGACATTGTCGACATTATAGTGTTGTTGTTGTATTATTAAAGATGACATTGTCAAAATTTTATGTCTGTGTGAAAATGTGTTAAAAGATTATTTGCTTTTTGTGCAGAAGTGTCTGAGCAGGAGAGGACTGACAGACTTAGGGCAGGGAGGCCTGCCCCTACTCGTAGTGCATGGAGGGAGAAGCAAGCGCTACACCCTTCGGCTGGTCGAGGTCAAGGGAGAGTGGGGGGCATGAGATTTGCTATTGTTGATGATGCGGGGGGATCGACGTCACAGACGGGTCCATCCTAGATTGTAGATCCGCCACAGTACCATGAGCAGCATTATCAGAAGCAGGCGTATCAGGAGCAGCATTATCAGGAGAAGCTTGAATTTCAGTCGGGTTATAAGTATCAGGAGGGGTATGAGTATCACTAGGAGTATCGGGCTCAGTTTCACGAGGGATACCAGCCTGAGCAGCCTCCTCATCAGCAGTATGTCGAGCCTCCTCAGCAGCAGCAGTTAGTCGAGCCTCTTCAGCAGCAGCAGTATGAGCAGCGTCCTGAGCAGCAGCATGCAGAGCCTGTTATGAGATGTCACTTTTACCGAACTTCGGTAAACACATGGCATGCAGACTTTGGAACAGTAAAACAGTAAGTATAATTGTTTTATTTAATTTAATAATATTTTACGTATTTAAGTATAATTGATTTATTTTATAAATAGAATATTTATAGTTTATTATTATATGAAGTTTATTTTACGTAGAATATGTCATGCTTATTTTACGTATTTGGGTATAATTGATTTATATCATACGTAGAATATTTATAGTTTATTATTTCATGTTTATTTTACTAATTTAATTTGTTTTTTTGTATTTCAGTTGCAAGCGGATCGAAAGTTGATTGGCGTCTCGCACGGGAGGAAACTTAGGCTTTTTGCTTTGTCCCTTCCGTTGCCGGTAGATGGTAACTCTTGGTTCTGAGACCCGGTGGATGCATCCGGTCTTAGGCCCCTCCTTCTGACTGGGTATGATATCATCAACCATATGTTAGTTTATGCTATGGCTGAGAGATGGCATCAGGAGACCAGCAGCTTCCATCTGTCTGTTGGGGAGATGACCGTCACACTGGATGATGTGGCTTGTATCCGAGGCATCCTCGTCGCTGGACGGCTCATTCAGGAGGAGGATTTAGATCAGGACCATGGTGTAGACCTGATGGTGACTCACCTATTGTTTACGATGAAGGAAGCGGTGCAGCAGGTGAGTGATAATTTTGGTGCCTGTGTCACTTACACAACCCTGAAAGAGCGTTATGAGCACCTGTTGAATAGGTGTAACCATTTGATGGGGAGGATTTATCAGAGGAGGAGGAGGAGGAGCTGAGTCGTATTAGGCCCGCCTGTGTTAAGGCGTTTTTGTTGCTCTTGCTTGGTTACACCCTTTTTGATGGCAAGAACAACAAAACCATTAGTCTGCTTTGGATGCTTGCGATACGAAATTTGGATAACATAGGCACCTGGTCATGGGGCGGGATGGGACTTGCTTTCTTGTACGAGCAACTGAATCTTACCTCCAGCGAACATGTTGGCTCCGTTAGTGGTTACATGACCTTGCTTGTGGTAATATATTAAATTTTTTTCAAGTTAATTGTAAATGTATAGTTTTTTGTATGATACTTAGGTGCTGATATAAATCTGTCTTTTTGTGTTTGAAGGGATGGGTTATGGCTCACGTCAGACATGTCGTTCTGAGGAAGAAATATGATGATTACGAATGGCATAACCCGTATGTGGGTAGATGGAAACCTAAAAGGGGGTTTGCTGATGCTGAGCACTTCAGAGGGTTGTTGGATTTGATGGAGCATTGTCATGTCACCTGGACGTCGTACGAGCACCGACGAGACATGACGCCTTTTTAGGACGTGTGCTGGTACTCTTGATGGATCATGGCCGGCAAACAAAAAATGGTATGTCACTTGCCGGAGCAGGTTCTGAGGCAGTACAGACATGTTCAGAAGGTTCCCCGACCTCCTACTACGGTTATGCCTCTTGCCCCAGCGGATGTGGCTGCTGCCTTCTTGGAGTTTGCTCTGCATGTTGTTTCCCAGTAGCAGAGGGGTGGTCAGGTCCCGGACGACGAGCCTTGGAAGCATTCTGAGAGGTACATTAGGTGGTTCTACCATGTATCTCATCCCCTCATCGTCAACCCTGCTCCAAAGCCTGATAATGTCATGCCGAGACCTGTCTACGAGGATATTCTTGTTGAACAGGCATCCTCCTGATCCATTGCAGGTCATCAACAACATGAGAGGTAGAGTGGAGCATGCGATGCAGATTCCAGAGGTGGTTTCAAATCCACTCTTCTTCAGCATTTTGGAGGGTCTCTGGATCGATTATAGTGTGTTTGACAATCAGCAGGTTCCGAGGAGGAGGTCTAGGAGTCATAGTCCACAGAAGCAGCAGTTGTGTCTTGTTTTTATGACTTTTTTTTTCCTATTTGTAGTATTTTTCTCGATAGTTTGGTTGTATGATATTTACATTTGCGCGGTTGCGCCTCTTTATGATATTTGAGTTAATTTTCGTTAAAATTGTGCTTCCCATTTGAATCAATGAATGGTTGTACCTAAATTATTATTGAAGGAATGCATGTTCTCTAAACAGGGAATGAAGGAACAAGGAAGTAGCTACTGCCACTGCCACTGCCAGTCAGGTCTGATGCGTGCATAGCACCAGCGTGAGTTAACTGACGCTACTCATGTTGTTTTTTGAACCAGTGTTAACACTAGCGACGTGACTTAAGTCTCGTTACATTTTGTACCAGCATAAGTTAAGTCACATAAGAGTAAAAAAGTCATTTACTTTGAGAATGAGTAAAACAGTTTAGGTAAAGAGCAGAATTCTAAAAATAAGTCTCCGAAACACCTACTCCAATAACCCATTTGACATGTAATACTACCCATTAAGACGCGGGTCGGGCTTTTATTTAAGAAAATTACTTTTTATTTTTATTTTTATTTTTATCAGCACTGCCACTACTGGAGATCGATTCAGGGAGTTAGGGTTTTTGGACTCTCTCACTTCTGTTACATCTTCAATCTGCCGAAATCTTTGCATCGTCGTAAGTTCTATATCTCTCTCTGTTCAGAATCAGATCAATTGAACACAAACATACCTAATTGAGTGTCGTAGCTTCAACTTATTCGTTAATGCGTTCTTATAAACTAGCTTATTTCAAGTTAATTTCATTCACGAAAAAACTCCTAGAACCGTGTTTGTTCATTAGTAGCTTTTGTTCGTTTATTGCTAGAATATAGTTTCGTCTCTAGTCTCTAGCTAGTTGCTGCTACCACTGAGTTTAGTAATTTTGTTCTGTAATTGCTAGTTGAACTCGTTTTTTTATATGAACTGCAGTGATGGTTTCTTATTAACTGTACAATATATCTAGATTTATGTTCTCCCTTTAATCATTAGGGTTTAAATTGCTCTTGAAAACCTTGTTTTCCTATGTACATATATGGATTGTAAATGTTTTTCTTTTCTTTGAAAATTTTATAAGTGGTTAAGATCACACTGCCTCCACCAGCTTCTCCACTGGTGCCTTTTTTAAAATTAAAAAATCTGGAGTAGGATTAAATGTATTTGGATTTTGGGGTCATCTTCCTCTATCAATCTCACTTTTTGAATATATTAGTTTGTATGGAATATAGGAATATACGGCATTCATACTTGTGATTTAGTCTGCACTAAATAGATCTTTTAATAGTGGTAGTTGCATTTAAATCCAGTGGCAGGCTTATATGCTCTTGAAGCAGTTTTGTCGATGGAGGAATACGGCAGAAGGCTAAAGTTCTACTATATAAACACTCCATTGCGGGAAGGCCTTTGAAAATTGCCTATGGTGACTGTTCAAAAAATCACCATACCATTCTGCTATGGATGCCATTTTGACAACACTGTTTTGAAGTAGGATATTATTGGTCTAGCCAAGGGGTAGCTAGGACTGAGTGGTAGGAGGGGACGTCGGAAATTATTTAGCCACAATAATCAGCTCTATTTAGTTTTTTTTGCTGGAAAACTGCCACATCTGCTGCTACTATTTGACACAATCTCTTTTTATGAGCAGTCATTTATTGCATTATTGAGACAGACAAAAGTACCTGCTCTTCTAAATTGAAAACTTTCTTACAACATGCATGGTAGTCAAAATCTATTGCTAGCCGTTAAAATCTTACAATTTTACAATGTTGCTCCCTATCACTGTGTTCCGTGCCGATTGGAATCCTAAGTTGCTTGCACACGGTGGAATCTCCGTACTAGGTGGTGGAATCCGTTACGATTCTACATGTTCTGCTATTTCTGGGTTTTCCTGGTCACACAACCTGGTTACAATTAACACGGCCTTCAAATATCCCTGTTTGTAAGCTTTTTGTTGTTTTTTTATGAAATTTTGGGTGTTTTTCTCATGTTTTTGGTGGTTTTTAGTAGTTATTAGGTGGGATTTGCTTCTGATTTAAGTTGTTATATAAATTTTTAAATTTCATAGGATCTTACGATCCGTGTTACGATTTACGATCGTGTGACCCTTCCCTGATCGTACCTAGGATCCCAATTTCTGACTACCTTGCTTACTTGAGCTTTATGTTTGTGGGGCGAGGGCGAGAGAGATAGTTAGGATCTGTTGACATTTACATATGTGAAATTAAGTAACGTGATGGAGTATCAAATATTTTGAGTTGTATGAATTTTGTAGCCTAGATCTTGGAAATTTTGTTAAATTTGCTTTGTATAGAAAATTGTTGAAGGTGTAACTATGCTATCTTTGACACCCGGTGTCGACTGATCCTAGCTAGACACACACACATGTTAAGCAGAGGAGATTCTAGTTTTGGTCAAATGAAAAAACATACATTGGATCAACTATAAGATAGGTTCCACCTTCCATGCTTTGAGTGGCTAGTGTGGTTGAGAAATCAGAAGATAAATAGTGCTTCAGAGCTAGACCTTTATATTTGTTGCTTCCTTTCTGCATATTCAAAATATGTGTTTTAAGCAAAGGTTGGAACTTAGCAGATAGTTGGTGTGTCCCACAATGGTTATGGGTTGAATATTCATGCTACAGTTAGCACTTAGCAGATAGTTCCTTCACTTTATGATATTTAATGTTTTTTGCTTTAGTTGATTTTTATCTATAATTTTATTTTATTTTTCATTTGTTTCTGTTTTGGAGAATTTCTTTTTGTGGGGTTGCTAGGTTGGGTGCTTTATCAGTCCCCAAATTCATAATTTGTCCTTCTCATTTTTTCCCTGTTTCATTTTATAATCCTATTATTGATGAATATAAGACTTTTGGCATTAAGTTAAATGTTATAGACTGAATATGCATCTACCTATGTTTTTTAGTGTCTGTAGCCTTTGGGAGATCTTACTGCTGATAATTCCTTTGATTCTATTTCAGTGTTGACACCCAAGCCTGTACAAATTGAAGTTTGTTTAATTCAATTTTAAGCAAAGGTCATCATGCAAGGTTTTCCTGGAGAAAATGAACATGCTCTGTCAGTTGTTGGTTCAAAGCCAATGGAATGGTCTACTGTGCCATACAATGCTCCTCGTGCTCCTGGGCCAAATGGAAAGCAGCGGACTTCAAGTTTGGAATCTCCAATCATGTTGCTGACCGGTCACCAGAGTGCTGTATATACCATGAAGTTCAATCCAACAGGATCGGTCGTTGCATCTGGATCGCATGACAAAGAAATTTTCCTTTGGAATGTGCATGGGGATTGCAAGAACTTTATGGTTTTAAAAGGTCACAAGAATGCTGTTTTAGATCTTCACTGGACTTCAGATGGGACACAGATTATCTCTGCCAGCCCTGATAAAACACTTAGGTTATGGGATACAGAAACAGGAAAACAAATCAAAAAGATGGTAGAGCATCTCTCGTATGTCAACAGTTGCTGTCCTTCCCGGAGGGGGCCGCCTCTTGTTGTCAGTGGCTCTGATGATGGAACAGCAAAATTATGGGATATGCGTCAAAGGGGCTCCATCCAAACATTTCCTGATAAATACCAGATTACTGCTGTTGGCTTCTCTGATGCCTCAGATAAGATCTACACTGGTGGTATTGATAATGATGTCAAGATATGGGATTTGCGTAAAGGTGAGGTTACCATGACACTTCAAGGTCATCAAGATATGATTACAAGTATGCAATTGAGTCCTGATGGCTCCTACCTTCTAACCAACGGCATGGATTGCAAGCTTTGCATTTGGGATATGCGCCCATATGCTCCACAGAATCGATGTGTGAAGATTTTGGAAGGGCATCAACACAACTTTGAGAAGAATTTGTTGAAATGTGGCTGGTCACCTGATGGAAGCAAGGTCACAGCTGGGAGTTCTGATCGAATGGTTTACATCTGGGATACCACTTCTCGAAGAATATTGTATAAGCTACCTGGGCACAATGGATCTGTTAATGAGTGTGTTTTCCATCCCAATGAACCTATCGTTGGATCTTGTAGCAGTGACAAGCAGATTTATCTCGGGGAGATATGAAGCACGGCATTTAGAAACTAGCAAAATGTAATAGCATGTTGGTACTTTTCACAATCATTAGGGAGTGTAGACCTAAGAAAACTTCTGTTCATGAATGCATTCATAACATCAACTATATCCCTTATTCTAGGCCAACCTCTTCCCTTCTTAAAATACTTAAATTGGAGAATGTATGGATTCCTACACTGTAATATTCTGGCGGAAACGTTGGTCTCCTACTTTTGTTTCTAATTAATGTTTTTTGGAATTTACATGTCCACTGCTTCATACTAAGCTTGACGGGCCTTTTGGCTTTGATCTTGTAATTGTAGTTGATAAATACTCCTCTTTGGTTGAAAATTACCTGTTCCCAAAAATAAAAATGACTTATTTATCATCACCAGTTTAATAGGTCTTTATGCACGAGGATGTGATTTAACGTTTTTAGGGCTCGGTTAATGGCCATGATAAGATCGAGGGCAGCTAGGATTAAAAAGTCGGGGATAAAAATATTATAGTTTTATGTATGGTACATCACAAATCTTGCAGGGTATCTGCAACGAAAGAGCACTTATTTTGTACTAGTACCTAGAAACTAATATTTGTAAAATTACAGTATCATATGTAAAAATTAAAAGATTAATCCATCACAGTTTTTGTGAGTTTTGCATTTTTGGTTTTTGAGAGATTTTGAAAATGTAAAAACAGAAGTGAGAGGAAGAAGAGAGGTTTGAACCCATATATAGAACGCGTCTGAACTCTAAAATTTGAAAAATGGTGTTTTGTTTGGACTCTAAATCCATAAAGAGGTTACTCTGTAAAAAAATAATATTTGGAGGGTGTGAGAGAACTAGGGGTAGAGAAAAACTCAATATTGAGAAGTTTTTTTTTTCTTTTAAAAAAAGTTGTTTTTTTAATATATTTACTTCGAAGGGATAAAGTGTTTCTTCATAGATAAATAGTTAGGGGTGTATAAAACTCAGTCTGATCTTACAACCTGTTCCGGCTTAAACGCAAGGGGTTGAGTTTGACATATTATTTTTTGTATTTATTATAGTATAGTCTTACACTCCACTCACACATAAACTCACACAATCTTATTCATGAAGGTAGATTTGCATTCTCTAGATTCATGCTAGGAATATGGTGTTTTATACGTGTACTATGTTATGATGGTTTTTCAAAACCACACATAGTGGCGTAACAAATGCTAAGTTTGTGCGTAAGGTTACAACATCCATGGTTACAAAGTTGTTATGCACAAATGTGTTAAAATCAACAAATGAAATTAAAGTTTTGGTCTAGAGTCTTGTTTTAGAAACTTAGTTGTCCTCGTAGACTCCCACAATTGAGAATGGTTCTTTTATTGAAACATTGTAACATTATATAACGACCGTAATTAATATTGATTTTGTGAATGATTAAAAATAAGTTTTGACTAACTCTCTTTGCCTAAAAGTTTATATATTGATGTTTTGTCTTGGGACCAACTCAATTTTGTCTTAAATCCAAACCTCGTTAGGTTTAATCATTTAAGTATGTATTTGATGAAAAGCAAAATCACGGTAGAAAGTAGCGTTGAGAGAAACTATAAATAATAAATTTACAAATTCACTGTGAAATGAGTTGCAAACGCGAGACAACGATGACCCATCGTGTAACGAAACACAAATTCAAATCTTAAAATTCACATGAGCTAATGTTAAGATGAGGTTGAAATCACATTAAACCTCGTCTTTGTAGTACATTCTAAGTACCAACTAACTTGAATTTGATGGTCAAATCCCAAAAGAATCTAAGTCGCCACGTCACATGAATAGACCACCCTTGTAGCAGTGATAGTGAGTTGTTCCCAACCTTGACCAAATACCCTAAAACTAAAACCCCATTTCAATTTCAATGGAAGACTTCAACCACCACCTCTCCGCCCTCTCCACCTCCCTCCAATCCATCCCCACCTCCGACTCCTTCCGCTTCCACTACAACCTCCCCGAATTCCGTCACCTCATCGACCAACTTACCCAAAAATCCCAATCCATGCTCAACCAAATCGGCTCTTCCGACCACATTTGGGGCCCTAACTCCTCCTTCCCTGCCGACATCGACGACGCTTACGAATGGATCGTTAATGCTAACGACGATGTTTTGGAACTCGTCAACGAAGTAGTCGACGAGTTTCATAGGGTTCTTATGGAGCAAGATATGGAAAAAGGGGAAGATGGGTTTTTTAAGATTAAGAAAGAGAGGAAAGGGTTGATTCTTTGGGGTGATGATCATGGGAATGAAACTAAGAAGAAAGTTTCGTTTCATGTTCATACTCTTAGGAAGCCTCAGTATCATTATAATCTTGCTGTTGATAATTCCAATCAGCCTTTTCAACATGTTTGGTTGGAGAAGGAGAAGACTGAAGATGGTGAAAGGTTTATACATCCTTTGGTTCGTTCACTTTCCTCAATTTCTTCAAAACTATTTTTTTATGCTTTGCATGTGTGTTTATTTATTATTTAAATTGAATTGTGTTATGCTCATATGTTGATCAGGTTAAAGAGACTGAATTTTTAGAGATGGGTAGGTTTTTTATGTATATTACTATGAAGCTCTTCATTTGTTTTGGCAAATAAATGGTTAATGTGCTTCATTGAACTTCGAATCGATCTGGAGTATACGACTTCAAACCTTGGCCGAAACAATCATTAGCCAGACTTTACTACCTTACCAGGGCCCCTTTCTCGTGTAAACAGAATGGTTGAGACAAAAAAAAACAATGCTTACAGTTGTGCCATTTTCTTATTGGCAGCTGAATGCTTTTTTCTTTCTTTCTATGGAATGATATTCAGATAGTTTATTCAAATGGCATCCTGTTAGAATTCCATGTCATTTGCCCATGGCTGCTATTCGACAGAACTGTTTATTTGTTGACCTGGCACCGTTTGAAGAAGTGCCTTAGGATATATTTCTTTGGAGCCCTTTCGTAGATGTAAATTGTAATATTGAATAGGTCTAGTGTTGTGCTTGTGGATTTAAAAAGCCTTAAGTAAATTGTCTTTCTAATCAATAAATTACCAAGTGCTTTCAAAAGATTATATTTTTTTTTTTTGGGGTGGGGTGGAGCATTAAATCTTAGTGTCAGAAGATTTTTTTGTGCGTGGTTGGAACTTGTTTTGCATGCAATTCCACACCTCTTATATGTGTGCTGAGAAATATCTTCAATGTTTTAGCTAATGTATTTGGCTGCTTTGTTAGTATTTGTTTGGGTTGTTTTCAACTTTTCATTCTAGAGTAAGACACTTTTGCATGAAAACCAATTCATGAATTTGTATGTGAAAGGTTTTTATTGGACTGTTTTCTTCCATCTCCACCTCTTTCACTTTTCAATCCATCTGTGTTTATGTTTTTTCTGCTGGTTTTAGTCCAACTAAGTTCATACTCATTTCTTGTGACACAAACTTTAAACTGTCTAACATGATGCTGATGCTGATTTATGATTTATTTTAATTATTATTATTATTATTAATTCTATTGTCTCTTATTTTATTGTGCAAAAATTTGTTTTATATTTCAGGAGTATTACTCTGTTTTAGATTTTGTTGATAAAAATAGTATTGAGAGTCTTGTACCAGTAAAACCTCCCCCGCTAGAATGCACACCTTTCAAGCTTGTGGAGGAAGTCAAAGGGTTGAAGGAGTTGGCTGCTAAGCTGAGCTTGGTTGAAGAATTTGCGGTATAACATGAATGCTATCCACTTATTTTTTACTAAAAAGTTTCCTTTATGACTTCTAGTTATCCTTCATTACTTGTTAGTTGTTATACCTGCGAATTCTTATTTCCGCGGCTTGGTTGTACTTTACATTTAGAGCTTGTTATCCCTTTAATCATAAGCAGGACCAATTTTACAACATCATTGTTGTCCCTAATTTGTTCAACCGCGATGGTTCATGACACGAAATAAATTTTCCCGCACCCAGTTAACATATTGTTCTTAACTAGCGCAGAACCTGGTACATTTTTTTTCCATTGTTCAGACATCTATCTGGCTGTTGTTTTTGTTCATGGTGAAGAAAATAAATTCAATGAATAGAATTTCAGTTCTGTTGCCTATTGAACAGTTCTTGACAGGTGACAACAAATTCAATTTCTACTAGAAACCTCATGTTTTGGAGAGCTAATGTAAATTTGATACCAAGTTGTGCTTTCGTTCCTTGTGCTGTAACCCATAATGTAATTTGATTAATTGTTTACATTTTGCATCTTCCCTTCATTATAATGTAGTGTTAAGAGTCCCACATTGGATGAGATAAGGCCTGCCAATGTGTTTATAAGTGGGGACAGTCTTCGCTTAACAAGCCGGTTTTGTAGTGTTGAGTCAGGCTCAACCCAAAATTCTAAGAGGGTAGCAGAGCCTATCCAAGCTCTGTTGGGTCATCAGGTTACTGTTATTAGGCCATTAGGGTTACGCTCCAGAAGTCCAGTCTTGGGCTTGCGGGTGTGTGTTAAGAATCCCACATCGGATGAGATAAGGTCTAGCAATGTGTTTATAAGCCGGTTTTGTAGGGTTGAGTCAGGCCTAACCCAAAATTCTAAGATGTAGGAAGCTGATTAAGGATAATATTAAAAATAAACTCGTACTCCTTATAAATGTTTGATATCCTGTACAGAAGTAGACATCGTTTTAAGTTGCACACATTAATTGTACTAAGCTATTCATTTCATTTGAAAGGGGTACAAATTATATTCTGCAAATCTTAAGCTCTAGCCTTTCAAGCGTATTGGCATGTTCATAAATGTTATTTAATGTTTCTTCTGATGATTTTCTCATAGTAGATGATTTATTGATTTTAAAATAGTGAGATGCTCATCTTATATCACATTTATGATTGTTCCATTTTTCTTGTTTGAATTTGTGTTTCTCTTGCTGTGATCATAATTTCAGTTGGTTAATCTTTTTTCTCTCCCGCTGAAAAGTTGTAATCTTCTTTTGTACTGTGGTATTTTAACTTTTTATTGTCCTCTGTATGTTGGTTGCTTTTGATGTGTCTAGTTACTACATATTATTGGATCTATATTCTAAATTTCTTGTAGCTACTTTTTATTGTCCTGTGTATGTTGGTTGCTTTTGAAGTGTCTAGTCATTATTGACATTTTCCTCTTGACATTGAATATTTAGGTGGATTTGGAACATAATCAATATCGGTCTTTTCAAGGTTTGACTTGCTTGATGCAAATATCAACTCGGACCGAAGATTTTATTGTCGATACTCTGAAACTCCGTGATCATGTTGGGAAACACCTGCGGGAAGTTTTCATGGACCCTACCAAGAAAAAGGTTAGATTTCTACAATTAACGTTTCTTTTATTCAATAGACTCGTTCTTTCTGTTGACTGTATTCATGGTTAGTTAGGTCTTGCATGGAGCAGATCGAGACATTGTGTGGTTGCAACGGGACTTTGGCATTTATATCTGTAATATGTTTGACACTGGCCAGGTTGGTGTTTTGAAAACTCTGGATGAAAATATTCCCCTTATGAATATCATCAAATTCAGAGGAACAAAATTTAATAATGATTTAAATTGTTATTAAAGTGTCCTACTTAAGATAGTTTCTTTGAACACTGAATGCAGAGGGCTCGCAGAAAAAATTGCCAAACTAATTTCTGTACTACTCAATATATTTGGCCTGTAAATTAGGGTGTGTTTGTTTCAAGTTTATCAAATTTATTCCTAGGAATAACATTCCTTGGAATATAAAGATGGGAATTTTATTCCAAGGTATTTAGGAAAAATATGTTTGGTTAACTTTAGAATATTCCTAGGAACCATAAAAATAGTGATTATAATAGGTAACTATTTATGAATTTATTCCCATCTCCATGGGAACTTTATTCCCATCCTTTTCCTTGGGAAAATTTTTCTATTCCAAGGAACATTTTATACCCGGGAATAAAATTTAGTAAACTTGTAACAAACATAGACATATATATTCCTATCATTTTATTCCCGGGAATCAACAAATATAACTTGAAACAAACACACCCTTATTCATCATGATTAAACTATCACAAAATATGAATCAGTTCTTTGAAATCATATTATTGGGTATATCCAATATTTATCAATGGTTTTTGCAATTTATTTTTCAAACAATTCCTAGAAAAAATAGGCTTCAGAAAATAATTCTTGAGCATTGTACTTTAATGTTGGATCACTTGGATGATTTTGATATCCTTGGAGTAATATTAGATATGATTGTTTTGCCACAGCTTGAATAAAATGCTGGTAACTAACTCCATCACAAAAATTATTTCAATTTTGCTTTTGAGCCTTTTGCTTGCTTATCTGGTCTAATTGTTGTATGAATTTCTGGTAAAATGTTTTGAAATATATTTCCAGGATTTTGTTGCAACCCTGTGCGACCCTCATATTTACAAAATTGAATTAGAAATTACTTTTTTGTTTTGGCATAAAATGGTATTTCATTTTTTATGCATTCATAATGTGTTGATCTGACCTGCTACATTAAGAAATGGTGAAACAGGCTCTAAAGTTCCGTGATTGTATATTTGGAGTTCATGCTACAATCTTCTCTTCTTTTTATCACATAGGACTAATATGTATTTTCACTGCACTGCTCAGGCTTCGAGAGTGTTAAAAATGGAGAGGTATAGTTTGCAACATCTTTTGCAACACTTTTGTGGGGTTACTGCAAACAAAGAGTATGCAGCCTTTATTTATTTATTTATTTATTTTTATTTACCCCTTTTGTCTTTCCACTGTATTAAGATAGAAGATTTTTCCTTACACGTGAAGGTTTACAAGTCAAATCCTTGCAGGTACCAGAATGCAGACTGGAGAGCACGCCCTCTTCCTGATGTAATGATAAAGTGCGTCTGTGTTTTGAGCTTGCCTTGCTACAATTGATCTGTTCTTGATTTTCTTTTCTGCTAGTCTTCTATTCTTTCCATAGTGCTGGATTATGTTAATAATTCTTAAAAGAGATGGAAAACCAGATAGAAAGAACCCAAAAGTTTAGAGTTGTGTTATTGAAATCAGAACAGAAAATGGGGATGAATTTACCACAAAGGCTCTTCGCACAGGATCTTTCCTTTTCACTTTACAGACATCAAATGTACTGAATGGATCTCACTAATCTGATTTCCCTCAGAATGGATATAACTGATATATATATATAACCGATCCCCCCCTCCCAGTCCCATCTAACTAATAGACTAATAGAACTGGTGTCGTTATTCTATCTAATACGTTGGATGCTCATTTTAGTATCCAATAAGCAATCCGTGTTTCTGGGGACAAGTTCTATCAGTTACCTTGTGTCTTTTACTCAGGTGGGTGGGACTTCAGTTGACTTAGACCAAGGGTTTGCTGGGAGGTTTTCTTTTAGGATTTTGGACGGAGGGCTTTGGAGGGTTAAGTCTATATTTTAAAGTAAGTTTGATATTTTAAAAAGAATTAAAGGAACAACATGATAAATTTGCATATAATACTTCAATCACACTTAATTAATTTTAAAACATTTTATATTGTCCGTAATTAAAGAAGAAAAGTTAGCCCTCCCCTCCATCCTAACATACCCTAAGGCCTTGTTTGCGAGTTTGGAGGGGAAGGGAGAGGAGGGTTTGGGAAAAAAGGAAGTGGAAGAAATAGAGGACATTGGGAGGAAAGGGCTTTGGGGGGCTTATTTTTCTTCAAAATATAAAACTTTCCTCATTTGGGGGAACTAAAAAATTGTATTGGAGGTTTTGGAGGGTTTACATGAATTCTTCAAATTTAATCTATGTAGCTATAATATTCTTAAAATTAAAAATATATTAATCATAAGCATTAATTTATCATTCTCTAAAAAATTACTCTTTCAAAAAATGTGAAAGATTTTACCATTTTCCCCTATATTTCCAACCCTCCAAAGCCTTCCCTTCCCATCCCCTTCAATCTCCCAAACAAAGCCTAAGCATTCAGCACACATGTTAAGTAGAATTTTCCTTGAGCTGCATGTAGCTGTCATTCATTTAGAGGTTTATTTTCTGAAAAGTAATGATTATAGGTGTCATAATACGGGATTCATTTTCTACTAAGTTACTCTATTTTTCTTATAACTACTGAGCTGCTTGCTAAATACAAAGGTATCATAATCATAATGGATTTGGTATTAAAATAATGGTGTGTGAGAAAGGAATATTAGAAATATGTCACGTCATTTGTATGTATTGAAACTAAGGCGTAAGTATTCATTGGTAGCTTGGTGATTTTTATGATTTTGTAGCAATGTAAGATTTGTATTAAATGAGTTTGTATTTGAAAATGTGACGACTTGGATGTCAAGTTGGGTATTTCTTAGTGTTAGTGTGGTTTCACTGTTATAAGTTGCTATCTACATAGATTCTCTGCCCATGTTTTGAAAGTGAGGTTAATAATTCGTTGACAGTGAGATTAATAATTAGGTATGTCTGACTGTTCTCCTCTATCTTTAGTTTTTCCTCGACCATTTTCCCTATTGGTTTATTTCCCCTCCTTTTCTCCTTTATCTTCGATGGGTTATTTGCAGAATTGTACTTACAGCATGAGCAAATCTAAAGTGTCACAAGCATTTCTGATTTCTACTTTTATGACGAATCTAACTGTGTATCTCCGCTTTCCCAGAAATTAAATCACAGATACATATGATAAAATATATAAATAGCAGATGAGCATGGTTTTGATTTATTATTTACTTCTGATTATAAGTCTAAGGCCTTATGTGATATTGACTTTTATACTGTCCCAGTGATTTTAATTACTATAATCTAACAAACTGTTGTTCTGATGATAGGTATGGAAGAGAAGATACACACTATCTGCTTTATATATATGATTTGATGAGGATCAAGCTATTTGAACTGTCTAAGGAGTCTGAAAGTCCAGATGATCCTCTGTTGGAGGTAATACGAGATAAAACTAGCTAAATGAGTAAGTAATGTATCAATTATTTCCTCAGGCCATTGGATCCTCCTTGGTCCCTTGTACTGTCGGCAACCATTTTAATGATTAAGCTATGTGCAAACATGCCATGATTGATCAATGTTCGTTTGACATTTCCTTCCCAATCTATTTCTCAATTATATTGAATCAAATAGCATGACATAACTGAGTAGTTGGCTTGGCTAATCCTTTTTTACACCTTTTTTTGTTTTTTAATTTCCTGTCAACCACAGGTTTACCAGCGGAGTTATAATGTCTGCATGCAGCTGTATGAGAAAGATCTTTTGACAGAAAACTCCTTCCTTAATATAAAGGGGTTGGTTGTCTCATCACTTAACATTCTATTTTAAGTAGCAACTTTTTCCAACAGCTTGTATTTTCTTGTTAGTTTTCTACCTCTTCTATGTAGAGTGTGTTTGCATGTGTTTTTATTTTTGAAGTTATAACTTTGCTTTTAATACTTGCCAAGAGATGTAAGCATAAAACCAATTGCCACTTTATATACAGGTTGCGAGGGGCTGGTTTTAACGGTCAGCAGCTTGCCGTTGTTTCAGTAAGTTGATAATTCATATCTTTTTTGGAGCACCTACTTTTGATTACTTCCATGAGGAATGAAAATGTTTCTGATTTTTTTGCATTTCTGCTGTGCATTAGTAGCCCTCCCTCAGATATATAGTTTGGAACAAGATTTTGAATTTTGTTAATCTTCACATCATTATATAGAATACCATTCCATATTGATATGGAGATACAGAATAATACATAACAATTTCCTCCATTTTGGTGTACAGGTATTGGTATTGGTACGATACCGGTACGTCCAACATTTTGAGTTATGCTGGTTCATCTCTATTTTACTTCAACCACATACTACTCCCCTGCCAAAATCTACACCGTTGCTACAATTTTGTCAATGCTCATCATGTTGTTACTGTCTTTTTTACATTTGCAGTAGTATCTCATACTGCATAATATTTTCACTACCATGCTATTAGCTCAATGACTTTATAATACTGGAATTCGAATACCATCTTTCGTAAACATGTCGGTTTCAATTATGATAAGTAGTTTTAAATGGACATCCATAAACTATTGGCATTCGAAGCACACAACATAATGCAAGTAATAAGAAACATAACTCAGTGTAGCATTCAACACTGCATGAACCAATCATAGGTCAGGACTCTGAAGTTATTAATAAAATAGCCCAACTTAAAATTGATAATATAATTGCATGCATTACCCGATGGGTGTGGTGTATATGATTAAGCAGCTAATGTAGGGGAAGACCGCGGTTGGATCCCTACAACCGCAAAACACACTCTTAAGGAGAGGTAAAGAGACCCAAGCTAATGGAGTGCCGAAGGTTCTAATTATGGTGGTTTCTGACCAAGAAAACAAATAGTTGCATGCATTGCTTCTGCTTTGGGTTTCTGTACAGTCATTACATATTTTATTTCATTTACTCTACTATGTATGTTACTGGCAGGGGCTTTATGAATGGCGTGATGTTCTTGCGCGGGCAGAGGATGAGAGTACTGGGTATATATTGCCAAATAAAGTTATTCTTTTAATTGGTAAATGAAATGCAGACTTCCGTTTCATATTTTATCTAGAAGGTAGCCCATTTCTATAGCACATGCCAACTTAATTTGTGTTTACCCATTTTAAAAGCTAAGCATATGCCCGTCACTGCAAGCAATCTACGGCGATTAATAGCGGAGAGGTCAAGACTACCATATGTTGAGCGCAATCATGATATCGTTGTTAACATTGTCAGACATTCTATGGGAAAGGCTGCTGCGTTTGAAGAAGCTGCACTTCGTTTGAAAGAAGAACACGCTGCCTTTGTAGAAGCTGCTGCACTTCGTTTGAAAGAAGAAGAACATGCTGCGAGTGTAAGTAATATATCTAATAGTTGTCAGTTTCTAGAATTATAACTGGGCAGGATGTTTTAGTTGACATGTCTAATTGGTACTTTACAGGGATTTGAATCATTTTGAATCGCTGTTAACTATTCTTTGTTATTATTATCCTGGGTGTTTATTGTACATCCTAATACATATTTGCTTCAAATTTAACACAGTTAATGCTTCTCTAACTGTTTTTAGCTCAACCTGCTTTATATGTAGAATATGTAGATATGTTAAGATGTTTGTTGATAAATGGTATATAATCATGATATAGGTGTCAAATGTAGCATCTGTTGAGGATGAAACTGAAGCTCCCCAATCTCCTTCCTTGAACTTAAAGGATGAATGTGCAGCAAATGGAAGCATTGGAATTGAAAATGCCACCTGTGTTAATATCTCTGAGAAGTCCTTGTTTTCTTCTGACCCTAATTCCTCTACAGTGAAGGTTGCATAATTAAACCTTCCACTTGTTTCAATTGTGTTCCTTCCTACATAGCCTCAACAAAATAAAAAAAATGAAAAATAAACTTTTTCAATGTTTTGACCTTCTGACAAGGAGCATCAATCTGATTATAGCTAATTGGTCGACAGGAAAATGGAACAAATGTTCAGGCGCTAAAAATGCCTACTGTTGCTTGCGATGCAACGCTGCTGGGAAATTCAACTTCAGAAGGGAATGCTTATCCTGACAAAAAGGTGAGTTTTTGTCAAATATTTTTAATGATGCCTATTTGTTGAGTTCAGGATTTAAACTGATTGGTTTTGTTTTTTTGCTATCATTTTTATTCTAGCTATTTCAGTAATAGCCTATTTTGGACAAATAATTAGTTTTTCATCAAAATCTCTCTTGCAGAGCTAATAAAAAAGTGTTTTTTCCCCTAAAGTAAAACAATTTAAAATTATATTGCCTTTGGGTGAAACCTTTGCACATACAAGTTTTTCTGGTTCTTTAATCCAAATTATCTATTGAGAAATGGACGATTACATTACCTTGTAAATCTTTATATTCCAACCACTATTTGTCCCCTTTTATTAAACTGCTTTGCGGGGTTGGTTCTTAGGGAAAGAAAAAGATCAAGGTAGAACAGAATGTATCATCGATCAATCTTCCAAGCCATTCATTTTTGGGCAATAATGAGAAGTCAAAACTGGCTGTAAGTGTAGCTTCAGTTTCCACATCTACCCCGGATGCAAACATAACAGTACACTTGGATTCTGACTCGGAGGATATGATGCAGTGTAACCTATGAATCTGCAACCATCTGTTAGGGAAAATGATTTTTTGT
>Ga0315915_1001543_pt1 | contig 28020 bp, 13 predicted proteins | sample MpolbnodulesMG_FD_207738 | JGI IMG/M metagenome (GOLD analysis project Ga0315915, IMG submission 207738) | Medicago polymorpha root nodule microbial communities from Los Angeles, California, United States - branched nodules | ecosystem: Host-associated > Plants > Roots > Nodule | place: USA... | reverse complement strand
TGTGTATGACTGTGTGTGGTTTGTTTTATAGGGTCCCATTGCACAAAATATATGTTTATATAGTCATGCCACATTGTGTTTTATAATGTGTTCTCACTTCAATTATGCTCCAATTTCAGGTCTCTTGGAAAAAAATGAAGGTTGAAGTCTATCCCAACAACAAAAAGATATATATGTATTTGACATATTATACTAGACCTATGGATCAATACTTAAAAGTTGTAAAAATGTGTCTCTAGTGCATCTGAATATGAGTTTGTTGTTTATGTTGTTTTGGTTTTGTAATGATACTATGAAATTGCTTGAATGCTAAAGATATATAGTTTTGAGATTATATTTGATGTGATTAGTTTTTTTTAATCATCCACAATAAAGAAACCTCTAAAATATATTTGATGTGATTATTTTTCTTTAATCTAGCGTAATAAATTTTGATTACAAATATAAAAAATAAAAAAAAATTATTGGAAAGGCATGCTGTAATTTATAAAAAAAAAACTAAAATGCTTGAAGTTTACTACGAAATTTCTAGGATCATGTAGCTAGGAATTTATTTGGAAACTATTTAAGCAATATCCTAGCGAAATAGTTGCGAATCATAAACTTTTGAACACTATATTGCTACAAATTAGTTTGAAAGTCGCTAGGATTTTATTTTTATTAGTTACCAATTAGCTAGGGAATATTTTCCTAGATAATTTGCCGCCCAATCCATGCTACGGCCGATATGGCAACTAATTCCCAACAAAACAGTAGCTAAATGAGTTTAACTAGAAATTAACTACGATTTAGCTACTATTAATTTTGTAGCAAATCACTGATTTTCTTGTAGTGAAATGCTTTGAAATATTGAAGTACATATTATTCTTTTTCCTATATGCTTTGAATTATGGAAGCACGTATATGTTTTCTTTTTATGGTTTGACTTTGGAGGGAACATTTCATTAATTTTTTCCTTTCACAGAAGACATTGCATGCAAGTACTTTTATTTATGAGTTTAATATTTATGTTCTCGGTGTAAAAGTTTTACTCTATCAAACACATCACAATCATTCATGCGTGTGACTTTAAATGTAGTTATTATAAAAGTCAAACACGTATAATGATGTGACCGTTATAAATTATTGACCAACAAGATAAAAACTTTTACATGTCCGTGTATATGAATATAAAAAATCCTTCATTTACAGCTTTTCAAGTATATGTTGTACATTCTCTCCAAAAAAAAAGTATATGTAGTACATGCCTCATATTTTATTTTTGGCATAATTTATTTCAATTATATTCTTCTTCTAATATTCATGGAAATAGGGATCTGGTCCTTCTGATATTGGACCGCAGACATCTGATCCTCCTCAACTTGGACTTCTGCCTACTATAAAAGGTTTGAATTGTTAAACACATTTGTATGCAATTATGAAGTTTAACATAGAAAACATTTGTATGGGAAATTTATAAAAGTTATCCGTCTTTTGTATTTTATCTATCTGTAGAGTGTGGCCCTGCTGGAGCTCCTTCCATGCCACAGAAACCTGTTGTTACAGCAATCAGGTCAACAACAAGTGGATCCTTTGACAAAGAGGAAGCTTATCAGGGAGAGGGAGACAATAACCCTTCCAATGCAAAACGAGTTAAGAGGTAACAATGTTCTAGGAGTTCAATATATTTCGCATATGACATGATAAAAACTTGTGCTATAAGTGTTTAATTAAATTGTTTATCCAAACATGGTCTTAATACCTAATGACATTGCCTTTCAGGATGCTCCAAAATAGGGAATCAGCTAAACGCTCGAGATATAGAAAGATAGCTGAAAATACTAAGCTTGAAACACAGGTCCGCATGCATGCTTTTTAAATCCAAGTTTTATGACATTGCCTTCTCTTCTCTGATCTCTGCATCCATCTTAATTAGTCTTACAAATCTGACATGATATTCTTTCTTATTAGGTCTCTGCATTAAGAGGTGACAAGTCTTCATTGATGAAGCGTTTATCAGATGTGAGCCAAAAATATAACGATTCTGTTGTTGATAACAGAATATTAAACGCTGATTTTGAAACAATAAAAGCGAAGGTAAGTCCTTGATTTAACTGCTTTACTAGTAAAACTTGTTATAGAATTAGAAACCTACTACTTGATCAATACTCTCTGCAAATTGGAATGCATTAAGCGTAGTCAGCACATCGGTGACTACTTAGATTAAGATCGGATGTTCAAGATTAAACCTCGGTGCTTTGAAGAATCAAAATCAGACTTATTTTGGAAACTGTCCAATCCAAGAGAAAGTCTTAGATGGGCACAACCCAAAATCAAAATGATTTGGGCACAGTTACAAAACATAGCAAAATTTAAATGAGAATAAAATTTTATTTTTGTTTTAATTTTTTCATTTTATGTGAGTGTGCCTAAACCTTCTTGATATGGGTTTGTGGCTATATTAGACTTTCTCCTGAATCCAATAGCAACCAATGCGCTGACTGCGTGAATGCAGAAATATTCCAACTGGAAGGAATCCATTTTCAATTGATATGTGTATTTACAATCATCTGACTGACATGCTCATTTATTCCCTTTATGTTGTTCTCATTTTTAAGGTGAAGGCGGCTGGAGAGAGATGTTTAAGATTAACTGGATCAATTCCGGCGTTTAATGCAATGCCAATGTCTGAGGCATCATCAATGGGAATGTCATTACTTGATGGAAGTCCTTCTGAGTTATCAGCTGATGCATATGTGCCTGTGCAAGAAGATCCAAATAATTTCTTTTTTCAACCAACTTTTAATAATCCAATGTCCAGTCATGATATTAGAAGAGTCAATAATGGGTTGGGAGGCATCATTTCTTCAGTTGACAGTGTGCAGAAGAACACAGCAACATGATGGAACGAGATAGGAACAACAAATTCCCTGCCGCGGGTGTATAGCTTAGAACATTTTCTGAATTCTATTTGAGGTGATACTGAAGAAGACAAGTGATAGAACAATTTGATTACATGATGTTTTCATCAACACATTGTTCTGAAACAATACTTTTTCTTTCTTATTTGAAAGTTAAGGCCCTTTCTTGTTAATTCGTTTAACTGGGAAAATTCATGAGTTAGGAATTAGGGTAGCAGATCAAATAGGCCTTAGTGGTAACTCATTCTTTCAGATGCATGTTTGGAACATATATCGTTGACTTGGTAAATTGTTTTTATGTTTCTTAATATTGATTGAGAATGCTTTGATTAATCAATGGCTGGTGTGTAACTTAGATATTATGTTCTTATTATTGAATCAGTTTTATCCAAATTGGATCCGGAAATGCTTAATATCACGACCACGAGGGAGTCTTCTATGATCACAAGACCATATGTATAGTGTTTAGGCACACATATAAAAAGACATTTTTTCTAATAATAAAAGATAAAATAAAATAAATGTCTAAACAATATGCATTTGATCTTGCGACCAAGTAAGTATTTCTCCGCGACTACCTACTAATTTCTATTGGCTACTTAAACCATGACCACTCATGTTTTCCATGAAATCCGGAACTATATGCTTCTCTCTTTCTTTTAGAAATTAAACACGTAAGCTGTCGGGGAATTTCAAGAAAGGAGTCTCGCGATATATACCAGGGTTCAATTGGATATTGTTTGCTTTGATTATTTAATTCTTATTGGAACATGTGTGGAAATTGAGTTAAAAGACTAAACATAAATTTTTACATTAGGTAGAACTTGTGTTGTGTGAATTTTAAAAAATGAAAGTCTCATATCGAATAGATCATTCGCAATTGCATTGGTAGCGTTTGTATAGTACGGGTGTGCCTATTAGGGGGGAGTATAATTAAGTGAACGAAGTTAAGCACTAAAGAAAAAAAAATATTTTAAGCTTTTAAGAAGAGATTTTTTTATATATTTTACTATTTGGAAATGTTAAATTAAGTAATTAATTTAATCATTATTAGAAAGTGTTTTCTTAGTCTAAAATATTTTGGAAAGCAATCTAAAATATTTTGGAACATAATTTAAAATATTTTGGTATGCAATCTAATATATTTTGGTACACAATCTGAAAAATATTTTGATACATAACATAATATATTTTTGTACTCAATATAATATATTTTGGTACTCAATTGAGATATTGTTGTACTAAATCTAATATGTGAATTCTTACTCCCAAAGTAACATGTAATTGTTCCCAAAGTAATAACTAATATATTTTGGTGCACAATTTAAAAAATATTTTGGTACATAACATAATATAATTTTTTACTCAATATAATATATTTTGGTACTCAATTGAGATATTTTTTTATTAGATCTAATACGTAAATTACTTACTCGCCAAGTAATATGTAAGTGTCACACATAGTAGCTAGACACATACTCCATCCGGTAAATAGAAAAAAACAAATTTTTGGATTCATTAAATAATTAATGTATTTGGTCACATTTATAGGAAAGATACAATAGTTAGTATTCAATGTACTTCAAAAATTTATCTTTTGTTATAAATGTAACTGGGAGGAGTATCTGTTTGGTTGTAATTGGAGTGATGTGGGATATACAAATATTTAGGCGATATAATATGTAAAAAAAATAGTTTCAATTTATCAAACAAAAAAATAACGCAGTGGCACAAGATAGAAGAGATAGCGATGATGATGAATTGCGTTTCGTTTTGTTCTTCGATTTCAATTCCAACCCCAATTGCAGCAACACAGCAACAACACCTCGCTTTCTCTTCTTCTTCATCTCTTTGTTCCATTTCAAGGGTTTCTATTAATCCTCCACGAAGAAGAAGAATAAACAATAATGGTTTCACTTGCAACGCACTTTTCGGATTAGGTGTACCTGAACTCGTTGTTATTGCTGGTGTTGCTGCCATTGTTTTTGGTCCTAAGAAATTGCCTGAAGTTGGTCGCAGTATCGGTAAAACTGTCAAAAGCTTTCAACAGGTTCATTCCCCTTCAAATTAAATTTACGAGTTTATCTACCGACATAAACACATTTGAAACTGATTTGTAGAGCTTATAATATGTTCATAAGTTGTTTTCAATCTATTTTCATAAGTTCTCCAAGATAACTTATGAAAACAGATTATTGTTTGTATAAAAAAATTAGTTTTACTTTATTTTATCTTTTGCTGTAGAAATAACTTATACATAAGCATTTATATGATTAGTGTTTATATTATAAGCAAATAATTAAGTACCACTTGAAACTCACACACAATTGGGAAGTCCTGGGTTTTAACCCCGAGCGAAGGTGTCCAGCCAAGCAATATCTACATTGTCATTTGAATTAGGCCTGACAGACAAAGAAGACTACAATTTAAGTATAAGATGTTTTAAGAGTAGGACCAAACAAACATGTTGCATTAGATCTTAGATATGAAAAATGTGTTTTCTTTGCGGAAGACTCGAAAATATTTGTGTAGTCCTATTTCCTAATGAGAAACATTTACCTTTTCTCTTCCTGATAGAGAAATTCAAGCATGGAAACCATATGATTCAAAAACTTTAATGTCTGTAACGAATTTGTGTACCGTATAATCTCCCCCGAAAAGACCTCTGTTTCACTTGAACTTTACTTAGATAATACAAGGGAAAAACAAAGGCCTAATGTAGATTAGCTTCTAGTTCATTAGAGCTTTTTAATTAAAATAAAGTTTATGGATCTGCACATACAAAATAGTCATTATAAGCTTATAGATGTCTGTGAATAAGTTAAATAGTTTCTGCAATTATTAAGATGTTGAAGCTAATGTTAATTTATATTAGAAGCTGCTCTTTAAAATTAGTTGTTATTATAAGATTAGTTTGATATTTCATTTCCCTTAAGTAGCATCTCAGGGTTCCACCGATCCAGTCGTTCAAATTTAACTTAAAAAGCTTATATTAGATTTGGGAATTTAATTTCTTGATTTTGACTATCAAAATGACAATCTTATTTTTATCGTATTATCATGTTTTCAATGATTTACCTACAAATTTATTTGGTTTCAATACAAAAAAAGTGACGTATTATCATGTTTTCATGTTTTCAATGTTCCAGGCATGCTGTTTTACTATTGCCCCTAGTTTAAACTTGTTGTAAAAGTAAAATAAACAAGCAAAAAAGGGAGGAAGAAATTAAGCAATTCTTTCAAAAAAAACTAATAGCTTCTAAAACGTGGAAAGGGCCTCTGTATAAAAAGAAAATTTGGTGTTTTAACTTTTAACTCTCTTGACTCATGGCACGATCCAGGAAAGGGTCAGACCCGTTAGTCTATGGCATGCAATACTTTCTTACATTTGGAAGAGGCTTATTTCACAACGTGTGAATCCATGACTTTCGAGTCACGTAACAACATCAGACATTGCTTTAAGTCTCTCCCTTTGAAAGAATATTTGTGTGAGAAAAATGCCATATGGTGCTACTGTTGTAATCCACAGCTTATATTTTGACATATATCATCCACTAATGTTCATGATTAGCATCCACATTACCGCATATTACTTTGGATAAAAACACTGTTCAATATACATTCACCGTCCACTCAAGCAACCAAATAATTTGGTTGGATTCTGGCGTAGACTTTTATGTGACACTGTGAATGCTATGTTGTCAACTTGTCATCTACAAACTTTCAAATACTTTCCTCATTGCTTATATGGTTATTTAATATATTTTGTAAATCATGTAGGCAGCAAAGGAGTTTGAGTCTGAGCTTAAAAAGGAACCAGATTCCACAGGAGGGGAGCCATCTGAGAAATCAATTGCTGTGAGCGAAAAGGAGAAGCAAGATACTGAGGTGTCTAGTTCTAAGGAGAGTGTATGACATTTGTAATAGATGCGATATGATGAGTAGGTATCAAATTTTCACCATGACAATATATATTCAAAAAAACATTATTCTCTAACAAATATCTGTTAATTTATATCAGTTATTCTTTTCACCAATTCAGTCACGACGAAGCTTTAAATGTATTTTTAGGAGAACAAAAATGATTGACAGCAGTAGTGGTATTAAACTTATCTTAGCCTCATTGGATGAGGTCTGGAAAGGAAGGATAGATTGGAAGAAGTGATAAAAAAATAAAAAAAAATAAAAAAATTCTAAGGTTAAACGTGTGGTTTTAGAAGGAAAGTTTAAATGTTAAATGTGAATAGTGTGCAGTTATATAAAATGCTTTTAAATTAATTTTTATATCAGTAACCATGGTTCTTGTCATTGAAGCACATGCTTGCAATGTGAAAGTGAGTTTGATGAGGCATTCGTGCTATAGTTAAGCGACTTCTACTAAAGGCAATTTCGTAGCGATTCAGAATACTATTATTAATAGGCAAGACGCCAAAAAATTGATAGGTAGAACTGTATGTAGCTAATGAAAGAAGAAAATGGTCTTTGTTGCAATTTCTATTATGTGGTGGTTTAATTTAGAAAAAGGTTTTTATTGCAATTTAACCTAACAGTGGTTGGTTGTGATATACTTCCTCCGGTACTTTTTACAAGGAAAAAACTATTTTAGTATGCATGATTTTCAATTTGAATATTTTTCCAAGTATGGTTTGTTTTTATCAAGTTTCTAAAGAATAATCACCAAATTATTTATATCAAAATTACTTTTATTTTATTCTATAATAAACAGGTCATATTGCTATATAATTTTAACATGAAAATGCGTCTTACAAGCCAGTGTTCAATTTACTTAAGGAGATTTTATTTTTTTGTTGTCGAGTGGATGGAGTGACGAATAGTTACTACAACGGCTACAAATAATTGCTGGAAAGTAAAGTTAAGGCAATAACGGAAATAAACAGAAAGATACAAGATTATGTTGAAATTAATGGTTTGATGTTCCTTCAATGAGAGTAAGGTTCTTTCTTAATAAACAAGTATAACAATTTATTTTTTTAGAAAGAAAAAAAAAACATTTCCACAGGTGACACAGCTGGTTCAATGACTAGAACCACGATACACAATTGAAGACATGGCCAGTAGTATATGTTGGGGTAGTATACTAAAGTTTTTGTGTTCATGTGTTAAACAATGGCACAGTGACAGGCCAGATGGATTTAAAATTAAATAGATGTGCACCAAATCTTTCAACAGATTGCAAGTGCAAGTTTGAGTATAGAAGTCGAGCATAACAAATTGCTGTAACTAATCTATTCATTTGAGATGTCATATGTACATGAAAATCCACCAACATTATAACACAACAATAAAATCCACCAACCAGAAGTTAAAACTTACATTCTACACTAAAGCAAAATATTGTACAACCTATGTCGAATCTTATGATCTGAGAACCGTTATGTCGAATCTTATGATCTGAGAACTGTCGAATGCTCATTTTAAATGTCAGTAATCTAAAATTGGTGCCCTCAAATCTAAGCTCGAATTTCAAATGCCAATCTTACGAGTTCTATCAAAATCATTTGTAATCACCAGTGCTTCTACTCCATTATTACAGCAAAGGCCATGCTTTGCTTAACAGAGCATGGCATGGTTTCCATACCATACTAAACTATGTATATTGACCGCACTAACCCAACATAAATATAGAGATATAACCACTGCCAAAATTAACAAAATCATGTTGCTCCAGAGCTGGCTGTGGCCCCACTACCATCTCTAAGCCCTTGAATGCACATATGCAAATTTCTTTGCACACTATCTGCAACTAGTTTCAACCTACCTTGACTTACATCGGCTGCTGAGCTGGCACTAACCTCTACTGTCCGTGCCACCCTTTGTTTGCATTTCTCCCAATCATCAACACGCGACCAACATGCCCTACCACCATGGCTACCACTCATGCCAAGAAAGGATACATTAAGACTTTCACCAAATGAATATCTCAACCTTACTGAAACACAGTAAGGCAACCAGGCAGCACCACCAGCAGCATTGACGTGCGGGATGTGAGCAGAATCAAGAACAACAGTAAGTGCAAAATCAACAGAATTATGCAGACGATCATAATGGATGTTGCTTCTAAATGCAGATGAGCTCTCTGAATTCTCGTCCGCGTTCAACCCAGCATGATTTTCAAGACATAATTCAATTCGCGGTTTTTGAGCTGAAACAACATCTCCAACTTGTGCCTGAGATAATCCCTTCTTCCAAGCAATTAGTTTCAAGAATTCTCTCAAAACTGGTATGGGTAAGGTGAGCATGGTTATGAACGAAGCAACACGTGAAGCATCATAGGGCTCGGATGCCACCCGACGGCTGAAGTAGTCGCATATTTCACTTATTTCAGATGGACTGAGTTCCTCTGGTGCAGGATTGGAATTTTGTTGCTGCTGCTGCTGTTGGTGGTGAAAGCGTTTTACACTTAACACCTGCAGAAGAAGCTGAACTCTGTGGACACTAACAGCAAATACATATCCCCTGCAGAAAGATGAAAAGACAGCATTCCTATTTAGAGTATGATAACTGGAATAAGAGGGACACTGAAACAACTTAAAAAGACAAACACTCTTAATAATTGGTAGGCAAGAGGGATGCTGAATCAACTGAAAACTGGACATATTGTATTCAAAACTAAGGGGACAAGATCGAACTTGTACAAATAATAAAGGATCAAAATTATTATTTTTGGCCAACCATAACTTTATAAGTCATAAAGTATCAATATGAACAACCATTGACATGGAAAAGTTAATTTGATGTATCATGTTCAAACTAAAATTAACGAAAAAAGGACTTACCCAACAAAAAAACGCAATGCAGGCTGCTCAGGGTCCAAGTTCAAAAGGGCACCTTCATTGTCCTTCAAGATGGATCCTAGGATCTCTTTCAAAAGATCTGGTAACTGGGCAAATAACCATAGCACTCCAAGATACTTGAGAATGCCTCTCAAAACCTTTTTTAGGGCAACAAGAGGAACCCAACCACCTCCATATCCTCCGTCGTCACCGAGGCCGATAATGGCTGTGTTCAACTCACCTCTGACATGTGCCGGGACAACTGTTCCAGGTGGCCTTCGAAGAGGTACTGCTGATGTCATTAAAGCTAAGTTTGAAGAGCCTGCTAAAGCATTTCCCATACGGTTTAGACTGGCTACTTGGTTTCCTGTCCTAGACATTGCGGCAGAGTTTATTCTGTTCCCATTTGCAGCCATTGACTGGGTCCCTGAATTTGGGTTTGGACTGTTTGAACTGATTAGCCCACCTGCTTGTTGTCCTGTAAAACTAGGATCTAATCCATTCAATTCCTGGGCCACATGTTCCATGATAAAAGGCCGAAACTGGGGGCATGGTAATGATCCTCCAGAAGGACGGCCCTCTTTAGGAGGTGTGGCAGGTTGCAACCACACCTGATCTCCTGCAAAGCAACGCATATCAACAGCAAACTGTTTCCGGTACATAATTCGGATCCAGTAAGGTCCACGGAGCACGACAGAGACATCAAAGGGCAAAAGTGAACTTGGAACAATGCCTGGGCCAGTACGGCCAGCAGCAGCTAACATTGAAAGAGTTTGGTTAGAGATACCACTAGCATTAGAAACAGAAGTACTTGCTCCAAGACCAGAAGCAGGCTGACCAACATTAGTGGCTGAAGTTGAACTACCAAGAAGAAGTCCTTGTGATGATGTATAACCGGCCTGTTTGGGGAAAGAAGATAAAGTGGCTGCAACACCCGGAACAGGACCAGCTCGTGCTGGCCTGGTTGCCGCTGCGAGAGCATGCAATGGCCCTGCAGTCAGCCGAATGCAATCCAGAAGCGAAGAAACTTCAGCTCCATTTATGAAGTCTTCTAGAAACTGTACAGAATAAGAGCAATGTAGTAATTATATAGGCCTGGGATTTTTTTGGGATTGGTCGGGAATCACATTGGAAAATAATTCATAAACCTATTATATACAAAAGACAACTTTCCATAAAGTGACTGGTTTCTTATTACTATATAAGTTATTACCATTTACCACTGAAATATCACAAATAAAATTGCATCAAGCTGACATCAGCCAACATAACCATAAAAAACTGATGTACTGCACATTCTAGTTTATACTGCATAAACAGGTCAACAGGTGAACATTTTCCATGGTAGTTTAGCCAAAGGAAGTATAAATATGCAGAGTAAGCATGAAATGGGTACAGTCAAAGGAGAACAATACCTTGCAGGATCGTGGAAATTGAATCTAGTGAAGGGGGGGGAACACAAGAAAAATGGGGTAGGGTGGGTTGGGAGGGAAGAAACAATCATGATGGATTATTGTGGCATTCATAAACTCTTATAATTTAACATAATCTGAAGCATGACATCTATTACTGGCACAAGGAATACAATTTTTTTGGGGGAAACTGGGGACAGCAGCAATCAAATAGCAATCAGTTGAAGCAAAATTAACAAACCTTGGTATGAGGCCAAAGTTGATCAGGAGATACATGCATTGTGCAACCCTCTTTACCGGACTCCCACTCAACAACAAAACGAGCAAGAACACCTGAACCAAAGCTAAACCACAAGCTCATCAGTCCAACTGCCTCAATTCTAAATGCCTTTCTCATCAGTAGTTTGTCTGCAGTATCTGAAGCAGTCTTGACACCAGATATTTTGACATCAGAATTTGTAAGGAACTCTTCTGACTTCTCATCTGCTCGTATGCCAAGCAATTTCCGCATGCCAATGGAAAATGTTCTAGCATTGGCAAGCCTTTGGATATCAGCCACTAATTTCTTTATGCTATCTTCCTCGACAGATTGATAACTCAAAACAACACCATCTGGATCATAATGTATATGTGAATCTATATCAGATGTATTAGCAATTCGAACACCAGAACCCCATGGTGTGTTACTACTACCTTTCTGAAGCTCCCATAAATCCCTGAAATGCTGATCATCGATTTTAACATCCCAATACATACAACCAGGTCTGCCAAGCCGCAAAAATATATGTTGCCATGAATCACCTCTGGCAAATGGAAGTCGAAACCAAATGTTAGAGGATACCCTTCGTAAACCCACTTCTTCAACATATGATATCTCTAATGCATCCATCTGGCTGGTTAACCTAGCATGTTTAATGCATAGTGAACTATGCCTGACCACATGAAGAAGAGCCGCTACATAAATGCTAGAAGGAGCATTTCCCTTATTTGCTTCTGCAATTAAACTTCCATAACTGCACCCTTCAGCTTTAGGAATTATTTCTGGGGTTATACTGCCTTGTGGCAAAGCCAATTGAGAGCCAAATGCATCTGAAATCTTTCTTCTCTTGCAAATTCCTTGATTTTTGACAAACTCTTGAAGAGATGGAATCAAATTCAACATATCTGATGCTGTTCGCTTACGAGATTTTTTATCATGTTCGGAGATAACATCTTCGCTAGTGCTAAAGTTAACTGTGTCCGGTCCCTGGGCTGCAAACATTCAATTTACTAGAGTCATATAGGGTTTAAAGAAAGGTGGAAAAATTTAACAGCATGGGTATACTAGATGAATACACAAAGAAAAAGTATCTTACATACGGGAGTTGTGGCACATGAACTAGATCCATTAGGTCTGGAACTAGGTGCGGACATTCGAGAGTTAATCGGCCGGGAAGGAGATAATAGAGATGAACGACTTCCAGATAAAGCATCATTAGCAGTGTCTTCATCCATTGGAGTAGAGGAACTAATGTCAACTGAATGCGGAGATTTAACAGAAGCCAAATCTTGTTCAGACTTTGAGGCAGATAGCTTTTTCCCAACAGCGCTCCTTCCATGTCCAGTGGGAATTGAGCCAACAGAACTGGATTGAACTGGACCCTTCACATTGCCTGATGAGAACAAGGAACTATTATAGTGGATATTTCCAGCCTTTAAACTCTGACTGTTCATTGGAAGAGAACCATAATGAGAAGGAAGTGATGAATTCAACGGTGAAGAAATATTTTGAACAGGGAACGGTGGCGCAGAAGACCCTTTCTCAAGTCCAAAAACATCGTCAACCAGTGATGAAAAACCTGATGGATGATGGCCTCTAGCAGTGTGCATGGAATTCTGAAGGCGGATATCAGAATAGAGCCCATGCCCAGACATTTGATTTGGACAGTCAGCATTGGGCAAAATAGAATGTAACTTTTCCCAGTCCACCAGGCTTAAATTCATTTCATCTTCAAGCACCTGCATCTGTGCTATATCAATTTTCTTGAACCGCAGCACCTGATTAAGGTCACCAAATATATTGTCTTTTCCAGATGGATCCAGTTCAGTCTCTAACAACTTAAACAAGGGTTTAAAATTTTTATCAAGTTGCATAAGCAGGAAGTAAGAGCTTCCACAGTCTGGAAATCCCATCATCAGCACAGTTGAACCATTCAACAAGGTTTTGGGTGTTTTGATTGTGTTCAATCCATGCTCATAAACCTGCAAGGGTGGCCCATAATCCATAAGTCTTAGGGAAGCTGGTGATCTGAATAAAAGGAAACTCAAAGACAGTCCAAACTGATTTAGAGATTTTTCTTTGAAACACAAATGGAGTAACAAGAAAATATACCTCAAGGCCCAAAACCCTTCCAATAGATGCAAATAAGTGCAACATACTTTTGCTTCTCAAGCTTAGGAAGACTTCAGCTGCAGTCATAGATCCCTGATTTAAAGCTTCTTCACATTCTAACAAGGCAGAAGAAACAACTATATTTTGCGATGATTGAAGAAGGAATCGGCCATTCCTGAATAAAAAACAGGGAAATTGGTTTGAAAATGCCTAGATTAAAATGCAAGAGATTAGGGGAAAAAAAAACAAGTGAGTGAATAAGGTGTACCTGATACTAATTCCAAGAGTAAAAAAAGAAGAGCCATAAGCACGCATGCGCAGTACCTCATTCCCCTCGGAATTCTTATCGCATCTCTTATTATCCTTCTGCAGACGGAACATATCTATTTTAAAACCCATCAAGATTAAATAAAGGTATGCACAAGATTAGTATCAAGAAAGTAAACCCCAAACCATTGGCTGGTAATGCAGAAATAAGATTAGTATAATTTCAGCCAGGACTGGTAGAACCTGTTTTCTTTAAGCCACACAGATACAAGATACCAGATTCACAATTTACAAAACTACAAACATTTCCTGCATGAGCAATTATGGAGCAAAGTAATTGCAATGCTAGTATGCTATAATGCTAAACAAGAAAGAAAATAACAATGATCAGAACTTTCAGAATTAGAACTCTAGTAGAGTTCTACGAAACGAAAAGAATGTGAAGTAAAACCTCTAAAACTGTGACAACAAACAAGGACATTAAAAAGCCCTCAAAAGAGTCGTATAACAGAAAGCCCAATGCAAATTACCACTTTAAAATTTCTTCAATAAAACTAACCTGCTTATATTCAATATCAGGTTCACCCATATGAGACTGGAGCACAACGTCATCTGCTGTTCTAAAGACCTGAACATTTTTTATCAGTTCTGTTTTAATTTCTAATAGCCGAGTATATCTATTGCAACAAATAGCTCTTAATAGCAGCCTCTCTACATCAATACAATTCTGGTCTAAGAAAAACTCTGCCTCCTTGCCGGTTAACGGATCTATGACAAAGATACTGTGGGTACACTTTATCTGAAGGTCTGGTCCAGGTTCAATTTTTATAAATGGACAAGCACCTGAATCAGACACACCAGCATTTTTGTCAAAATCTAACCAGTAAATAATTTTTAACCCCGGAGTTCGTAGACCAGACGAATCAGATTCCCCGTCAGGATTCTGCACGGAGCTTGAACTTGCCCCATGACCAGAGCCACCATCAGATATGAGCTCAAACCGAATTGCATCTTTCCATCTTCCCTGTCGAAGGAATTGCACTTGCCTTATTACTGTGTCCATGACAAGTGCAACACACAGCTCGTGAAGAACTGTGTACAATATTGAAAACGGGTTTTCAGCCGCTGCCATTCGTCTCTCTAGATCATCTCCAAGCACATGCCGCCGTAGTTCTTCCAATTTCACGGTTTTATTTTTTTCACCGACAAGCAGTTCCAAATGCAATATTCTCCACAAGGACATGTGTCCTCGGTACCCAAGTGTCAATAAAACCTGAAACTCTCCATTCACCCTAACCATTGCAGTGCCATCGGAAACTTTTATATCAGAAATTTCTTTGGGAAGAGAAACTTCAAGCAATTTGGACCGAACAAGCATGTCCAACTTCTTCAAAGCGGGCTTTTGCTTATCTTCAGTCAAAGCATACTGAGAACCAACATCTTCGATACACTTCGGCAAACGCTCGTAACTCCCCGTAAGAAGAATTTCAATGGCGGATGGAACATCATAAACCGGAGCCCGAGCTTGCTGAAGCCCCTCGTGCATGAAAAACAACGAATCCGCAGCCTGAGTAAAACACATGTCGTGATTCGAAACAGTTGAAGACAGTTGCTGACAGTGCTGTATCAAAGGAACCTGAAAAGCCACAAATTATTAGCAAGTCACCACATATACAAACTTTCTCTTTCTTACTCTAACACTAATTGTTATCATTATCATACATGACCAACACAATTTTATTTTTAATTTTTAGGGTTAATTAAGTTTTTAGACCCTATAAATATTCATAGTTTTGTTTTTAGTCCTTTCAAAATAAAATCACACTTTTTAGTCCGTATAAAATTTTTCATCAGCAATTTTTGGTCCCTATAAAAAAATTTCCTTGGCACTTTTAGTCCCTGTCAAAAAATTTCATCAACAGTTTTGGTCCTAAAATGGTTAAGGAAAATGTTACAGGGACTAAAAAGTGTAATTTTATTTTGTAGGACTAAAAACAAACCTGTGAATATTTATAGGGACTAAAAACTTAATTAACCCTAATTTTTAATAACAAATATTATTAAAAGAAGATTAAGACTCATTAGAGCCCACCAACACATTCATCATTTCATACATAAGATAACACACTCTCTATATACATTTCAATTACACATTACATAACAATTAATAACACAATAAACAATAACAAGGATGAAATTGAATAACATTGGGATTAAAAATTGAAATGAGATGAAAAAATTGACCTGTTGGCACCATTTGGAAAGGACATTGAGACGGATCATACGTTGCTGAGTCTTGGTGAGAAATTTGAGCATGCTGATCTTCTTATCGGAATCGGATAATTCGGTGGACCTGCATTTATCAACAAGCTCTTTAAGCGAATTGTATGAATCTTGAGCGGCACGAGTAACGAGGGTGGATAACTCCACCGTCTGTTGCCCTAACTCCGCCGTAGCCATTGATTTCGATTGTTCAATTCTAGGGTTCTTTCTTGATCTGTTAATGCATCGAAATCAAATTAGGGTTTTAGGTTAAAACGACAACGGTTAATTTTTGAACCGTTGTCAGGTAGGAGCAAAAGAGAAAGACGAAGAAGAAGAAGAAGAAGAAGAAGAAGAAGAACGCGCTCTTTCGTGATTCCGCACTCTCTCTCTTCTCTCTCTCACTTTCTCGCTCTATCTCTGAGTTTGTGTCTCACGGTGCTCTTCTCATGTTTCTCTCTCCTTTTATATATTACTTTATTTGAACAAATACTTGGATTTTCTTACATTTTATTTTTTTCTTCGCAATGTGTTTTAGATTTTGATTTTAGATTTTAGATTTGGATGTTGATAGCTAATGTTATTTGGTGCAACTTTTTTATGGAACATGTGTTAAAGAATTTTTTTTTTTTAAGAATATTTGTTAGAGAATAATTGGTTATTGGTTATACGGTCGATCACATTTTATAAAGATGTTGTAAGTAAGGTAAATATTAAGGTTTAAAAAAAAGTATATTTTCCTAAATGAGTTTACTTGTCCTCGTAGCTCTTTGATTACAATGGCGGCTTCTACATGATCACGTGTTAGAGGGATATAACTAAGAGAAATAAGGTTAAATTTACGGTTTATAGTAGTTTTTGTATTTTTTTTATTGTTGAAGTTTTTTACTATATGAGTTTAATAACCTTTGTTTCTCTAAGATTTGTCATTTTTAACTTGCTAAGTTTTACTTTAAGGTTGTCATCGAACAGTTGACAGCCTCTGTCAAACATTATTGTTGTCCAACTCATTGATTGGATAATAAGATTTCCTTTTCAACAAAAAATATGTGTTAATTAGTGTCCAGAACAATGAATTTAATCACCTGAGTTGATGTTTTTTCATTGCTAGACGAGAATCATGGAATCTAAGTAACATTGTTTCTTTCAATTCAACATATTAACTTCTTATGATCTTCATCTTTATTAAGAACCAAATCCAACTCTGATGACTTGTTTTCTTAATGACATTGTCGAGCAAACATCAACGAGAAAAAGAAGTCGTCTAGTTTTGCAAGGAAATCTTCATTTTTACACGTATTTTGATCGTTATAATCAAATTTAATGATTTTCATGACTTATTAAAAGCAAGGTTTTAATTTTCTTAAATTATTCAAAATATTTTTTTGACAAGAAAGATCAAACTATAAATAAAGGTTGGTCAAGAGGAATAAAACATTTGAGGGATTCACAATGCAATATAGTGGGGACAAATTGGTACTAGCGCGACATTTGTATGATTGAAAGAAGACAACAACAGCGTTCTCCGTTATAAAGAGGTGTGTGTGTGTATTGCTCGATTATGTCTTTTTGTCCTCTCGTTTGAGTTAAGATTCTCTCTATTTTGGATCTCATCCATTTCTTCTATTGGAGATACAATGACACAATAAAATTTGTAAATAATTAATGATAGTGGAACACTCACTTATTGGTAGAACCTACGATTTATATTTTGTCCATATCTCTTGCTAAATTGCAATCTTCATTTATAAAATAGGAACCTAACTCCTCTCATTTATATGTTTATTTTCAAATTTAGACATTCCCTTTTAATATCATTCCTTAAACAAGGTTAATTTTACAATTTTGGAAAACTTTTCTTTTATGTATTTTTCTAAAATTACTATGAAACTTTTTCCTGATGAGTTTACTCATCTTTAATGTCTTAGATTCACCACTCTTTACTTGTTATATAACAAATTTGAGGTCACCACCAAACGTGCTAGACAATTATTAAACAATGTCAAATCTTTCCTTGTTGTAGTTAAACTCGTTAATTCAAATATTGTGGTTTCCTTCTCGACGATGAGAATATTTGAATCGACATCTTGAGCAATAAATTTAAAAATTTTGACTTAGGTGATTCCCAAATTGACGTTTATTTTCAACTTTATTTAAAATCATGTGATAACTTCTTTTCTCAATAATTGTGTCAAAGTGACCTGTCAATGAGTTTTTGAAGTTGGCAAACATATGGATTGAAACTGACTATTTGATGTTGGTTAATGCTTTCTACTCCAATTCTGTTACTCCATGGCCTTCATCTTGTACTCATACTCATAGGGAGCGAAACTTGACAGAGGATGCATTGGTCAAAAATGGTCAACGCTTGCCCTTGTTTGCCTCTCAATGCTGCAGTAACTCTCCACTTTTTCTTGCTCCTTTTCTCTTTGGAGGTAGCACTGGTTTGTCTTATCAGAGGAAAACATTTGTGTAATCTTGAGTTGTAAAGGGTTCAGGCCCCTCTTGGTGTTTATTGCTTTTTTGTGCTTTGATAAAAAAGAAAGTAATATTTGATTTTTTTTTCTTCACACGTATTTATTAATTAAATCACATTAATTAATTCTGTTTAATTTATTTTCAATTGATAATTAATTCTGTTTAATTTATTTTCAATTGATAATAAATGGATCGGTTTAATCTTTATTGAGATGTTGTGAGATCATTACATCAATTCAAAAAGCAAATTTGTTGCAGTGCTCGCCAGATTTTTTTTTTCAAGAATAAAAAAAGTCTGATTTTTTTTCCTTCCAATAGCAATGCGCTTTTTTTTTTCATGGCCTTTTTGCTTTTTTGTTGGTTCTATCTCACCATGGTAAAAAAGAGAAGTCCACGATACAACTAATGTATAAGTTGGGTTTGTGTTGTTTTGTGTGAAGATTTCCTTCCTAGATTTGACTGCGTTAGAAAAATTACGAAGGCACGAGATGAAGAATAAGAATGAAGATTAGTGCCTAGGCTTCTTGGTTATACTCTTTGTAAGTATGGCACTTGTCTTTTGATTTATCATTTATAACTTATGGAACAACTTAGAATGCTCATAAAATAATTACTAACTTTTTTCTAAGTTTCCATATGAAGCAATGTCCAAAGCTCTCATGAAAATAAATCACACACTCACAACGATTTTCATATAAATGTGATTTTGCTTTTAAAGTATTTTTGCATGAGAAGTAAAAATTGATTTTGGAAATTGCATTTGAAAAATTGCATAATATTATAAAATATTTTCAGCATATTTTTATAAACCATAGTTCATTATAGAATTTGCATAAAATCAAATTATTTGCATAATCTTCTTTATGAATGTTTATCGCATGCATTACGTAATAGCATATAATTTTGTCATGGCAAAATTGATAATCTGCTAATTTCATTTCAAATGGCAACGGAAATATTTTAAAATTAGTTGCAAGCGGCCCGCATTTTAATTTTTCCATCGGCCACCTTTTTAATCTAACGGCAAGCATTATGAATTATTTCGTTACAATTTTTTAATAATTCAAATATGTTTTGGCAACCTTTGTTGAAACATAGTATTTGCTATATAAAAATCTTTCTGACCTCTATAAATTCAATTGAGAATCAAAGCAATTTATATACAACAACTTTCATTATCTCACTTGACATTTTTCAATATCACTTGATTTTTAAAATTCTCATTCTTGAAAAAACTTTGTTCATTCTTTTTCATACATAAAGAAAAGTTTTCCTTCAAATACATTGTTGTAAAGTTTTTCGCCATTATTGGTGGGAATTGTTGTAAAAAGTGGAGTGCTGTCTTGTTTCTTTATGAGAATTTATCATAGGTTTGGTGAAGATTCTTGTTGTAAAAGATAGTGGGGTGCTATATTTGCATGTAGAGAAATATTGTTGGGCCTTGTGATTAAGGTTGCTTTGTAACAAAGATTCTTTACATAGTGAATTCCTTCGCGGGGTGTGAAGTGAGTGGATTGACCCTAAGGTTTAGAGGAGAACCACTATAAATTGTCTTGTGTTTCTTTTCTTCTTCCCTTACTCTTTTATTTTTTCCGCATTCATACCTTCATCGTTATTTACCGGAAAAATTATCAACAACGCTAAACTAAGAAAAATTAATCAATATTTCTAGAAACCCAATTCACTCCCCTCTTAGGTTACAATCTGAACTTACCTTTTGAACTTGTAACCAAAATCTGGAGGTTATTGCGTTCTTAAGATAGAGAACGCAACGACAGTTAACTCCCGCTGAGGCCAGGGGCAGTTAACTGTTGTCGGCTTTCTCAACGGTAGTTAACAACCGCTGGAGGCTTTAAAGTAGTTTTTTTTTATGTTATTAGAAAGTATTCAAAGTCGGAACAACAATTTTCAAAATAAAATTTGATGTCCTAGGAAAAGGCCTTAGTGGCATGACCGGGGGAGGATCTTGTAAGTTCATTCGATAAATATTATTTGAAAGACTAGTGTGACTTGCTACATGTACATATGTAGCTATACATATTTAAAGTTAAGACTTGAGATGCCATTAACTTTGAGAGTCTGATATAGCAGTAAAATAATCTACATTAAAATCGAAGGTCACATGTTTCCTTTACTCTTTTAGTTTAAAGGTTTTCCTTGTCTTAAATTGAGACATCATCCATTCACCATAAATTTTTCAAAAAAAAAAAGGAAGTTAAAGTGTCGGTTAATTATGGCGCATGATTTTATTCACATATTAATCAATATAAATATGATTGATATACTTTATAAGAGACACTTTTACTATTAACTATTTCTTATAAACATGTGACACAAGTGATACAATCTCTTAATCGTTTGATGAGAGGTTCGATCTTAGTTGATTTGTGCTATAGTAATGGATTCAATTGACATAATTTTATATTACGTCAAAATCTTAAATCAATCTCAATCACTTCCATATGTACCTTGATTTACAGAGAACATAACCTTTTTTTTTGGAAGTGCTAAAAAGTGTTTTAATGACACTTGTTAAAAAGTTTAAAGAAACAATTTTATCTTGTGATTTGTATATTGAACACATTGAAACTTTAAAAATCAACTTTTTCTGCATAAAACTGTATAAACTATTTCCTTTTTTAAATCCTTAACAAACGCTTTATGGCACCTTGTTAGTATGACTTTTTTTTTCTCTTTTCAAAATTAAGTTATGTGACCTTTTTTAATGATACAAGAAAGCTGCATGGCCCGCGAGAAAAAACGAATTAATTAAAGCAATTGCAGCTAACATAAATTGAACAAAAGGAATTAAGATTTTCTCCATTTATGCCCTTTTCCATTTATTCAATTTGAAGGACTAAACATGCACAATTTTTTTTAAAAAAGTAAAAAATTATTAATGATGATGAGTCCGACTTAATGATATAATCCACAAACTTTTTTTTTTTGTATGTATCTCTTTTTATGTGACATTCTCCATTTATTTTTATAAATTTAAAAGGAGTGGTAATACCTGATCATTGGGTAAAGGTCTTATCCATTTATAAAAATAAATAGAAGATGTAATTTGGAAAGAGATAAACACAAAAAATAGACGTTGAGTCCTATCAATAAATGGATTCCACTATCATTAGTTATTTTTTACTTTTTATGTATCTTTATATCTCCAAATTAAACAAATGGAGAAAATTATAAATGGAGAGAATCTTAACTCCTAATGATTGTTGACCAATCATCATACAAGTAAACATCGTTAAATAATTAAATATGGAGCATATTCATATGAAACAACATTAAATAGTGTTAGAATAAAGACTTAATTACATAAATGGTCCCTTAACTTTTTTGTTGTTTTCGATTTGACCCCTTAACTCTAATTTTTTCCTTTTCGGTCCCTCAAATATATTTCCGTTAACCTTTTAGTCAGAGTCTGTTAACTTTAACCATAAATGTGCATAGTAGATCACATTGTACGTTGTCCATCGTAGACCTTATTAAATTTTTTAATTTTAACCGATCGATCTTTTATTTTAAAAGGGAGCCGTTGGATAATGCAAGTTTATTATATCTTATTGTGCATCTTCATCATAATCTTCGTACACATTCATACATCTTTAACTTTAAACCCATAAAATTAAAAATTAAAAATCAAACACTCAAATTTATTTTTCTATAAATCATTTTAATAAAATTAAAATTATTTTTCATAATTAAAAAAAAGATTTAATGAAATATAAACATTTTTTTAACAAAAAAAAAAAAAACAGTAGCTTCTTCTTCTTTTTTTCGGTGGTTTCTTCAACACACAATCCCAACTACCAACTCCACACACATTTTCATACCCATTCCATGGTTTCCTCAACAACCCAATCCCTAAAATATGGATCTTAAAAAAAAAAAAGGAGGAAAAAACCAAAAGCTGGTTATTTCAGCTTCAGGCATAAATTCTCCACCTTCACCAACACAGTAAAATTTCAATCCATCTCTACCACAAATCAAAGATCCATTTTCTATACTCACAAATCCAGAAGAAAAATAAAATCAAAATCAAAATCGAAGCTGATTGGATACGAGGGATTATCAAACTGATCAAAAGATCCATTTTTTCTATGAAACTGATATATGAAATCGAAATTAAAGATTCATTTTTTCAATGAAACTGATATATGGATAGTGGATACCCCATAAAACATAAACTTATCAAAATCGAAGCTTTCAAAATCAGTAATCAAAGCTTTCAAAATCCTCAGATCTTTCAAAATTCGTCGCCGCCCTCACCGGAAGCGCTCACCACCGCCGTTTTGACCCTTTTTTTGCGGTTGCAGGTTGGGTCAGTGGAGCCAGTTGCTTATTTTTTTCTTCTGGATTTTTTTTAATGTTGGATGAATATATGTTGCGAAAAAGAGAAAAGGAAAATTTGAGTGTTTAGAATTGGTGTAGTTTTGGATTTGTGAGTGAGATACAATGGAAGAGAATAAGATTTCAAGTTTAAATGGTAGAAAATAAGGGTTTCTCAATAATGAGTGAGAGAAGAATGGTGAAGGAGATGAATAAAAGTAAAAAGAATTATGCGGTGATGGTGCACTACAATAGATCTGCAATCAAGCGGTTAAAATCACATCATACATATTATACATTTAAAAACTAATGGCGAGGACTAACTTCACTAACGGAGGTGTACATGAAGGACCAAATTGAAACTTTTTAAAGTTAAGGGACCAAATTGAAAATAACAAATAAGTTGAGGGACCATTTATATAATTAAGCCTAAAATAAATAACGTTTGGAAATCAATTCTTTTCATTAGTTTTTACCCCATTTGTCCTTAATTATAAGACAATTTATAAAATAAAAAAAAGTGTCTTAAATATAAAATCATCTACAAATTTCTAGATGTATTCATTATTGTTTTTTCAAGTATACCCCTTATTATTGCTACCATGAAAAATCAACACTAAGTACATTTATACATAAATGACAATTTAGTCTTAATTATATACTTTTCAAACAAATTTATTACTCCAACAATTTTCCTTAATACCTGTGATTTTTGTAAACTATTTTTGTACTAAGGAACAAATGGAGTAATTGTTTATGATTTGTCCGATGAGAACGGATGAGTGGCAACGGGGGCAGTTAATGCTCCGGTGTGACAGTGATGACTTCCAGTACGACGACGATGAGTCTTCGCGGTGGAACGAAAGGTGCTTGCAGGCGCATTTGCACTCTGACGCTCAAGTCAGTAATGAAACTGAGAAAGAGTGTGCAGTAAGTGTTGTGAAAAATGAATCATACCTTGAGGGAGAAGCAAGTTCACCCTTATATAGGCGTGTGTTGGTCATAACTGTCTCTCGGTTATGGCAACGTGTGATTAGGGACGAAGGAGAACACATGTAAGGTGAACCTCGCGTGGGGGCGCACTTCCGTGCGGCACAATACACATAAACTGGCGTGCTACTTCAAACGCGGAGCCTTAAGACGGTGTATGTTATGCCATGTGTTAACATGTGATTGGTCTTTTGACCGGTCCAATACAGTTTACATCTCAACTATCAAGTTCAACCTCTTTTTTTCTTTTTTTTTTCTAAAAAAAAAGTTCAACCTCTTTTTTACTAATAACTTTATCATTTTTATCCCTCTTTTATTTAACGGTGAAGATGTAACAATTAAAAGAAGCTGAATGAATTCCAATGAAAAGTGTCCATTTTCATAATGTTCGGAATTTCCAAGACAGTAGTATTAAACTTAACTAGTGTCAAACATGATGCAACACATTAGACATATTACTTGGTTTCTTAAGCACTTCGGACCCATTTGGATTGACTTAGTTTTTAGCTTATAAAATATAACATATACAAATAAATAATTTTTTTAAAATTTATAAGTTCTCACTAACGAAAATTGTATCTTCATAGATCGTTTTTTCATAAACCATCTTAATCAACTTGTAAATAACATGCAACTTATTTATTTACATAAACTCTTTTGCATAAGCTCAAAAACAAGTCAATACAACCGGCTCCTTAACCAATAGAACACTCTTAGCCGCCGCCATGATTTTTTTATTCATTCATTCATGTATCCATATATCTTACTAGTTCTGTTAGACCCGTCATCTAATATTTACAACCACCAATCAACCCCACATGCATTTATCGATAATTAATTGGATATATCCAAAATCACATAAGTATTGCCTCACATTCTCATCATCAAACAGCTAGCCGCCGCATGCACATGGTTATATGTCAATTGTCAAGTGTCACCATGCTTAGTCAATATCGTGAAATGAATAAATCTTATTAAATTATTGCTAATGGAAAATGATGGTTACCTATTTTTCTATATAAACAGAGAAACAAACACAGGGGAAAATATCAAATTTTATTAGATTAGACATGGGAAAATTTGGAGTAAACCTAGCGGTATTAACTTTGGCGTGTTTGATTGCGACAACGGTTGCAGAACAATGCGGTAGACAAGCTGGAGGAAAAACATGTCCAAACAACCTTTGTTGCAGCCAATACGGTTACTGTGGTACCACAGATGAATACTGTGGTCAGAACTGTCAGAGTAATTGTCATGGCAGTAGCGGTGGTGGTGAAAGTGCTTCTAATGTTCGTGCCACTTATCATTACTATCAACCAGAGCAACATGGATGGGACTTAAACGCTGTAAGTGCTTATTGTTCAACTTGGGATGCAAGCAAACCTTACTCATGGCGTAGCAAGTATGGTTGGACTGCTTTTTGTGGCCCTGTTGGACCTCGTGGTCAAGCTTCTTGTGGAAAGTGTCTCAGGGTAAGAACTAATTACAACCAATTCTATTCCTTTCTATATTTCTAAGATTTCTATCTATATTTACTCTAAACTAACATTTTAAAAATAGGTGATATCTTCAGATCATAGTTCAATTGATTAAATCATGATTTTTAGTTTCATAATATTCAGATGGATTGATGTAGTTGAATGTAAACGTGATGATGCAGGTGACAAATTCAGGGACGGGAGCACAGGAAACAGTGAGAATTGTAGATCAATGCAGCAATGGAGGGTTGGATTTGGATGTGGGAGTGTTTAACAGAATCGACACAGATGGCAGAGGATACCAACAGGGACATCTCACTGTAAGCTATCAGTTTGTGGATTGTGGGAATGAGCTAGACATGACCAACCCTTTGTTCTCTATCATTGATGCTAAACAATAAACTCCGATCCGTGCTGTAGTGATTAATAAGTGAACGTGTTTGTAACAAAGTTTGATACTAGAGTCTTTCTGTTTCGAAAGACAAGTATTCAAACGTGCTCTGAATAAACTTATACTTATGGATTAATTATGTTATCTGCAAGACATGAAAATTTACATGATCATTATCTTGATCTCTATTTATGTACATATGGTCTACCTTTGAATCAAAATTGCCAGTTATATGGTTGAATAGAATATTCCAATCGTAAAGGTCTGATGGAGCTCCGGTGGGATCATGGTGCGGCCTCACTGTGGAAGAGCTTCGGTTCTCATTACTAACTACTCATTTTACGGATATTTATTTGCACACGCAAAGACGGAAAAAGTTGTTTCAGACTATTAACAGCAGAATGTTAGCCTCAGGGGTAAGCTAACATTCTGGTGTAAATAGTCTGAAACAACTTTTTGAGACTAAAACAATTTGAAATTATGAAAAGGAAAGGTTATGCAAAATTTAAAATAATAACGAGGAATAACAACAATTAAAGCAAATAATTGTTTTTTGACAGAAAATCTTAAACTTATTAGACATTTTTTTTTGTGGTGGCCGGGGTTTGAACCTCAGTTCCTGCATATATTATGTATTGTCCAAATCAACTGAATTAAGTTCACGAAGACAAACTTATCAGACATATAAAATAAACCAATGGTCTCACATTCAACACGTGTTTTACGTCTTAATCCTAACGGATAAGTCTAGGTTGTACCTGGAAACCCCAAACCTTCAACCTCATTGTCTTCATCCCACTCAACCTTATCATAATGCTCAATTGTAAGATTATCCATTGCTTATTCATATTCAACATGATCACTCAGGTACTTTATCTGCATCGAAACTTTGTAGGCTAAAAAATCTTCTTTAGATTTAGTGACAATTTTTTCTTGTTCCACATCTATGATTGCTTTAGTTGTTGCGAGAAAAGGTCTTTCCAAGTTGGTCACCGAAAAAATTTAAAGTGGCTTTTAATCCTTGAGAAAAATTAACCGGGATCACTTGGTCGCTGCAATGTTTGCACTTTGTTTTGTTTGATGAAGGAAATCTAGAGAAAAGAGTTAAACGTTAAAGAAAGAGAAAATGAATAGAAAATGAGAAGATTATTTGGTAGTATGATATGAGAAAAAAAATTGAAGATAAGAGAAAAAACGTATTTGTCAACAAAAAAAAAGAAGAATGTATTTTTAAAATGACTTAAACATCCTTAAAAAAAAATTACACATCATAAGAAAAAATAAACATTTCATTACAATCAACCAAAATTTATAAAATTTTTCATTAAAAAAATGTAAAAAGAAAATATATCATATAACACTCAAAGTTTTATCAATTTTTTTCCAAAGAAAAAAAAATCATTTACTTTGTATGAGAAAGGACTTAGAAAAATAATAAGGGTTATACTCTAAAACATTTGTTATGGATTCAAAAATAGAAATAATTGATATTTTTTTTTAATAAAAAGTTACTTTTTGTTGTTTCAAGTCTCGAATACACAATTTACAATATATAATTTCCACTTTAAACTTATAAATTAATGATTTAAGGACATAAGTTAGCATTTCCCAAATAATAAAGATCATATTGTACTAATTAGAGCATAAATATCGGCACTTTTTTAGAGTGTCTTAGCAGATTTTATGGCATTGTGTCACTTTGTCCAACAAGTTGGGTGGTAATGCATTGCCACCCTCTCTTTCATACTTTTTGATGTAAAAAATAATATAAAATTAGAATATGATTTTAAATTATAAATTTGAGATGTATTGTGTGATTAGGTGGGACCCAATTTAGAGTTTTGAATGAATGATATTAATATAATGTAGTTTAGTAGTTTAAATAATTAGAAAGTGTAAAATAATATAATGTATTCAGCGAGACCCATTTATACCACTTATATGGATGGTATGGATGTGGGCGCTCTTAATGTCTCGGAATGCAAGTTAAGAAAGTAAAAACTAAAAAGTTTTTATTAAAAACAACAATTTTTTTTTTTTTTACTTATTTAAAGTTAAACATTCAATTTTTCACGTCTTCTCAATACAAAATTTATACTCAATCCGTCCAACAATAGATGATTTATTTGACAATGTACATTATTGATCTAACATATTTTGATCACATTTTTCTACTAATATACAAAGATAAATAATATCATATAAGATGTTGTTGGATTCGTCTCAATGAATATTTTTAAATATTAAATTTTCATAATTTTTTCTAATAGAGAATTGAAGATATTAAAGTTAAAACATATGCATTGGTATGTATGATAGAGTCAACTGTGTTACTTAAT
>Ga0315915_1001542_pt1 | contig 28023 bp, 16 predicted proteins | sample MpolbnodulesMG_FD_207738 | JGI IMG/M metagenome (GOLD analysis project Ga0315915, IMG submission 207738) | Medicago polymorpha root nodule microbial communities from Los Angeles, California, United States - branched nodules | ecosystem: Host-associated > Plants > Roots > Nodule | place: USA... | reverse complement strand
TCTACCATCATTGATCACTACACTATAATTAGAGACGCCACTTTTAATACCATAATGACTATCAACCACAATTTTGGAATCAAACTCAAAATCCACAATACCCAGCTACAGATCACACCCCCAATACATTGCTGGTAATAAACCTAAAGACCAAACCCAAAAGAATTTAATGAGCCACACTTAGCTTGCACCACACACCTATGATTAGAGCTTGGGAGGGAAAATGCAAAAACAATTAGGGTTAAGCAATTGCTTGACCTAATTAGCTTTTAGAGTAAGTATGATAATAGTAGAGATACATGATGGAATCCTAATCTGAATATGGAAACTAGCATGACGCGAAGCTACCCTAGCAAAACTATGAGTGACTTTGTTAACTTGTCTTTGAATAAACCTAATATTAGAGGTTGTTAAATTAAAAGGTAAGAGGTGTCTACCATCATTGATCACTACACTATAATTAGAGACGCCACTTTTAATACCATAATGACTATCAACCACAATTTTGGAATCAAACTCAAAATCCACAATACCCAGCTATAGATCACACCCCCAATACATTGATGGTAATAAACCTAAAGACCAAATCCACATCAAGGAGAGGAGCATCCATTCGGTCTTAGCTAACACACAACGACCTTCATCATCGTGAATACACATACCAATGTTGACTCTATACAGAGCATGAAAAAAGGAAGCATCTACATTAAATTTAAACCTACCGGGACATGGTTTAAGCCACTTCAGATCACTCTGAGTAGTGGAATGCCGAGGAGTAGGATGACGAATGGTTTGTGCATTCTTCTAGCTAGTAAGAAGGGAAGATGCACGGTCACATATAAAAAATGTTTTCATTGTTGTTTGGTGCAATGACCATTGTATAATATACAATAAAATGTATTTTAGCAATTTTATGCTTAACTTAAATTGTAGAGACATTGCATAATATATGCAGAGGTCCGGGTTTAAACCCTAGACATCACACTTATTCATAAATTGTAGATACATTGCATAATATTTGGTCTAATATTTTTTACATTTTTAAACATAAATAGCTTATAATTTTGTAAAAAGAAAGATTTTATAAATTGACAAAAACAAAGTTAAATAAGTTTTTGGTCCCTATAACGATCTAAAATTTTGTTTGGTCTCACTAAAAAATTTAACAAATTTTGGTCCTCCAAATAATTTTTATTGCAATTTTTTATCCCTATTTTTAAGTCATCTAATGTGTAACTTTATTTATTTTTTTATTGAATCTTCGCTGAGATATTTAATTTTTTAAAAAAATATTAATTTCTAATAACTAAAAGTTTAAAATATTTAATTCATCCCTTGATAAAATAAATGTACAAAATTTTGCAAGAGAGATTTCTATAATATACTAAACATGATTGCAAAAAATAATTAAAAATTTTAAAGAGTACACATGAGTTTATTTAAAAGCAGAGATCAAAAGTCTTGACGGAAAATATTTGAGTATCAAAACTTGCTGAATTTTTTTAGGTAAATTAGAAATAAAATTTTAAGAATTTTATAGAAACCAAAGATGTAATATCCCCCTTATCGGTGTTAATGATGTTATATCAGTTAATCCGGTTTATATACATTTAAGACGAAGGGTATTATGGTAATCTCGCCACAAGGGCTATTTAAGGACCACATAAGTGTTTTTCCTCATTTCATCATGACCTTTCTCTCTCTAGTTTAGAAGTTTTTAGATTATCTCTCCCTCTCTCTCTAGAATTTCGATCCACCCTTTCCTCTCATCACTCAATCTTTTATAAAAAACTTTATTGCATGAGAGATTATGCATAAGAAGTGGATTCTACATGATCTTTGTAGCTAGAAACAACTTGGGTTAAGCTTATTCTACCTTGGATACTCATAATAATTGATTGCATGAGCTAGGGTTTTGGTGTAGAAGTTTGGAACTTGAAGCCCAATCTCAGAAACTGATATGTGAGTTCCTTAGATAGTTCCCACCCTTGGGATTGTGTAACTGTTTATGCGAAAAAATATACATTGTTAGGTTTTCATGAATTAGGAATTAGTACCCCTTTTATTCTATGCTTGCCAAACTCATGTTAATGTTTGCCATACTATTCATTCTCAGTGTTTTTATGACTCCTAGAGGTAATATGTTTATTAGGGGAATTGGTTTTGAGGTTTTTGAGCCAAAACACGTTTCTGCAGGTCCTAGAACTGATGAACATCGCTTGAAGCGAGTAGAACTCGCTCAAGCGAGCAAGCTCCAGAGAGAACTCGCTCAAAGAGAGCTTGAAGCGAGTAACTCGCTCAGAGCTAGCTTGTGGCGAGTTTGACAGCACAGTCATGTGGTGTTGACTCGTCCTGTGGTTCAGCAGTGGTCGTCCGAGGCCCGATGTTTGCAGTATTTTCTAAAATATGAACTCCTCAATACCAAGGACCTAGTTTCCATTTATCTATGTTCTTAAAAGAAGAGTAATGAGCAAGCATTAACCTTATTGGGCAAAGTATCGCACATGAGAGTTTGATTAAGTGTAAGATATGTTCGGGTAGTATTCTAACCTTTAAGTGATGGGAAATTGTAGAGCCTCAACTTAGATAGTTGAGATTAATCATGCTAGTATGTCAGCTAAGGCATAATAGGTTTAAGAATAAACAAGGATATATGTGGTAACCAATCCATTCTCATGTTGAGGTTTTAGTACCTCTTTTACAAGTATAAGCTCATGTAAGAATATAATATGATAAGTCGTGTCTCATGTGATCCACGTTAGGGGGAAGGGTTACGCTCCGCAAGGTAGGCCCGCATGACGACAAGAGGAGTTCCGTGACTAACCTTCCATAGGAATTTTCACGGATATGTCATAGGAAGGTACTCGGGGTTACTCCACCCGAATACATTCTGTAAAATGAACTCATATAACTTATGTGTGTTAAACCCTAACCTTTAACATTATGAATAGGACATAATTATGCTTATGATATGGATATGATATGTTTATGCATTATGTACAAGCATATGTAGAAGTGCATATAACGATCTTAGAATCACATGGTCGTTCAGATATGTAGGATATCCACACACGTACAAACAACTGAATGGTTGTGTATGTTGACACGTCGAAATCGTAGGTTTCCCCGAGGTTGCCTATAGCTTAGGATTACGTGGAGCTCACTGAGACATTATGTCTCATCTCAATCCTTTTATGTTTGTCCAGGTTTGCAGTTGGTACATAGCAAAGGTAAAGAGAAGGCTATGGATTGATCGTGCTTATTGTTGGATTTAAAACTTATGTCTCTCTTGTTGTCTTGTACTAAGTTTATATAGGTGTTGTAATGAACCTTCAGTTGATACTTGTTTCATTCAGCCGGATATGTGTACCTTATGTAACATAAGACATGAGATGACTTTGTACTCTTAATCTCAACTTGTTGTTATCTTCTGTATTGTATAATTAATGTATCTAGTATCAGTTTTAATGCACATTATAAATATTCTAGACACGTTTAGTATGGGTGTTACGAAAAATTTGTTTAAACTAAAAATACATAAGATTAAGTGATATGTTTGAGCATAGGGATTTGGCAACTTCATTTTATAAAGAATTTCAATTGAAAAATTAAAGCTCATGTCATTCGTAAATTTTTTACAATAGTTTGATTCGCACCATACATCATTTTTATTAAACATATTAGACATTGTACTAAGTTTGTTATTTCAGTTTAAGTTGCAATTAGACTCCGTTTAAAATTATTTTGAGATGTACAATTTTAATATGTGTTGAGGATATTTATAATTTCAAAAATGAACTTGTTAAATTATGATTCTTTCAAGAAAAAAATTATGATAATTTGTCCAATCTTTTCGACATTTTTTAGGTGTCATGATTTTTTATTTTTTATTTTTGGAATTTTTTAGAGACTGAGATATCCGGTGTAATCACTATCTAATTTTCTTATGGAGACTGCGTTATGCGACCGAGTAATCCGTTTTTATCCAATTTGATCATGTGGTTCAACAAGTGACCCCATGATTCAACCAATGAACCTTTAAATCCATGACCTTGTCAGTGGATGGTTGGTCTAATTTTTAAAACACTGGATATGATATTTCTAATACAACCTATACTCAAGATATAAAATACAAAGACAGGTCGTGATAAGATTAATAATAGAATTACAGTATCATGTTCAATTAATGCATTAAACGAACGATATAAGTAGGATATGATATAATTATTATACACCTTCTTATCTTGACCTCCAAACGGATATTTATAGCCTTTTGACATTTCTTTGATAGTATATCTCGACATGTTCAACACTTTGGATCATATTCTAAGAAAAGTTATAATTATTGTAATAAAATGTTCCTAAAAGTTTTTTTTGGATGATATATATATATATATAAGAAGAAATATCTCCTAAAAGAGTACAACGAGATACAAATAATGAGTGCATAATGTACTCTAGTCAAGAAATAACAAACCAAAAGGATCCCTCTCTCAAACAAACACGAGCAAAAAATCAAACAACAAAATACAAGCAACTAACGTTCTATCAGGATCACCAACCCCAACCGAATATGAGGAAGATTAGGAACAGAACCCTGCATATTCAATCAACATGTTAACAAATCCACCACATATCATTATCAATGCAATCGTCAAATGGGTTCATGATCACAATCATATAAGGAACAAGTGTGACCATGATGTTTTTTTTGAAACTCGCTTCCAAGAGGTGATTTTAACCATATACACCACTTGCAACACATATGTATCTTGCCCCCAAAAAGATGTGAGCATTATGGGATTTTCACAAAGACCACACAACAGTTGTTAGACTAATAAGAAACCTAACCTCTTATTTTTCCCCGACCTAAATCTAACAAAATACTGCGAAAACTTGTTAAATCTGAAGGTAAAACAAACTCTCATCCTAACTACCTAAACACGTGATATCACACCTGACCTAAAAAATGACATCCAACAAAAAGATGATAAGCTGACTCTACTTGTTCATTACAGAAAACGCAAAAAATACTTACATGTCAACTATAATCCAACCATATGATTTTTGTTCGACTCGATAAATATAAGATGCAAAAATATATATTCCAAACATATAAAAGCTAACTTTGAGTTTTCTTAGCTAAATTTGTAATAAAACCGTCCTTAAGCGCCACTATGTAGCGACATGCGATAATTTAACAGGAAATTAAAATAAAAGTTTATAACATTCAAATATTCATATTTGTTGACTCGGACTTCAAATTCAGCTCATTTGCTCTTATTGGCATAGTAGTATCAGTTTGCATTATCCTTGATGCTTCTTTTCCAATGTGAGCTGGTTAAAGAAATTAGCAAAATATAGTTAAAAATAAGTGTTATATATATATATATATATATATATATATATATATATATATATGCAGATAAACATGATACAAGTAGTGAAGGAGATACAGACAAACATGATATGTAGAACATAGAAACATATGTTATGGTTGCCCACTATGTTAATTGAATGTCAATATGAATATGTAAGAAGGTATGGGGGAGAAAACCACTAAGGAGGAGGGAAGCAGGAAAAGAGATTGTCTGATGTACTAAAGCACACAATTTTCACGTTGTTTTGCATCTTAGTCGTTTATTATAGATCGACGGTTCAAATTAAGGCAGTTATAAAATCATTGTAAACAATATCGGCTACACATTTAAGATCTGAAGGTTTTGATCTGTTACAACGTCCTGTTCTAACAATAGGAAATTCAGATCCAAAAAGTTGGGGCTCCCAACCCCTACCCACAGGCCACAACCTCAACATATATCAGTATACTGTCAATAAATTTGTTTTTTGTTTTAAGGATATCAACAAAGAATATACAGGTATACACAAACATGTGCGAGCACACACATAATTATATTTGAGTTGTGTTGTTTAAATACAAATTTTAAGACATCTATGTAAGTGTAACATTGTATCTTTCTATCTATATTCTCTAACTTTTTATCTTATACAACACACAAATTATGAAAATACATACAAACACAAAGGGGCACCATATTTTTATTATGTATGATGTATTATTTTTAATATACAAACCCTAATTATGAATTTTTAAACAACAATTTAGGCATATGAGGCATATTATTTAGTACAAAAATATTGTTAAAAATACCAGTAAGCATTTCAACATACCTCTTGTTTTTTGCTTCAGCAACAAGTTTCTTCTCAAGCTCCCTCAACCAATTCACCTCAGCTCTCTTATTCTCAATCTCCACTGAAAATAAAAATATTCATGTGAAATAAATGGCAGAGACATGGGAATAAATGTTAGAGATACAAATAAAGACAAATGAGTATAATCACCTTCTTGAAGTATCCTTTCTTTTTCTCGTACAGCCACTTGAAGTCTTAATTGGTGGCGTTCCATAGTCAACAACCACTGCTGATTTTTGTAGACTTCAACTTGTGTGCGAAGGAAAGATAACTCAGCCTGCACATACAATAAATCTCAAAATCATCTCTTCGCAAGTTTTTGTTTGGGTAGATATCGTGGGAACATGGATCCCGTGTTGTTTCAGATCAAACAATTTGTTGAGTTATGCCATTCAAATAATCAGATCGAATGAGTCGCATGTCAATTTTACAATTGAATTCCAAATTACAAGTTGATACGTGAATAGATCAATTATGATTGAATGGTTCAAATCAACAAGATCGTTGTGTATTTGTCTACACGAAGTTAATACAAATAATCGACAAATTGAAATTCTTTGAAGTGGGTAATCGGCCCCTCTACATGTAGAGCAATTGATGAAGATCAAACAACACAAATTATATGAATTTATTTCAATTTCGTGAAATTAGAATTTGCGTTGTTTGATTCTCATCTAAAGACCATAGGCTTTCACGATCAGGGATAACCTAGGTCTCTTCGAGACACGTGAACATATAATAATAAGACAAAAAATTTCATAAATTAAAATCTTTGAGATGCGATGAATAATGATGTGAACCTGCAAATATTTTTCCAATTGTTCCAAATCGGCAATATAATCGAGCTTTTTCAATCTCGATTTCTGCGCAGAAGATCGATTTGCTTGGATCCTAAGAACAAGGGAAGACAAAGATGAAAATCAAAATATATTATACTGATTTAGATTTGATTAGAATAAAATCAATCAAATCAACTATATTAGTCATGGTATCACATTCATAGATGATAAATCTAATAACATGAAACTTAAACCAAGAGATAGATTTATTATAAATTTTTTTTTATTAAAAATAAGATGAAAACAATTACAAAATTTATTAAATTTATTATTAAAATCACTGTTGACCATGACAAGCCTAAATAGAACAACCTCTCATTTATCAGATTTTTTTTTAGCTTTTACAAAAAATTGTAATAAAAACCAAATATTATTCCCATCAAACTTTTAGTGTTATGAATCAAAAATTTCGATCTTCCATATTATTAAATTTTCAACTGATTTTTGAGTTCCTCACAACAACAATAAGTAATGCAAGTATACCGTTTGAGCCTCTTTGGATCCAATTTTTGTGTTGCTTGATCACCAACAACAACACATGCAGATGCACTACCACCACTGATCTGGTTCTTCTCAGCATGACCAAGATTAGATTTTGGTACACCAATGTTATTACTTTTGTTATCTTGTGGAGTTGCTTTTACTCCACTGCTACTTGCCTCTTGTTTACCGAGGCCAATGCTCTTCCAAGAGGGTTGCCATGGTCGAAATGATGATGATGATCCATGTGAGAAGGGTCTAACCATGTTTGATTTCTTAGGCCTAGGTCCCTCTTCTGTGTGCAACATGTTTGTACAAATCATTCTCTTTGGGATGCCCTTCATTTTTTCTGATAAACAAGAAATGGAAAACATGCATCATCTAAACAAGTTGAAATAAGAGACTCAAATTCAAAGAAACTTAATAGAAAGAAAAAAATATACTAACCTTTTTCCATTAGAAAAGCTTGAATTTCAGTCCCCCACTACCAGTGATCACTATGATATTTATATACATGCGTATAATACACGTGTCTACGCCACACTGGTGTAGAGGATCCGGGTCGACGTGTATTTGTATATATGTAAAGTTATTTTTTACCATCTATTTTATTTTAATGTGTATACCATATTTATGAAAAGGAACAATATAATGACTTGTTGAATAAAGTATTCATGCATTTAATGAATTGCTCCCTCTGTCTCATAATATATACCATTCTTGTAAAAATAAATTGCTTTACTCTCTTTATCCCACAACGAGTGATCTATTGAACAATTTCACACAAAGAAAAATGTATATATGGCTGACATTCCATTTGACAAGTACTAATGTGAAGTATTGGTGCATGAATGATTTTACTCATAACCCAAAAAAACATTGATTATATCCTAAAACGACTAAGATAAAGAAAAAATTATTCCTTGCATTCTCCAATAAATTAAGTCTACGTAAACTCAATGTGAATTTTTGTAAGTCATGCAAACTGAATTTACGGTAGTATATATAAACTGAGTTTAAGGACTTGTACGTAAACATAGATTACATACATTACTCTAAACTGAGTTTACCTACATTATACAGTAAATAACTAAATTCACGTAAACCTCTAAACCCACAGAAAAAAAATATGAGTCTAAGTAAACTCAGTTTATGAAGTTATGTAAACTAAGTTTCAGGTAGTGCATGTAAATTGAGTTTCTAAAACCAAAGAAAACATATATGTCTACATAAATTTAGTTTACGTAAATGTAAACATAATTTTCTTTAGTGTACGTAAACTGAAATTACATATACTAGCTTAAACTCAGTTACATACACCATGCCTCTAAAATCGAAGAAAAAATATGAAATCCAAGAGAATCGAAGAACATTTTTCAAACACAAAGCAACATAAAAAAATTGAAGAAAAAAATAAAAAACTCATAAAATCATTATTGAAGAGAAAAAATTCATTGAGATTAGTCACACATCCATGAATATTTATGAAAGAGCGGATGAAGAAAATTACATACAGAAAATTACACACACACACACATATACATACATAAAATTACACATGAGTACGTGGAAGGAAGGCAGGATACAAGTTGCACCACTAAACCTTGTTGGATGGCAAAATCAATCCTCGTAAACACAACATTCATAGACCTAGGAGACATAATATTTCTATCAATGGCCCTTTGAACTCTATGCATAATATTGCTATGCAGGACCCTTGAAAGGCAATCGGGACACTTAGGCCAACATATATTATGGTGTACGGAGGGATAGGAGGAAAATATACATGTGTATATTTGACTGGGGTTTCACCATTGTGAGATTGGGGATCGAGGTTTTCACAAATGGGAGATGCAACCTTTAAAGTTGTGTCAAGCAAAGTGGTCAAACATAAGAAAACATAACCTAACAATTAACATGCTAGGGTTTGTAGGGAAAACTAAGTTTTCTTGGTTCTCTTGGGTCGCCGCCAGCATTGGGCTATAGCTGCCACCTTGTGTGAGATTTGTTTGCTTTTGGATAGGGTTTTCCTAACCCTAAAATTCATGCTCCCAAATTCCTGTACAATCTCATCTCTCTAACTTAGCCAAACCCTAACTGTTTTCCTCTCCTTCTTCTTATCTCTACCATGGACATAAATCTTGATGGTTTGACCTTGGAGGACGAGGGTATGACCTTGAACCTTGACGCATCTATCCAAACCCCGATCATCTTGGACCATTATCTGATCGGCTGCGTGCTGTCTGACAAGGAGGTGCGATTGGCTTATCTCAAAGAACAAATAAGGATTGGGATGAGACATAATGCCTCAGTGAGCTCCACCTAATCCTAGGCTATAGGTAACCTCGGGAAAAACCTATCGTCACCACGTGTCTACAATACAACCTGTCGGTTGAGTATACGTGTGTGGGCTTGCTTGCCTAGACGGTTGTGCATACTAGATCCGTCGTAGGTTCTTCGTATCATAACTCATAAGTCTTGTCTTACTCTACATGTCATGGGGGTCAAGGGAGCCTAGGACCGCTATGTCGAGATTTGATAAACGCATCAAGACCTATACATAAGCCATTCATGACACGTTCCTAAACTGGACAATCGGGGAGTTACTAAGACCGTCGACAGTGTATCTTCACAACTTGTTCTATAGCATAAGCTTGTACATATTCTTGACATAATATAACTTATCATAATCTCAATGCATGATTTATTCATATTAAGTTAGAGGTTAGCGTTGAACAAACATAATTATCTTAGTTCATTTTATGGAGTGCATCGAGTGGAGTAACCCTGAGTACAATCCCTTACTTGACCGATGAAAACCTAGCTAAGGTACATCGGACTCCCTCAGTGATGTGCGGGACTACCTTGCGGAGCGTATCCCATTCCCCTTGTGAGAACCTTTCGTATCCCCCTTGGCGTGGATAACGGAAAGACACGACACCTACATCTTACTTATGGTCATGATCATACATGATAACTTATCTTAGTGCTTACTTACTTAGTCATTCTTGCTCATATGTGAAGAGATTATGCCTATCAATTCACGACTTAACTTGCTTAGGGTTCTTGCTAACTTTCTAGTTCTCGACGATCTATGTCGAGGTTCTATGGTTTTACCCCATTCTTAGTTTATCACTACCCGAATAAACATGATTAAACTCTCTCAAGTGCCAAGGTTGTTGAAATATGTTCATATGTCTCATGCATTTTCCATTGGAAACTCAAGTGTCATGGTACATTAGGTTATTAGAGATTGAGGGTTTTCTTTAGATTAATAGGCGTTAAACAAATGGTTTCGGATGGCATACAAGGCCCCAAAGCCATCTAAAAGTAAAACTTGGTGTGCCATTTTTGCCGGAATTTCGCTGATAGCGGAATGGCTCTGTCAGCTATCTGGAAATTTGGCTATTAGCGAAATGGTTCTGGGAAATTTCGCTAATAGCGAGTTTCTTCGGACCAGAAGTGCAGAAATTGCAATTTTTGATGTTTCACCTCAATTCTCAACAACCTAAAGCACCAGAATCATCCAGAATGCATAAAACTTAAGGAAATCGAAATGCATGGCAATAAGAACATCATTCAACAAAAACCCACATAAAGATGGCACTAAAGTCATTCCAACCTACCTAACATTTCATACTTTCTTACAATGAGATTGCACAACCCATAGGAAGGAAATCTATCTATAGAACTCACCTAGATGATTCCTGATTCCAATAACAAGGTCCTTGAGTCTCTAGATCAATCCCCTAGCTCTTGAGACTCTTGCTTAACACATTCCAAAGCTTCAATGCAACACCAATCCAAATTCTAGTTGCTTTCTTGCTTGCTGAATTACCATGATCCATGCTTGCTTATCAATTACATAAAACTTGGAAAGATTGGTGGATTGGAGAGAGAAGGGGGCGACATTGTAGAAAGAAGGAGGGGAGAATTTCTTAATCACAAACCTAGAGAGAGAAAGAGCATGACTAAATGAAATGTTTGTGACCTCCAACACTTATATACTCCTCATGTGCTATTACCAAAATGCCATTCATCTTAATCGTGTTTATACATACACTGCTAATTAAACTCGTGCTTGACTGATACTATATCATAATGCATACCTCGTCGTAGTGAACCTCATGAACATTGTTCTCTGGCACACCCTCGACTAGTATAATTCCAATACTAACGAGTGGGATGTTACAATTCTCTTGCTATGTGAACCCTCTGTATTCGTCCCTATCTCATATCAAAGTCCAGGATATCATAGAGCCATCCACAAAGGTTTGAAAATGAATTACTTATTTAATTTCTAATATGTTTGATCATAACACTACCCATCTTATATTGAATACGCCTCTCCATCCTCTTGTTCATGAAGATAAATTTATTTGGATGGCTGAAAAAAATGGTAATTATTCTGTACGTAGCGCATATCGTATCTGTGTCACTGAAATTGCAGATAATTCCCATTTGCATATTCCGGGTAAGTGGAATTTGATTTGCAAACTCAAGGTACCTCCCAAGATTCAAAATTTTGTATGGCGTGTGTGTCGGGGTTGTTTCCCTACATGTGCACGCCTAAGTAGTCGTGGAGTACATTGTCCTATAGATTATTTCTTGTGTGGAAGTAATTATGAAGACAACATTCATATGTTGTTGGTGTCCAGGTGCAATGCAAGCATGGCGTGAGGTCCAATTATGGGACACGATTGATAGAACTCTATAAAAATTATAATATGGATGCTCAAATATTTTCCCTTTTTGACCAGCTGTATTCGGCACAAAAATAATTGTTTGTGGCGATCATGTGGAGTCTGTGGAAGCGTAGGAACTTAAAATTGTGCCAGCAGCAAAATGAAACAAGTCTGCAGGTTGTTGAGCATGCTAGGCACCTCCTAGATGATTGGCGAGCAGCTCAAGGTGTGAGATCACATAGAGCAATTGACTTCTCTACTCATCCGAGTCGTTCTAGAAGTGGTCATGTGATTAAGTGGACGAAACCGACATATGGCAAGTATAAATGTAATATTGATGCTTCGTTCTCCTCTTCCTTGAATATGGTAGGTATTGGCGTATGTCTTTGTGATGATCAGGGTGAGTTTGTCATGACCAAGTCAAAAACTTTCTCTCCTCTCTTTGATGTTCATGTGGGAGAGGATGTTGTCTTCATACGGCGTTGCAGCGGTTGACTGCTCTTCACTATGATAATATCGACTTTGCTTTGGATTCCAAGACAGTTGTAGATCGTTTTAACTTAAAACTAGAAGATAGTAGTGAACTAGGTTGCATTATACATGCTTGTAGACAGTTGTTTGCTTGTAATTTTTAGAACTCTCGTGTCGAGTTCAATAGGAAGCAAGCTAATGGGGTTGCTCATGAATTAGCACATGTAGGCCTATCTTGTGCTAGCTCCCACGTTTATGATGATGTACCGTTATATATTAGACAATTGATAGCTAATGAAAAGCAATGAATTTCTTCCCTATAAAAAATTCTCTTATATCATTTACATTTCACACTTTTGGCTTCTTAACATCAGATGTTGTTGAGTTTAAACTATGTCAGGTTTGTGTTGTACATTTCAATACATGTAAGATCGATTGAGTGGCACAAATAGAAAGGGTTAAACTTTCATGATATAGAAAATTGAGATTATAATTTATGTTAGGGAAGGTACCAATTTAATATCTTACACAAACTCAAACATGATTACCTTTCATCAAAGGACCAACGGAAAAAAGTTTTACCTATGGGGGTAAACAATTTAATTATTTTGACATAAAAAAAACAAATATTTCATATTTAGCTTCTTCTTCTTTTTGTGACGAAAATGATTTCATATTTATAAATAAATATTTAATGGTATTTTTTTATATTTGTATTAGTGTCAATGAGGGCTTAAAAGCCATTTTTTAATATTTATATTCGTAAGGTACATTTTTCTTGACAAAAGGTACGACATATTTAAAACCATTTATTATTTTGAGTTTTGACATGAATAAAAATTAACGGTTTTAAATAAAACATGGCTAATAAATGAAAATTCAAGCTTTGCATCTAACTCAGTTGACAATCCTAAAAAAAAAAAATTATTGATATTGTTATGTTGAAGATCATCTGAATTCGAACTAGTTGATCACTTGTGATCTTTAAGTTTTGTTGTCTGAATTGCAGTTCACCCGATTTTACCTTTGTCTACATACCAAAATAATATTAATGTATATTAATAATAATAAATTAAAATACTCTCCCTATTTTACATTAAATGTCACTTAGAAAAAAAAATGTCTTTTTGTAGTTTCAATGCAATATTTGTCATTATTTTTTCAATTGTACCAATTTTTTGTCAAGTAGCGTAGTGGTTGGGGCACACACATTTTACATGTGGGAAGTTTAAAGTTCCGCTGCATAATATTGTACTCTCTTTGGTCACTCTTACAAGCTAAACTTCATTTTTTTTAGGTACATTGAATAATTAATGTATCTAGTCTATAATAAATATTAGATACATTAGTTATTCAATGTATCTAAAAAGTGAAGTTTTGTTTATAACAGTAACTAGAGGAGTACCATTTACATTATACAATAATATTTTTTTGAAAGAATTTAATTAATACTATATAGAAATTAGAACTTTGTCAAAAAAATAATAGAAATTTGACCAAAAACATATTTGCATTTATGACGGGAAAACACACAAATACTTAATAAAGATAATTTGGAAAAGTATTATTCTCTTTTTTCTATTTATAGTCATATTTTAATATTTGTGATATGAGCTAAACTGTGTGAACGGTATAATATTGTTCATATTACTTTAACAAAAAAAAAAAACTAACCGGTGAACACATAGTTTTAAAAATCGGACCAGTCATCGAACTGGTAAGGGTACTGGGTCATTGGTCGAATCATTGAGTTATTGGTTGAACCACATGAAAGAACCGGGTTAACACTACTAGAAAAAGCAAAATTAGTGAGGAAAATTAGTGACGGAAAAAATGAAATTCCTCACAAATTCCTTGGTCGCAAAATTTAGTGACGGAATTAGAGAGGGATTTCACATTTTCCCTCACTAAATATCCCTCACTAATTTTTGTTTTTTTAGTAGTGTAAATCGGTTGACTCATTTATATCAACCCGTTATTGTAAACATTTTGTTTTTGTATTGAACCGGATGACTCGATCTTTAAGAAAAATATAAGACTTTTAAAATGTTAAAAGAAAATAAATTAAATTAAATTTACATATTTGTTCTTTAAATTTTCATCAATCAACTATGACATAATTATCTAATTAAACGTACAAATTAGTTTTAAATGCAAACTAGTTTTTATTTTTAAAAAAAACAACAAATTTTCCTTTACTCAAAAAAATATAAGTGTTTTCTTATAAAAAAAATTGACTCGAAAGTACTCACGTTAAAAAAAGTAGACTTAATTACACTTTTGGCCCCTTAAGTTTTTCAAAGTTGTGATTTTGGCGACCTAAAAAAACAACTATTTCCAAGCCCCCTAAGTTTACTTTCTGTTGCAATTTTGGCCCCACGTCAATTTTGACCCACTTAACGGACACGTGGGCGCAACGTGTGTAATTTTATTTTTTTTTCAATTTGTAATTATAAAATTTTTTATTTTTTAATTTCAAAAATAAAAAAGTTTTTTTTAAAAAAATGGTTTTTTTTAGTTACAAAAATATTTTTTTTAAAATTACAAAAAGAATTTTTTTTTTTTATTACAAAAATTGAAAATAAAAAAATTATTTATTTTTATTTTTATTTTTTAATTAGAAAATTAAAAAAAATACAAAAATGCGTCCACGTCAGCGTTGACTGGGTCAAAATTGGGCTAGGGGCCAAAATTGCAACAGAAAGTAAACTTAGGGGGCTTGAAAAGAGTTGTCTTTTTAGGGGCCAAAATCACAACTTTGGGAAACTTAAGGGGTTAAAAGTGTAATTAAGTAAAAAAAGTATAAGTGTTTTCTTATATCCTTAAAAAAAAAAGTGTTTTCTTATAAAGAAATATTGACTTGAAAGAACTCACCTAAAAAAAAGTATAAGAAATTTGACCAAAAACATATTTGCATTTATGGCGGGGGAAAATACACAAATACTTAATAAAGATAATTTGGAAAAAGTATTATTCTCTTTCTTCTATTTATAGTCATATTTTAATATTTGTGATATGAGCTAAAATGTGTGAACGGTATAATATTGTTCATAAAAAATAAAATAAAAACTAACTGGTGAACAGGACGAAAGAACAGTAATTATATATTTACACAAATTGTTCTATAATAATATTATATTATTTGTGGCATAAGTACAAGGTTGAAATGACAAAGCTGCCCATGATGAATGTATTGTGTCAAAATATTTGTGTTCATTTATCATTTCTGATTCTAAGAAGAGAAATGATATTTAAACAACCATTTTTGACAACTTTTGTGACAACTTTATCTCTCATACTCACATTATCTTTTTACTTTCTCTCTCTATTGTTTTGGTTTTTGTGCAAATATCTCATTTCCTTTATAGAATTTTGATTGTCACAAAAGTTGTCACATATATAAATGTTCAAATAACACAACTCTTCTAAAAAATGTTAAGTTAAAATATGTATGACAAAATTTCTACGGTGTCTCCTTTATTTTAATGCTGTTTCCCAAAAAGATTTAATCCGATAAAACTTTAAGTGCACTGTCCAAGTATCAACCATGTCATGAACATTATTTTCCATCTACATCTACAATATAAACAATTCGATCCTCCTCTATTCCAAAGTACACATGACATTGTTATGGAATAATTCACATTTAATGCTAATCAAATTCAATTCTTACTAATGTTGTTTTGAATACCCTTTGACAAAAGAAAAAAAAACGGATAGTTGAATATCAGCACGTCATTAAATTTGCCTCAAATGGTAAATATTCCCATTAATTATTTTATCAATTCTCCTTATATTCCTTTAATGTTAACCATTTAGAGGTTATTGTATCAACGCATAACCTTATTAAGTGTTAGAGGACATTCAACTTGGTTTTGTTTATGCCAAGTGTATTTCCCTCAGATTCTATGGTCTCCAAAACAGACTATATGTCTGTGAAATAAACCAAAGGCTGATTAAAGATCTAGCAAGGTGAGTAAATATATCAACATCATCTATGTCATAAAATAAAATCTATAATTGTTTATTTGTAAATGGTAGACTAACATGAAATTTTTATGTAAACAATGAAATGGCATCAACACTTGAAATGAAAAACATTAATATGGTTAATTTGCTAAAAAATTACTTGCTTAGCCCAGGAATCAGTTTGCTTCCATATGTTCCAAAAGTTAGTGAAGAAGATGATTTGATGAAATTGACAATGAGGAAAACTATTGAAGATCTTGAAGATTATTCGGTGACAACAAACAACTAATTGACCATGATGATAGCTAAACTTTTATATTTCTTCATTACAAATAGATGAATGTGGTTCAATTTAAAGTATAGAGTCATACTTAATAACTTCATGCTACAATGTAATTATCCAAATTTTAGGCTCATTTCATTATATTTGTTGAAATTGGCATAATTTATTGTTCTTACTCGCTGTTCTTCTATGTTTTCATTTATTCTTATTCTTTTGGCACAATTAAATCCTCCTTTCCATAACTTGATTTTGTTCGTTATGAGCATTCACGTGAACATAGTATATGAGAAATGATATTTGTGCAACTAATTTATGACAACTTTGAAACAAATCACTCCCTCTTTCCCTTTCTATATGATTTGCCTGAAGGTTTACAATCGATTGAATGTTTATTAAAGGGCCTATTTGATTCAATTGTACCACGTGATCCTTTTTGTTTTTTTAAGGGATGTACCATGTGATCCTTTAAAGTAGGTTTTAAGTGACTTATTTCAGTTCCATGAACACTTTTTTTTGGTGTCCGTCGTTTGAACCATGAACCTTACATATATTATGGATTGTCCTTCAAACTAAACTAAACTTACAGAGACAATTCAGATGAACATTTGTTCCTACGTGACTTAAATACAATAACAGACTATTACTAATCCCTAAAAAAAAAAAATAACATACTAATACAAACCGTCAAAATTTAATTGTTATGGTTACCTACTATGATTTGACAACTAATTTTCAAAAGAATGATTTACAATTTACTAAAAAAAAAAAAATTACTAAGTCATCCGTCAATCAAGTTATAGCATGTTATTAAGCGATAGAATGATTTTCATGCCTTTCTTTGTGGTTACCTACTATAATTTGACAATTTTTACAAAACAAAAATTATAGCATATACTATTTTTGCCATCCGTAAAAATTAAAATTAAAATAGGTTATTTGACTATTTTTTTACAAAAATGATCTGCAGCCCCTTAATAGGTTTTTTTTTTTATGGTGACTGGAGTTTGAACCTCAAACCTTGCGTATATTATGCATTATGTCATATACTATTTGTTGCAAACAATTTCTGTCGCTTCATTCCAACTAATAATAGGTCTTTTTTATTTTTAGATTTCCACCTATTTTAAATATAAGAAATGCTAAATGTTCCCCCTTTTCAAAAAAGAATTTCATTGACATGATTTTCATACTTTTTTTTTACAAAATGATTTTCTTACATATATTCTTTTATTTTATAGAGACTTTATCTTTGGTTACAATATATAGAATTAATATTTACGTAGGATACTGTTTTTTTTTTAAATAAAGTTTACCTTGGATACATGTTTGTTTGTTTTTTGACAATGGGCTAGGATACATGTTGTACGGTAATTCTTTGGAATACTTTGAGAATGTGGTGTTATAAAGTTTTTATAACCTACTATAAAGTAAGGGAACTTCTATGATGTTATAAAAAAATAGATTTAAATCGGTCACTTTTGAGAAAAACACTTAAAATCACCTAAAAAAACATTTAATTTTAAATTTCTATGATGGAAAACTAAGAATGAATTAAAACCTTTTTTTTTTCGTAAATAAAAAAAAATCTTTGGAAACGTTTTAGGTGTTAAAAACAAAACTTTAATCAATATTTTTAATTTATACACATTTTTTATGTATTTAACCATAGTATGCATAGTAAATTAAAAAAAATGTTAAAAATGATTTTATGAGAAACCAAGGTAGTTAGTGTTATTTTATTACATTCTTAATTAGTTTTCCTTTTATGTCCTTTAATTTACTATTTGTTTTGTGCGGTAGACGTTCAAACAAATTGCTCCGAGTCGAAGCAGCTGGATGGTGCATAGTCATATGAAGATGAGTGTTCATAATAATACCGTATTAAACTAATTTTTACTGAGTATTGCTATATCAAGCGAGAAAAAGCATGGTAAAAAACTAATCAACCAATCAACAAAAAGTTAAACATTGGGATAATATCAATTTTCAACAAATATTTAGTTTAGGGGAAATTTGTTTTGGTAGAGGTCTAGAGGAATCAAACATGGTGAGAACTTTTTTTGGTCTCTAATCAAATATGCAATTTGTTTGTTTGCTTTTTGGTTGGTAATGATTTTTTAACATAAGAGAAGTCATACATTCAATTTGTACGATAGGGAGTAAAAAAATAAGAGGGAAAAAAAGCAAGAGACTCAAATAGTGTATTACTTACTACATTTACCTAAAAAAAACATAAATGGTTTAATCTGCCTTATTTACCATTTTAATAAAATGAGCATTCTAATGGGCATAAATATATGATACTACTTTTAATACGGGTCAATACGGGTCAACTTTTAATATAACTTTCTCTTTCTTACTTTTATTGTGTTTTTACTCTCTCTCTCTCTCACTCTCTCATCATTAGAGTTTAAACACTTTCTTTTCAAATGAAAATTGACTTTGGGAAAATCTTTTAAGAGTTTAGATTGAAATAAATTAATTTAGACTAACTTAAATTTTAAGAAAACTTTTCTAAAATAATAACAAGTACAAAATGATACTTTTGAAAGATACAAGCTTAAAGAACTAAGCTAGACTACTCTGACTCTGATCCGACTTCTTATTAATTTGTCGAGTTTGAACTCATGTCCTCCAACATTTTATCTTTTAACTCAAATCAATTGAGCTACCTAACTCCCTTTAACCTTACATACTAAAACCATAACATTCACAAACTATGTGAAGAATAATTTTTTATGTATGATTCAAAATGACAGTATTTACCCGTGCCTAGCACGGACTCCATACTAGTTATTTTTAACTCACTTGAGATCATTATCAGCCATTAAGGACTAAAATCATGGTAAACCGATTTCTTTTCAAAATCCTTTTGTTTGACAAAATGCCCAGCCCATATATAAATTTTTTGCTGAAGTTTTTTATTCTAAAGGTATCTTTAGTGTCTATTAACTTTTTTTTAGGTTACTAATTAAATAATTGGTTTTAGACAAAAAGTGATAAAAGTTGAATCAAATTCCATAATATAGTTTTACACAAAAAATAAGCTTCCTTTCTAAAGTACATGACTACAACTTATGAGTTTACTAAATCTATTTAGCATATTTGTTTTACGGTCACATAGTCATACTTGCTAGTGATGCTTTGTAGATAAAAAAAATAAAAGATATCAAAGATATGTCCATATATTTGATTTTATTTTCTTATAGCACTTTGTTCGAGGAAAGCAAATTTTTTTTTTTTGGCAAAGGAGCATCAGCTCAATTCATTAGATAAAAGAAAAAAAGAGTACAAAGAGAAAAGGGAACAAACCAAAGACCTTTTTAAAAGGTGATGTATCGAAAGTTGAGCATTCCCAATCTATTCTTGATGTACTCTCCCCTAACAAAGTCAGGAACAATATGAAACCAAAATAAATCTAAAGAAGACAAAGTTAAACCAAAATTCACCAGGTTATCTACACAAGAGTTTCCTTCCCTGTAAATGTGAGTTGCACAAAACCTCATATTATGAGTTAACTTGAGACAGTTTTCCCACCTATTTCTAAGGCCCCAAGGAACAATGGAGATAGACTTGAAAGCAAGAATAACAAGTTGAGAATCGGACTCAAGCCAAACATTAGAGAAGCCCATTAAAGAAGCTAATTATATAGCATTCATAGTAGCAAACAGTTGGGCATAAATAGCATTCCCAAATATATATAGGTATATCCTTTTTATCATTTCTTAAAACTTATAAACTTTGAAAACTAAATGCTTGACATATGGAACTTTTTTTCTTTTCTAGAAAGGGATCCAACTATATATTGATATTATCCAATCAATACTTAAGTCCAATATTTATTTATTTATTTATTTTTCCACACCAAAATAACTATATCTTAATTCATCGTACTTAAAATACTGATCTTCATGTCTAAGAAATACATAATTTATAAATTTTAAGAAGCTTGAGTTATGTTGATGTTAGAGAGTAGTCCGTATTGTCCAATGTTTCTCAGAAAGGTTCCAGTTATAGAGAAAGGGGTCCATGAAAACCACACAACAGTGGTGCGACCAATAAAAAAATAATGTAAAGGGGAAGAAAAATCTTACTGAAAAAAAGATATCACTAGCACCACCAAATAAATCTACATATTTTAGCTCCTGGGATTTTGCCTTAACTCCTTCTCAATCTCTCACATAATATCAAAGAGCTCCAACAAAGCTCTCACCAAAACAACCCCACTTACTAGAAAGATTAAGGTTTGGAACAAAAGGCTCTTAGTGTGAGGGAGGAGGGTTTCAGCTCTCAACGAATTGGGAAGAGAGTGGTTGTTTTCGTACTTAGAAAGTAAAATAAAAATGAAGAGGGGAAGAGAGAAGAGAGAGATTTGTAGGTTCTAAAGAAAAGAGAGGATGTGAATTTGGTTGGCTTGGTTCACTTATAAAGACAACCAGAACAATTCCTAGCAATTGGATCAAAGTGTGAACATATTGATTAGATCTTAGCCTTTCTCTCAATCTTGGTCAACAAGATTTCTTAATAAAGAAAATAGGATTAAATGTTGGTCATTGGATTTAAATAGTAAATACATGTGCTCTAAATCGTAGCCATGTATGCAATCATTTTTGACGATAAGGAAACTTTTTATCCGGGTACTTTATATTACGTGTTTTGATGAGAAAATTTCCGACAGGGAAATTATTTTTGATGCATAAATCTATGGTAAATAATTTTGAGTCTTTACGAAAAAATTTGTAGTAAACAGGGTTGGTTTAAAAAAATTAAGCGCGGCGAAATTTCCGTTTATTGTAGGGATTGAAAATGAAGTTCTAGAAAAAAATTTCTAATTTTTTTACCACGAGTAACTGTCACAATAAATAGCCTAAAATATTCGACAAGGGATTAAAATTTATCGTCAAATGTATTATTTAATTTTATTTGATCATAAATATTTTTATATAATTAATATTTATTTATTTACAAAATTACGGGTCTTACACCACCGACCTTGATGGCGCGAGGGCCGCTGCATCTGTCGCTTGTGGTTACAAGCTCGTTAGCACATAATTAATGCAGATAATGAGGTAGATTGCATGTCTGTTGGTGCATGCAGCATATATGATTTTGCAGAAAATGCAGCAGACTGAAGCTCTGTTGTTGCTTGTTATATGCAGTGAAGCAGTGTCGTTTCGCTGGAAAAAAACTGGATGCAGCATGCTAATTAGGCTATTGGGATGGAATATTGTGTTGGTACAAAGAATCAAAGTTGATAGACCTAATCGTCCATTGGTATAAGTTTCTTGACTTATACCAACGACTTTTATACCTTTACCAATGGATTTTTTCCGTTGGTATAAGTCAAGTTTTTTGTTGTGTCATAGATGCGGCTTTATTTCCACAACAACACACTTTTATTAATGCATCGATCTATTTATTAGGATGAGAAATAAAAGGCGTGGCAGTAGGTTCTAATGGTCTTAATTCTCTAAATGGCTGCATTTACTTAGTTTTCAGGTATCCTACACTATCGGTTAAGTCCACAATTAACTGTAAGTTTTATTCACGTATACCATATACCATTCACACCTTTTTCATCACTTTCAGCTTCATTTTTAGCTCAAATCATAATAGAAAGAATGAATTAATCGATTGAATAAGACTATTCAATACTCATGCATATCAGAACATAAACAAAAACACCATTAAAATACAGTGTCACATTAAGAACTAGTTAAAACTGAAAAAATGAAATTAAAGTAATAAGATACATACTATCTTCATTACATAAGAATATTATTCAACACATGCTGACACAACATATAAGAATTTAAATTATCAAAACTTGTTAGTTACTATTATTTCTAAGCCAATATTGTTGTCATAATGTTTTCTATTGTCATTTGAGTTATGGGAGCTACATCTGCTTGCTCATCATTTTCATTAGATGATGCTTCAGTTTAATCGCATGCTTCCGTTAGACCTTTTTTCTTGCCTTCTAATATTGTCCTTTTTGGCTTCTCTCCTTTTCAAGCTTTGGACATTCTGATTTGAAATGTATGAGCTTCTTTATATTTGTAACAAATGATTTGTTTCTTATAAGTGGTTTCCTTCTTATCTTTGAAGTCTATTATTGGTAAGATCCTCTGATTGTTGGATGTCTTGATTGTTAGAAATTGGAACAATAGTTAAAAATTAGTTTTAAAATATTTTTGGTCATTGAAGAGATTACTGAGTCAGTTGCGGACTAGGTCGCTCTCTTTAAGACGTCGTGACACTGTCCAAAATTGTACAAGTATATTACCAACAACGATGTCCCCAGGATAAAATAGCTCAGCTACAACTGTATCACAGTCTTACTGCATTTTATGATCCGTTCTAGAAATACATTTCCAATACGGTACAAGACCACACAAATATGTGGCCATTCTACTACGGTACTACGACCGCTCAAACATGATGATTTCATCATTCGAACCTCTGACTTCTACAATGACATAAATTATTGAAAGGGAATTTATTCTTAAGATGATTCTTATTTCCGAAGGGACAATATATCTTGAAATGAATTATGATCTTAAGAATACTCTTAATTCCAAATAGACAAAAATTATCGTAGACACTATGTTTTTAAAACCATTATTAATTTCGAAGGGACGCCATAACTTGAAGGAACTATGGTCTTAAGAACACTCTTTAAATTCGAAAAAGACATAAATTAGAAGAAAAGAATCGATTGTAAACAAAGGATGAAAGAGGGAGAAGACACCAAAGTTCTTTGACCGCTCAAAAGAACTTTTGGTATAAGGATAAGTGAAGGGGGAGCACTCATTATATAGTGGAAGAACCAATGAGGCAACCAAAATGGAGGTTTAAGATCGTTTGGCCGTTGTGGAATCAACGACGTATGTCAAACCTGTGCTAACGCGTGCAAGAAAACCAAAATGGAGGTTTAAGATCGTTTGACCGTTGTGGAATCAACGACGTATGTCAAATGTGTGCTAACGCATGCAAGAAATAATACACCACACAGCCCAGGCCTTTAGCCTTGCCGATCGGCAATGGCGACGTGCATGTGGTGGTCATATTATTTATGTCATCAACCGCCTACAAATTTATGCACGCCCTTGGAAGTTATACCTACATTATATAAACATTAGTGTTGTATGTTAACTATCCAATGTGGGACATGTGATTTTTTTTAACTGACACAAAAACACACACAGTGTTCGAACATTGACTCGTAGACGTTGAAGTCCTTTGGACAAGATTTATAGTTCTCCATTTTCAAAATCTTCACTCTGGTCACCTAATTCTTCATCATTTGTTTCTGCTCAATGAACCTTTTATGTGTAGCTTTTTCTTATTGACTTTAAGACTATAGTCCCTTTCCGATTCCTATTTATTGAGTTCTATCTCATGAGATCTAAGTCAACTTAGTAGTTCTTCTAGAGTTGGTATGGTGAGATCTTTAGCCTTTTGCACTTAAGATATTTGAACTTACGATATTGTCTTTGTTGGTGTTTTGCATTTAAGATATTTGAACTTTGAAGTTGCAAAGTGCTTAAATGATGAATATATTTTCTTAGATTTTGCAGTTGTAGCGTTGAGAGTTATAGTTTTTCACGTGATGTTGACTTGTTTTTATAATGCATTTAAAAGAGTGATAATATGTTGGGTAAAATGTGAATATTTGGCATGTCGCACATAGACTTGAGATGTGCCAAATGGGAACGAATGAACTTTTGTTGAGAAGTGTGTGTATCTCCAACGAGAATGTGAATTCATCAGAGTCTATTGTGCTATCAAAGTATGCATGTAGATGATATTGCTTGAAATGTACTACCAGAGTATCTTCTTGATCTTGAATTTAACTTTGGCATGCATAATTAACACACATTAAAGGATTAATTATTCCCTCATAAGCATTAGGTGACCAGAAAGTATGGTTATAGCTAAAGAGGATTGAGTGAACACGTAAATATTTTTTTATACAATTATTAGTACTTTACTTTTTAATTTTTTTTTGTCTGGATTTTAAATAGATATTTAAAAATTATATATTACACAACTATACACTATACTCCATTTTGTCATTAATATAAACAAAAATTCGCTTTCAGATTAATTTAATAATTGATATATATGGTCTATATTATAGTAATTGGAGATAATATTTTATAAAATTATTACCTTGTTGATTATGCATAAAATCTATCTACTTATTAATCAAAAAGAGAAAAAAGATACATTTGTCGCCTCAATTGTTAGGGACGTTGCAGTATGTAAGGTCGGAGTTTGAATCATAAATTCTTCAATTATTGATCTTAAGAGGTGAATTTCTAACTATTATGTTCCTTGACAAAAAAATACACTTTTGTGTAAATATTTTAGCTGGTTATGTTATTGTAAATGATTTTATATTTGAAAAATGAGTGTGAAATTATGTGAATTTGATATTTTTATTAATGTCATGAGTTTTTTTAGAAATTTTTATAGACCGAGATATCTGATTTAGTACGGTTAAATACCTATATAATATTTGTAGAAACCGATTTATATGACCGAGTCGTCCGGTTCAATCGAACCTATTTCAAAGGAGAATGGTATGTTTTTTTTAAGGAAAATGAGAATGGTATGGTGTTACTTATTTTGATTACAATTTCATTTTTTTAATTCCTTTGGATATATATGGACCGAATGAGTATTCGCATGAATTGCACAAAGAGGTTATTTGATGCCCAATATATATGGACCGAATGAGTATTCGCATGAATTCGCATGAATTGCACGAAGAGGTTATTTGATGCCCAATTTAATTTCAAGTTTTCAAAATGTTTTCATTTTTCTTAAACAAAAAATGTTTACATTTTTTTTTTACAAGAAAAAACTTATTGCATTTCATTCATAATAATATTAGAGATACAAGATGGAATCTTAATATGAATATGGAAACTAGCATAACGCGAAGCTACCCTAGCAAAACTATGAGTGACTTTGTTAACTTGTCTCTGAATAAACCTAATATTAGAGGTTGTTAAATTAAAAGGTAAGAGGTGTCTACCATCATTGATCACTGCACTATAATTAAAGACACCACTTTTAATACCATAATGACTATCATTAAAGACACCACTTTTAATACCACATAACGACTTTCATCACCATGAATACACATATCAATGCAGACTCGATTCATAGCATGAGAAATGGAAGCATCTACATTACATTTAAACCATCGGGACTTGGTTTAAGCCGCTTCAGATCGCTCTGAGTAGTGGAATGCCGAGGAGTAGGATGACGAATGGTTTGAGCATTCTTCCAACTAGTAAGAAGGGAACATGCATGGTCATATGCATATAAAAAATGTTTTCATTGTTGTTTGGTGCATATGACCATTGTATAATATACAATAAAATGTATTTTAGCAATTTTCTAATTAACTTAAATGGTAGAGACATTGCATAATATATGCAGAGGTTTGGGTTCGAACCCCGGAAATCACACTTATTCATCTTAAAAAAATGAATTTCTAACCACAAGGCTGCTTGTCGAAAAAATTTAATTGTATTTCAACAATGATGTCATAATATTTGATAAAAACTTAAAGACCATTTTAATTTTGATGAATTCGATATTTTAATAATTATTAGGATGTAATGATTATTTGGTCTAATATTTTTTACATTTTTAAACATAAATAACTTATAATTTTGTAAAAAGAAAGATTTATAAATTGACAAAAAAAAAGTTAAATAAGTTTTGGGTCCCTATAACGATCTAAATTTTTGTTTTTAGTCTCACTAAAAAATTTCAACAAATTTTGGTCCTCCAAATAATTTTTATTGCAATTTTTTATCCCTATTTTTAAGTCACCTCATGTGTACTTTTATATTTTTTTTTTTACTGAATCTTCACAGAGATAATTAAATTTTTTACAAAATATTAATTTCTAAACACTAAAAGTTTAAAATATTTAATTCATCCCTTGAAAAAAAAATGTACAAAATTTTGCAAGAGAGATTTCTATAATGTACTAAACATGATTGCAAAAAATAATTAAAAATTTTAAAGGATACACATGAGTTTATTTAAAAGCAGAGATCAAAAGTCGTGTCGGAAAATATTTGAGTATCAAAACTTGCTAAAATTTTGTTAGGGAAATTAGAAACAAAATTTGAAGAATTTTATAGAAACTAAAAATACATAAGCTTAAGTGATATGTTTGAGCATAGGACTTTGGCAATTTCATTTTCTAAAGAATTTGAATTGAAAAATTAAAGCTCAGGTCATTCGTAAATTTTTTTAGGATAGTTTGATTCACACCATACAACATTTTTATTAAACATATTAGACATTATAGTAAGTTTGTTATTTCAGTTTAAGTTGCAATTAGACTCCGTTAAAAATTATTTGGATATGTAGAATTTTAATATGTGTTGAGGATATTTATAATTTCAAATATGAACTTGTTAAATTATGATTCTTTCAAGAAAAAAATTATGACAAATTGTCCAATATTTTCGACATTTTATAGGTGTCATGATTTTTTAATTTCTTTTTTGGAATTTTTTAGAGATTGAGATATCCGGTGTAATCACTATCTAATTTTGTTATGGAAATTGGGTTATGCGACCGAGTAATCCGTTTTTATCCAATTTGATCATGTGGTTCAACAAGTGACCCCATAGTTCAACCAATGATTGCCAGTTTATGGTTGGTCTGATTTTCAAAACACTGGATAGGATATTTCTAATACAACATATACTCAAGATATAAAATACAAAGACATGTCGAGATAAGATTAATAATAGAATTACAGTATCATGTCCAATTGATGCATTAAACGAACGATATAAGTATGATATGATAGAATTATCATACACCTTCTTATCTTGACCTCCAAACGGATATTTATAGCCTTTTGACATTTCTTTGATAGGTTATCCCTATTTTAAGCACTTTGGATCATATTCTAAGAAAAGTTATAATTATTGTAATAAATTGTTCCTAAAAGTTTTTTTTAATGATATATATATATATATATATATATATATATATATATATATATATATATATATATTATAAATATATAGTATAA
>Ga0315915_1001526_pt1 | contig 28135 bp, 28 predicted proteins | sample MpolbnodulesMG_FD_207738 | JGI IMG/M metagenome (GOLD analysis project Ga0315915, IMG submission 207738) | Medicago polymorpha root nodule microbial communities from Los Angeles, California, United States - branched nodules | ecosystem: Host-associated > Plants > Roots > Nodule | place: USA... | reverse complement strand
GTCATTCTATACCTGTTTGATATGGTTTGTTTTAATATTCTGCTGTATTAACCGTATAAAATTCTATTGCAAATATACTCTTTTTGTCATAATTTCTCTTGAAACCGTTCACATGATGAGATAAGGTGTGAGAAAACTTGCATCTTTAATAAACAAAAGACAACATCACTTTATAGGACCGGCATGAGAAATGATGTGGGGCTTATTTTACTGTCTTTCAAGCTTACCAGACATAACTTGGGAAATCAACTATTCATCATTGCTTCTTGCTTAACATTTTTTTTTACCAATTTTAAGTTTATCCTACTTTCCTTACTGAGTCTAGGTCAGACAGGAAATATTTATTAAATTTCTCTGTTGTGCTGCAGAAAATGTGTTTTCCTCATTAGCTGGTTTACAGTTTATGTGGAGCCTTATGCCCGAAGCCAATGGACTACCCTATCGGCTTGTTAATGTTCCTATTAAGGATTCTCCCCTCAGTGACTGTGGGGGACTCTGTGGTGACTTAGACATACAAATAAAACTTGAAGATGATGTAAGTCTGTTACTGTCTGATTTGAATGTGTTATCACTGTTTTATAACTAATAGTACATATTCAATATTATATCCAACCTTTTTTCATGGTCCTGTTTTGCAGGGTGTATTTTCTGATCTTTTTGTAGTAAAGGGAATTGAGATTGGCCATGAGATTGTGTCAGTGCATTTGCTTGAGCCACAGTTACAAAATATGGCTGATGAGCTTCTTCTCACTGTTGCTGAAGCTATGTCGCTTGATCCTCCCTCACCAGTTTTTGTCCTTGTTGGTGCAGCCGTTCCCTACACCCTTAAAGTCATCCGTGGAAATATTCCTCAAGGTTTTCTCAAGTTGTTTGGTTTTCATTTGAATAAGTCTTTCATTTTGGTGCTTATGTGAATATGCTGTCGAAGTAGGCATACAATTGTCATTTATAGCCGTTAAAAAAAATTGTCATTTATGTGTGGGGGGGTTATTTTTCTGGATTTTATGAGAATTCTTGACCTCTTGACATGTGCTCTTTTAATGGATTCTTCTAATCGGCAACCCTTTTTCTTAAAATTGTACTCCAACATCTATTCCAGTCTAAGTATCTGTCTAAGGTTATGATTTGTTTGGATTGCATTTGACAATAATACCGCTACTGGTACCGTCAGAAAAGACTTTGGTTGTTGTTGTAGACCTGTGGTTACTGGTGTGTAGACCTCACAAGGCCCCTTCCCCTAACATGTTTTTTGAGACTAAGGAACTTTCAATCAAATAGTAACTTTATCTAGATCTGTGGATCTATATCTAACTTGGAAGTTTATTTTTCCTATTGGATCTATAGGCTTCAGAAGTAGGAAAGAAAGTAAGGTGCTTTGGATTTTAACACTCTAGTGCAGTTGATTTGACTGGGTTATAACTTTGGAATTAGCTGGAGATTTCTTCCTCCTTATCTCTTGGAGCATGACCTTGCTTCCTTAGCATTATTGTCAGAGGGACTGTAGTGGTTTGCTTGTTTGACCTTATTCTCTTCTTTCACTGATGTCTTTTCCTCCTTAGGAGGGTTTCTGACCCTCCATCTCTGTTTTCATTCTAATCTTGTATGTGAACAGAAACTAATGTCACAATAATGCCCGGTGCTTGCACTATAGTGGTAATCTATCAAGGCATATTATCTAGTCTTTTCTCTGGGTCCTACTTAATGGTTGAAACTTCCTATGCTGCAAAAGTTTCTGATAAGTTTAGACAAATATTTTATGCTCTATCACTTCATACTAATGACTATTGTATATTTGTTTTTGGTATGATAGTATCAATTGTCTTACCACCAATACCTTTCTTTTGCGTTTGTAGTGGTTGCTCTACCTTCACCACATCATCAGTGGTCTGCATCAAATGCTTCGGTTGCTCAGGTTGACTCGAAGACAGGGTTAGTGTATGCATCGAACTTGGGGATGACAGCTATCATTGTTGAAGATACAAGGGTTGCTGGCCATGTGCAAGTTTCTTCACTAAATGTGGTCCTGCCAGCTGTTTTAGGTTTATATATAACACCTTTGTCTAGTTCTGGTGATCCTGTGGAAGGACTTGAATCTAGTCCTCTAATGGCACGTTGGTATGTTGTATCTGGCCGTCAATATCTAATCCAAATAAAGGTTTTTGCACATGCTCATGATGCACAAGAGATTTATATTACAGAGGTAGTTTGCGTTATTCTACTCTGACTACTTTAATAACAATGGTAAAGTATGTGTATATTGACATATTCTATTTCTTCTCTGATCTTCATCTATTCTATACATTTAGCGTTGAAACTTTAAGGGCTTTCTTAATGTTTCTGGTAGCATTTCTCCGCAGTATGCACAGTAAATTATATTATTTTACCTCCCAATGTTTGCCATATTTTCGAAAACAGAAATTACATACAAAAAAAAGGATACTAGGGTTAGCTTATCAACCATGCTTCAGTGGTATGAATTTTCCTTGGAGTTGGTTACAGGTAGTTAGAACTCTAGCAGTCAATAAATAGGATCAATGATCATTGTAATCATTTAGAATTCATAATCAAAATGAGTAGGAAACACCTTCAAACTTGCTTGTTGATTATTGCAAAACCGGCTTAAAACTAACTTCTAACCAACAGTAGCTTAGCATAGCCCTGTAACTAACCTCTTGGAGTTGGTTACAGGTAGTTAGAACTCTAGCAGTCAATAAATAGGATCAATGATCATTGTAATCATTTAGAATTCATAATCAAAATGAGTAGGACATACCTTCAAACTTGCCTGTTGATCATTGCAAAACTGGCTTATAAGGTGAGGATTTCCCCCACTTATAAACACATTGTCAGGAAGTATCTCATCAAATGTGGGACTCTTAACCCTCACGCCCAGGACTGTACATCTGGAGGGTGACCCGATAGCGGTGACATGATAGCAGGCGGCCCAATGGATATTGGATAGGCTCTGATACAATATTGGGTTTCATATTGGGCCATCACTAAAAGCATCATAACACATGCATTATAAGACATTCCAAAATTCATAAATTCGTTTAACTCGTTAGCATGTTGTCCACAGAGAAACAACTTAAATTGAAATCCATCATGATCTAACTCCATAACAATAATTTTCGCAATGTTTTCGTCGACAACATAATCCTTCTCAACGTCAACTGTAGTTAGCATTCTTATGCAACCAATCATATTCTAAGGGACCATGATGTAAACACCATTCTCATTCACAACATTTTTCGAATTTCGGAATCAGATCTTTATCCACAATAACATGAATCTTTTTTCCATTGTTATCTATAAGAACCATTTCCATTGATAATGGTAATTGAGATTTATCTAATTTGGTCACCAACCATAATCTCATAACCCTAGCAATAAAACACCAATTATCCTTTTAATTTGTAACATCAACAATAGAAACATATGAAGGAGCCATTGGTAAATTGTATTGGAGCATTCAGAACAAATTTGTTATTTTATCACTTTTGGTCTAATAGCCCAATACGATTTACTAATGGCTACTTCATATGATTTTGTTGTTGATGTTTCAAATCAAAATGATGATTGGCGTTTCATTGCTACGGTTTTGAGGTTAGGGGTGGTGACCAAATTAGATACATCAAAAAGCCATTATCAATGGAAATGGTGAAAAACAATTCATGCTATTGTTGATAAAGATCTGATTCTTAAATTTGAGTTGGGAAGGAGGATGGTGTTTACATCATGGTCCCTTACAATAAATACGTGTTCAATCATCCATCTGATTTCCTATCCCGTCCGTACAAATCCGAGATTATGGTTGATTGCATTGCATTTTTTTTAGCTACTACTGATGTTTAGAATGATTAGATTATGTTGTCGACGTAAACACTGCGGAAATGATTGTTGTGGAGTTAGATCATGATGATTTTCGATTTAAGTATTTTCTCTATGTACAATATGCTGATGAGTTGAACAGATTTGTGGATTATGGCATGTCTGATAATGCATGTGTTATGATGCTTTTTGCGAAGGCCCTATATAAAAACCTAACATGGTAGTAGAGTCTATCCATTGCGCCGGCTATCGGGCCACTTGAGTCGCACTATAGTCCAGTCCAGGGCACGAGTGTGTTAAAGAGTCCCACATTGGATGAGATATGGCCTGACAATGTGTTGATATAAGTGGGGGCAGTCCTCACCTTATTTTCACATTGTCAGGATATATCTCATCTAATGTGGGACTCTTAACAATATCCAATACTGCTAGTTGAGTCAAGTCATTTCGTATTGGCTAAGACAACATATTTTAAACAAGGGAAAAGGGGCCATTGCTTTCAAAAGTTGTTTAACTACCAAGTGATATCCATGTTTTGTGCATTTTTCAACACATACATTACAAATGTTGTAGGTGAAATAACTTCCCTATCAAAGTGTTGTATGATTCTATGGTAATTTACGTCTTCCATAGTCAAATGTGTAGGACACACCTTCAAACTTGCCTGTTGACATCAAGTAATGTACGGACCTCATGGTGTTTTATGATATTTTTATTTTACATTGCTACTCTTCTTATATACCTCTGTATTGGGAATTTCATTTTTAACCATTCTCTTTGCTACATTATATGGATTGCTTTTGTGCTTTTCCTTTTGATAGTTCTTCAATCATAACATTCTTCATTGTGTTGCAGAATGATGATGTTAAGGTTTATGATTACCGGTCGGATTACTGGAGAACTGTGTCAGTTTCAAATGATATTGCCGTTAGACATGGCTGGCGGAATACTAAATTCTTGAAAGCTTACTCTCCAGGGCTTGGAAATTTGACAGCTTCTCTGAGCTATCCTGGTGGGGCTGATGACAAAAAAGAGGTGATCATTCTTTCTTTGAGGCTTTCTTGTAGAAGCATATTATTCTGAGTTTTTCTCAATATTTTTTAGCCTCTTTTACTGGATATACACCATATTTTCTCCTTGGTCATTTCATATTTCTTCGTTGGTTGAGATTGGATAGTGGCTATTTGTTGCTTTATAGTGTTAGGAACATTCTATTTCTCTTTTGAGGACTTACATTGATTTTGGAACCTTGCAGATCACAGTTGTGCAAGAAGTCATGGTCTGTGATCAAGTGAAGTTCACCTTGGGTAATGGAAGTGGAATAATTGTACTGCCCTGGGCTCCCGGTGTTCATCAGGATGCAGAGTTAAAAGCTGTAGGAGGTTGGAAGCCTTTTCTCTTTGCTCCAATCTAAAACGACTAGCTTATTCTTGATATTTATGTTTATACTTTTGATCCCACTACTTGGTGTAGGTTGTGCAAAGGCAGAGAGTGACTACAAATGGTTGTCTTCAGACATATCTACTGTATCTGTGTCAGCTTCTGGTACTATCCAGGGAAAAAAGCCTGGAAAAGCTACTATTAAAGTGGTATCTGTATATGATTCACTAAACTACGATGAGGTAATATTATTAACTTCCTTTAAGTATACCATGTTTGGCTTTAAGCCAAAATCTAGTGCCGTGAATTTGCATCTGTTCCTATTTTTTCTAGTATGCTATTTGAATGCATGGATGATGTTTAGTAGGGGGAGTAATATGGTATGTGCTAAGCATATTGGCTTGGCTTATACAAGCTGTAGTTATTACTCAAAATTGTGCTTCACTTCTACCCTACGTGCTTTCTTTGTGAGTTCATCCCCTTTCGCTTCATTCCTTTCTAAATGGTATCTATATCTTGGTTCTTACCTAGCTACATCCGAAAAATTGCTTCATTATTCCAAAAAAAACTGAGTTTTCTGCCCGAATTTGATAAATTTCTTCTTGCTTAGTGGTGGATCTCTTCCTTTGTTCTTTTGAGACATTTTTGTTATAGCTTGTTTAGATTGATCTGTGATTCCCTTGTTCTTTCAATCACACAGTTGATATTTGTTCTACGACGTCTCAAATGTCTTCCGTCTATACTCTATTGCTACTTCATTGATTTGAATGAGTTCATTAGATGCTGACATGAATGGGATGAATATGATTTATGATATATCTTTTATGTGTTTTTTTAGCTGTGTTGAATAATATCACAGATGTGTGTTTTTGCATCATGACGACGCTAGTGAGGTTTTTCTGTAAAAGAAGGGAAAATGTAATCAGAATTTTATTCTCTCTGATTATATTGCAATGATTTTCTCATTATAAAATACTACAGAGGTGTTTTCTGTGAGACACTCCTTGCCATTTTTGTATATATTATTTTCTATCCATGCAGAAAATATTCATACGCTTTGGATGTCTATACAATTCTTCCATGCTTTTATTTTCTTATAGGTCCTGGTTGAAGTCTCCATTCCATCTTCTATGGTTATGCTTCACAATTTTCCTGTAGAAACTGTTGTTGGATCTCATCTTCAAGCTGCTGTGACAATCAAAACGGCAAATGGTGACACCATATTTGAGGATATTCTGAAATTTCCTTTTCATTTCACTTACAACAATACTGCCTGGTACTTTTGCTTATGTGGATGTTTCATGCGCAGGTGCCTTTTTCTACAGATGTGATGCCTTCAATTCTTTGATAAAGTGGAAAGCTGGAAGTGAGTCTTTTGTAATTGTCGATGTATCTCAGGAGTCGTCATACTTGGAAACAGTGCCAAGTAGTCAGCTCCATCCATCAGATGTTGGCTTCCCTTGTTCTTGGACTCACTTATATGCTTCTAATACTGGTCAAGCTGTAATCCATGCCATACTTTCTAAAGAATATCACCAATTCAGTCATGGTCCAGTTGTCTTAAAAGCATCCTTACGTCTTGCGGCATATCTACCCTTCATTGTACGTCAGGCAGGTGACGGAAACCACTTTGGTGGTTACTGGCTTGACTTGGCTCCAGCAGCTAATAATAAACAATTGCATAACTTGAAGGAGTTAAATCTTGTCCCTGGGACAAATTTAGACTTGTCACTTGTCGGCGGACCTGAACCATGGAGTAAACATGTTGATTTTATTGAAACTGTGGATGTTTTGGATGAAGAGAATGCTCTGACAGATGATGGAGTTCTCGTGCATCGGATATCTGGCAACAATAGGACTTTGTACAGAGTTTTATGTCAAACACTGGGAACCTTTGTAAGTTTCAATATTCCTTTCTTATTAGAAAGTATCGTAGTGTTAGGTCTGTTTGGGAGTTGGGAGGGGAGGGGAGAGGAGGGCTTTGGGCGGAGAGGAGTAGAGGGAAAAAAAATAGAAATCCTTCTCCGTTTTTAAAAGAGTGTTTTTGTAGAGAATGATGACTGAATGTTTGTTATTAATGTATTTTTAATATTGAGAAAATTTATAACATCATAGATCAAATTTGGAGAATTTATCAAAGCCCTTCAAAACCCTCTAAAATCCTCCTCTGATGCAATTTTTGAGTTCCCCCGCATTTGGGAGATTTTGTATTATGAAGAAAACCAAACCCTCCAAAGCCCTCTCCTCCCAATACTCTCCATTCTTTCTGCTTCTTCCTTTGTTTTTTCAAGCCCTCCCCTCCCCTCCCTTCCCCTCCAAACTCGCAAACAAAACCTTAGTGTAGTGCTTGTGTGCAGCATTAGTCACATACTGTGATTAGCTAGTTTAGTGGTTGCAACAAAATTCTCTAGTAGCTTGTGACAGGATTGTATCACTCTCCAATATAACTTTCTATACAACTGTACAGTTGTATAGAAAACTGGTAGCTATATGAAGATGATAGAGAATAAAAAATTTCTGACTCAGATATCTCAATACTCTCTCTCTCTCTCTATATATATATATATATGTTCTTTCATCATCCTTCATTCTCTTCTTGTAATCCAAAATAATATGAGATAGGAGTCGGAAAATAATAACCTTTGTTTTAAATGACTCAGAGACTGCTTTTCAGACGTGGAAATTCAGTTGGGGATGATCATCCTCTGCCTTCTGTAGCTGAAGCTTGGCTGCCAGTGACATGTAGCATTCCTTCTTCCATTGTACTTATAGCTGATGAGCCAGGTAGACATTTGACCCAGTGTTTTAATAATTGACATCAGTTTTTTGTTTTTTAGTTTCTTGATTGAATTGTTCTTTCCAGTGAATGAACGTGAAATTATTAGAGCAGCCGCTCAAGCTGAGCGTAGTCCACGGAGACTTCGCGATACCCCTATTACTGTGGCAAATGGGCGCACTATTAGAATATCTGCAGCTGGTATTAGTGCTTCTGGAGAAGCTTTTGCAAACTCATCTTCTCTGAGTTTGAAATGGGAACTTAGCAGCTGTGAGGAACTAGCATATTGGGATTATGCATTTGATATTACGAAGTCCAATGATTGGGAGAGGTTTTTGGTCTTGCGAAATGAATCAGGATTGGTACTGACAGATTTTATTCCCAATAATTTTGTCATTATTTACTGCTTGACCTTTTGACAGTTTCTGGTAATTTAGTTGTGTGTGAAAACTTGCTGTTCCAAAAATTATGTAGACAAGCTAAGTAAGTGTGCGTGAGCTTGCAATGAGTGTACCTAGTTTGGCAAAAGTGTATTTATAATCCTATATCGTTGGAGTATGTCTTTGTTTTTTATGGTGTAGTAGTCCTATTTTCTTATTAATGAATTGTTAGTTTTGCCTCAACGCTTCTCTATGTCCATGCTCAACCTATAAAATAACCTTTTTTTATTTGCATCTCTTTGCAATTCAAATGCCTTGGCCCCTTCCTATTAACTAGTCCTGTATTTGTATAGTTCTTTGAAACAGTATCAAACCATTTAAGAAGTTGATTTAAAGTTTCTTTTACTCATACACCATTATTTTACATATCTTGTTATAGTGTATGGATAACTAAAGTGATCTTAAATTCTGTCTCTTAGTGCATTGTTCGTGCTACTGTTACTGGCTTTCTTGGTGGCTTGGGAGATGATACATTTAACCAGTTTCCTCAAACTGAAAATGTGCTTACAGATGCCATTCGTTTACAGGTATTATTATCCGTTGAACATAATTCTTTAGACTGTGAAACTTGTTTTTTTAAGTGATTAAAAATGAATAGTTTACAAGTTTAATGGTTAAGTTCTGCATCATGTCTCTGCATTTGTTCTTTAATGACGGGACTTTAGAGCAATTATGTTGTTATTATTGCTTTGTCTTGAGAAGTTGTCTTATCTTTATATTGGTCGACAATGCAGCTTGTTTCTATGCTAAGAGTTGATCCAGAGTTCAGCTTGATATATTTCAATCCTAATGCAAAGGTAACACTTGTTGAAAGATGTATTCTTATATTCTAACATTTATAAGTAGGGGTTGATGCTTGGTCTTTGTATCAATTTAATATCTAGTTATTACTATCAAATGATATTCATAGTTATTATTTTTCTCATCTTTTTATCCAAAACTTGTTCCTTGAACATGGTTCTCTATATCTGTTGATCATACATTAGAGTTAGAGGAACTCATGAATTATGAATTCTTGTTTATTGAAAAAGTCGAGATAGCTCCCATTGTAGAAAAAATTGCAGAACCCACAAATTAGGATTAATTTCTCATTGTAAACAATTGATGATTTTTTCGTACAGGGTATATTTGAACCATACTCTTTTTTTTTGGGATGTGGGGGTGAGGTTCTCCTCTCCTCCGTTCCAATGCAGGTCTCTGTCTTGCATGGTAGTCTGATTTGCTTTTCTTGCTCATATCTGTGTTGCAAATATGTCCCACATAACACTTTTTGTTCATGAAATTAATCTGTTATTACATTTCAGTAGAATTATGGACTTTTTACTATATACATGCCTTCAGGTAAATTTGTCAATTACTGGGGGGAGCTGTTTCTTGGAAGCTGTTACAAATGATTCTCAAGTGGTGGAAGTTACTCAACCGCCAACAGGATTAGAATGTCAACAACTGATTTTGTCCCCTAAAGGATTAGGGATAGCTAATCTGACTTTATATGACATGGGGCTAACTCCTCCATTAAAAGCATCTGCACTTGTAAGCTCTATTTTCAATCAATTTTGAATGGCTTGATATTTGAAGAAAATGCTTGGTTTTGATGTCCATACCTAAATATTTGTATCGATAAGTGTATTTTGCAAATATAATGTCATTGTTATGATCCTTGTCTGTTAGAATGTCTAATTTCCAATCACCTTTATTTCTGCATTCTTGTGACACTTATTTTTGTTTAACAAGCCACACTTTTTTTTTTGTCTTGTCAATCAGACCTAAGTATCAATACAAAATCTTGTAATTAGCCATACCAAATTTTGACCTTTCCCTACCTTAAGGGAAAAGACTCTTATTATTTTCTAGTGCTATCCTCAATTGAGTGAGTAAAGTTTGTGATCTTGTAGTAAAGTTTATTGACTTGTGTAGGAGTTCAAAATTTGCTTTAGTTTCGTATAATCTTTATTGCAACACATCCTGTCCTAGCTCTCTGATGAATAGGTAATGTTTAATGTTTGATGCTTTTAATGGTTGAATGTTACAGGTCCAGGTTGCAGATATAGAATGGATTCAGATCATGTCAGGGGAAGAGATTAGCCTAATGGTGTGTCTTTTCTATTCTTGTATTTTGGTTTAAAATGGTTTAATCTAGAGATTTCATTGGATGGCCATATATGCAGCACATAATTACTTCACCGAATAACAGGTAGAGAAAACCAAAAGAAAGGTGGAGTAACACTTTGTAGCCTGCTAAAACATGATGCTATCATAGTTAATTATTAGTAGCTTATAAAAAAATAGTCCATTAGTAAAAAAAAATAAAAATAAGAATCTAATCCTCCATTCCACTGACATTCATCTCTAGCTCTTAACACTGCTGCGGGCTTTGGTGTTTTCCTGCTTTCTTGTAGAATCACATTAAATCAACTTTGTCAAATGCTCTAATGGATTCTTTACTTCTTGGTTGGCAAGTTGTGACAACTAAATCTGTCTTGCATCCCACCTAGGAGAGTAAGCACAAAAATCTTGAGTGTTGAAGAAATTGGGTCTTTCAGTGTGCGGAAGAAATGAAACAGTTGTTAAAATAAGGAATGGATAAATGTTGCTGCCTGTATTCATGGATACCTTCATTGCATTCCGTGTAAATCCTCTTTGAGCAGTGATACGGAGTGGATAATTTCTGATAGATTCAACTGGTATAAAGAGATAGAAAACTGAGACAAGCAAAATAATTGGGATATGTATATCCCTAAAAAATTTATTACTGTATTCTTGCTATGGTGGTCAGGAAGTCTGCAAGTAGACACATACAAGGGTTAATTCGAGATCACCCTGATTCATTCTTAACTGAATCCTCACTGAGGCACTAAAGGCCTACATACTCTGCTGATCCACTATTTATTGATTTCATTCATATATACAGTTAGCTATCCCTCTTCTCCTTGATACCCTACCTCACATATGCAGCTTCCCATCCCAGGCCCGTAATGCTGGGAGCCAGTTTTCGATTATGACGTGTGTTCTGCAGTGAAGGGGAGCCTGACACAGTGGCTGGAAATGTTGCCATGTGTCTAGAAGGTTATGGGTTCAAATAATGGAATCTGCCTCATGTTAGACTTCCTAGTTACAATAGATCCTCAATGGATCTGTGCCCCTCCCCTCGACCGAGCACGTGGGAGCTTTATAGCTCTAGGCTGCTCTGTTTTGGCACCGAGAGCTGAATTGTATGTGAATGGGGAAAAGTCCAGGGCATTATTTCTGACTTTCTGTACAGTTGCTATATGTATGAAAATAAAAAACACAAAGATCATTCCGACAAACTGACATATTGACAGTTTCTATTGCTCATTAATGTCGTTTTTAAATATGATCATTGATTGGTGGATATATATTCAGCCTAGAGTTTCAATGACAATGATGTACTATCCTGATCTTTACAGGAAGGAAGTCTGCTAACTATTGACTTATTGGCCGGTACAAATGGAGGAAGCAGTTTTCATGCTTCCCAGGTTTGAATTATTTTCCCTATTTAATTTAATTTAATGAGCTGCAATCAATTTTTGTGCTTGGCATGTTTTACCCTGATCCTTTAGGACATAATCTTTACTGCCTTGAATATGGTCAAGAAGATTATTATAATTATTAATAATATTATTATTATTGATCATTTTGGATGTTCCCCATATTCACCTACAAAAACATGTCACAGTGAGTTTTTTCTATTTCAACTTGCAAACTAATGATTGGAAAACTATGATGCAGTTTGTTTACATGAATATTCATGTTCATGTGGAAGATACTATAATTGAGCTGCTTGATGCTCACAGTCTGTCTAGTCTTGATGGTAGACATGTTAATGCACCAAGTTTTAAAATAAAGGGGAGATATCTTGGAATTACAACCCTTTATGTAAGTTTATTATCAATGTGTATAAACCCAACCTTAATCTAACTATATTTTTTCATGGACTTCTGCAAACTCAAAAGCTTGGTCATTATTTATTGAAACCAGGTCAGTGCTATGCAACATTTTGGACATGTAATACAGAGTCAAGCTATTAGGGTGGAAGTGTACAAAGCCCCAAGAATACACCCCCATGAAATTTTCCTGCTACCCGGTGCGTCATATGTGGTATGTTCTAAAGTACAAGTGCTGTTTCTTCAGTACTTGTTTAACTTGAAAATGTGCACTTCTAAAGAATCACATACCACATTATTCTCTTCAGTTCATGTTTTATTTTTCTAACAAGTGTTGATTTCTTTTAGGAACAGTGCTCACATTTATTTCTATGGTCACAATTCAATTAATATTTCTACTTATTTGTTTAATTGATGCCCTCAAATTTCTGTCACTAGTTTCAACGTTGTCTTCATACAAGTCTTTCTTCCATACTTTTCTCTTATCTGAATTTTTTATTATTTTCTTGTGATTATTTATCGGATTTCACTTGGGTGTCATTAGCTATTGGTGTCGTTGTTTCTTTTAGTGTATTTTAGATGAGAGAGAATGATGGATGAATGATTAAAATAAATTATTTAGATGAGCGTTGGTTAAGAGAGATATAGGAAAAAAGACACCAAAGGCCAATGGCACCCAAGTGAAACCCTTATTTATCTTCAAAATTTGGTTTTCCAACCTTGGGCTATTGTGATTTGTAACTATCGGCACAATAGTTTTCTCATTCTTGGTTTTATGATGATGGAGTTTTATTTTATCTGTTTGCTTAGCTTACTGTGGAAGGTGGCCCATCTCTCGGTGTTCATGTCGAATATGCAGTTGAAAGTGATAAAATTGCAAGTATTGATAGATATTCTGGACGGCTCTTGGCAAATTCTATTGGGAACACAGTAAGATGTTAAATCCTGCTCATGGTTATTATTGTTCCATATTTTTGTACTTTGGCTGAACATGAGTGTTTATTGTCATATTGTAATGGTCATGATACTAGGACAGATAACTTTCTGATGTAAAATATGTTGAGCTGTTGGCATTCTCAGTCTTATAAAATGAGTTAATAGTATTTTTACAAGTCAGTTTTCAACACAACATCACATGCTTAGTTCACAATATATATTTTTTCATGTGGAGTGTTAGGCATTGTGGTAAAATACTATCCCTTGCTTGAGATATCAAGTTTTTGTTTTTTTCACTTGTACATTAAGATAGATTTCTCGTACTTCAAATCCTTTAAAAGTTCATAATTTATTTATTTCATAAAAGGAAAATCTATTATAAATTGTTCTCATGATCTTTGTCTAATCCAAGACCTCATAACTATTGTCAGACAATTCTTGCTAGCGTCTTTGTGAATGGAAATACTGTGATTTGTGAAGCAAGGAGTATTTTAAGGGTGGGAGTTCCATCTACTATCAAATTGCATATGCAGAGTGAACAACTAGGAGTTGGCCGCAAACTGCCAATTTATCCGTTGTTTCCTGAGGTGACAGTTACAAATAAACAATGAAAATTATTCATTCCGTTGTGTATTCCAAATGTTAATGTTGACGACCTTTTTGTTTTGCTAGGGAAATTTATTTTCTTTCTACGAGCTATGTAAAAATTACCGGTGGACTATTGAAGATGAAAAGGTTTGCTTTTATTTTCGCATTATGTTTTTATTTCCATACCTGTCTCCCTTCCACCTTTTCAATACAAGTAAGAAATGCATTAGGGAGAACTTATGGATGCAATCAAGTGCACAATCTATACGATTGTCACATCTCCTAGGAATCGAAACACCATCATTTATGGTCTAAAAGTCATTTATCAAGGAAGAAACACTAAGGAAGAAGTGTTAGGTTCAGAAGGAAAGTGTGTTGCGGTCTTAAAGAAACAACAGCTTTCAAATGAAGAACCTAAAACTCCTCCTAAAACGTATCTTTGCTGTCAGTTCTGAGTGCCAATTATACATAGATGTGGACCACTTAAACAAGCCTGAGTATTCTCTATATACTGACCATTTTTAGCACTAGAATTGCATCTCCTGTAACATTTTATTTTTGAACTGCCACGCCATAATAGAGACTTCAAAGCCAAATAAAATTTGAGCTGCTAGTGTGGAATCTAATTATTGACTATCTCACCATCTGTCTTGCATATAATACCAGACTGCGATAATGACTTATTTCCTTGGTTATCAACATGCTTTATCATCCAATGGACAACTCCATTCTCAACCCAAAGTAAAACAGCTATCAAAGCTAATATGGAAGGTACTATTGCTTTCAAACCTGAGTGAAACTTCTACTACCACTCACCATATCATTGCAAAAAGATACTATAAGCCTACTGACCCCTGCCAGACCATAAAACTATCATTTTTGGGTTGTAATTATTCTGTCCTTGTTCTCCGTATATTTTTGGATAATCAAATTCTTTGAAAGAAAATCATACTCAACACTGTAAGATAGTCTAAATAATTGACTGTGCTATATTTCTTTAGGTGCTGACTTTCAAAGTGGCAGAGAGCTTGCATGGTGAAAAATATGGGAGTGCTTCAGAAGAGAGTCAAGTTGGTGGTAATTTTGATGAGAATGACCTGGGCTTTATAAACGTCTTGTATGGAAGGTATTAAGTTGTGCATTTGTCAAGAATAAACGCATGCAATACTTTTTTGTTAGAGATACTTAAATATCCGAATCCAAAAAATGGTCTTATGCTTCCAGTTTATATATCATTGCTCGAGTCTTTTCAAGCTTTATATTGGTTTTGTGTAGTTTCATTTTTTTTCTTCTTGGGCTTTTCATTAGACAATCATCTGATAGGAGATAGTGGTTCGTTTAATATATTTATCGGACCCCACCCATTAGGAAAGACTTTGGGGGTTGTCGCTGCTAAATTTAATTCCTTTTTGCATGCAACATAAAAGTTGATGGCTGTAATTAATTTTATTATTTTATTTTATTTATCGATATGTTTTCCTCAGATAAATATGATTCAGCTACTGTTTTAAATCCCTAAACCTTTTAGATCACTGAGTCAGTTCTCCTTATATATAGTGTCTGATTTTCTTCCTCATGTAATACTCACAATATACTGTTATCTATTCAATTTATAACTTGCTGTAAACATTTTAAAAGATACAGCATAGAAATATGTAATTGAGCACCTTATATTTACTTATTTATTTATTTTGGTCAGATCTGCAGGCAAGACAAATGTTGCAGTGTCTTTCTTTTGTGAATTTTCAACTTCTGGGTCAAAAACACAACCAATGTTGTACAGTTCATCTTTATCAGTAACAGTGGTTCCTGATCTTCCCTTGGCTTTGGGGTTCCCAATAACCTGGATTCTTCCTCCCTATTATACAACTACAAGTCTTTTGCCTTCCTCCTCAGAATCCTATACACAATATGATGGTCATACTCGTAAAGGAACCATCAAGTATTCCTCCTTTAGTTTAGATAAAAATGCCATGCAGAAAGATGCTGTGTTCATTGATGGGGATAGAATTAAAACAACAGAAGCTAATAATCTTGCATGTATTCGAGCCAAAGATCGTACCACTAGTAGAACAGTGATCGCTTCTTGTGTCGAGGTTGCTGAGGTATGGATTTTATCTTTCACCTGCTATTTGTTTGGGGACCATTTGTTGGCACTTGCATTCTCAGGAGTGTCAAGTTTTAATTTTACACAATGAGTATTTAGAGCTTTAAATGGTTTTAAACACGTATAACACAATTTGATTGTGCTCATTAACTGCGATAAGCGAGCGCTGCTCTGTGTTGCAATAAACTTTGGACATGCTAGTGTTCCTTAGTCTTGTTTTGGCGAGACCTTTGTATTTCAACTCAGGGTAGGGGTGGAACAAATCTACTAAACAATCTGGTCCGTCAATTTTTAAATTCATCCAATTGCAAAGTACAATGGTTGAATTTTATGGATTGGATAGTGGACGGCCAATAAACCAGCGAAACATGTATCTATTGTATATTTAATTATTAATCATTAGATTTGCAAGAGTTCAATTAAATCTGAAATCTATTGTCTAATATTTAAAATAAGATTTTTTTTTTTAATAGGTAAACATTTCAGTTATACATGTGTGTATGTGTGTATATAGTCCTAAGGAAAAATAATTCTGTAGTTTTTGGGAGAGAGATTAATATTAGAGAGAGAAGCAGTGTCATCAATGGCTGCTTATGGCACCAGCCAAAAATCCGCAATATACAGTTGCGGCCTATGGTGGTAATTTGACCACACTGGAGAGAAGTATTCAGTAAGAGAAAAAAATTACAACGTTACAATATAATTAGAAGTGGACAGATTGTATTTTTAATAAGAATTATGCTAGTAACACACTTACACTTTTCTATTGGTGAAATTCATATCGGTCCCACTAAATTCATGAGGATCACACACACTTTTGCGGGACCTATTTGAATATCAACCAATAAAAAAGTATGTTGGACAGAGCTTACTCCCTCCGTTCCTTATTATAGGACTCACTTACAAAATTTATGAGTTTTAAGAAAAATAGTTGCATTAATTTTATATAAAGTGTCCTGCTTTATAAAGAAATCATTAATGCATGTGGAATTTTGAAAATGTCTTATATTAAGGGATAAGCAAAACTCAAAAGTGGATCTTATAATAAGGGACCGAGGGAGTATAAGTGTTGTTAGCACTCATGTTTTACTAAATGGGACTTGACGGATTGGACTTTTTGTTGGTTATTTAATTGATCATAGATGCATTAATTAATGGTTTGTTTTTTTATCCATCCATCTTGTTCAATCCTACCTCTGGTTGCCATTCTGTCTCAGCAGAATAAGTATATCTACAATGTTAATCATGTTATCTGCATTATAGTCTAGACATATGTAAATTTTTTGGGAATTCTAACTCACCATAATTTCGATATATATCATGATCAAGGTAACTCAAATTAGAATAGCCAGTAAGGAGGTCCTGCTCAAAGTGATTGACCTTGCTGTTGGTGCTGAACTTGATCTTCCAACAACCTTTTATGATATTCTAGGTATCAACTCCCCCTTAATCATGAATCTCGGTAGGAACGTCAAACTGAAAGTACTCATATTTTATTGTCTTCCTTTGGTTAAACAGGAAATCCTTTCTATGAAGCATATAATGCAGTGCGTTTCTATGCTGAAACTAATTACCCTGATGTTCTCGCCATAAACAAAACTGCTGATGGAAAAGGGAATGTCCACATCAAGGTTTGTTGATTGTTTTCATTAGAAATATTTTTTCTTGCTTGTCTATGTTCTTTGGATTTCGACAAAAAGCAGTATAACAACCTGCAGGTTGTACATTTGCAGAGTTTTGGAACTAACTAGACAGATATAAACCTTTCATTGTTTTCACCTAAAAATGTACCACATGGTTTTTGTTTGGGTTGAAGTTGTGGGGTTTGGGATTAATTGATTATTATGGAAGGAAGAGAAAGAATAAAACTGTGCATTGTGATTATGACTTGAGCTGACCCCACTTGGTGGGATAAGGCTTGATTGTTGTTGTGTTGTTCTTGTGATTATGACTTGATACAGAAGGCTAAGTACTAATTAATCTTATTTTTAAAAGTTGATCTAAGGTATCCTAAATCACTCTAAGGTATCCTAATTAATCCTTATTTTTACTTAAAGATGATCTAATGAAGTGAAACCTGCATAGTCATATTAAGGTCAGGCTTAGTTCACTTTATTTGTACTTGTGGTTTAATTTAAAGAGGCCCTAGCTCTGTGTGTACAGCATCAGAAAAAACTCATCTGTTTTAGAATCAAGCCAGATTTTGCCTTGTCTAGTACTTATATTTGCTTTATGTTGGATTGGTTTGCTCAACTATGTAAATTAACGTTCTGTTTTGACCGACTCAATGTTGAAGGCAATTCGGCACGGGAAAGGTCTTGTGCGTGTAGCAATTAGTGAAGCACAACAAAAGTCAGACTACGTGCTGGTAAGCATTAGCTTTTTGCCACGCACTTTACAGTAAATTACTTTTCTACATGCAGATCTTGATCTTATGCCACATGTTATGAACCTATATTTCAATGGCAATAAGGAAATTGTTTCTTGCTGATGCACCTAAACATGGCTGTAAACTGGGCAGGCTTCTGAAATTATTTATTATTTATCTGCCATAATTCCAATGACTGTAAACATTATGTGCTCAGAACCACACTGAAGCTGAAGTTCATACCTGGTATTTTGCCATATAACTGCCAATTATTTCTCTCAGCACTACCTAAGTAATTGTCCTCTGTTCGAGTAATACTTGTTAGGTTAACTACTCTGCCCATTATGTATCTTGCGCTCGTATTTCCTCTGTCCTATTTGATTCTACTGAAACATCTCTTTTTGCAGATTAGAGTTGGTGCCCATGTATATCCTCGAAATCCAGTTCTAAACACTGGAAGTCCTATTAACTTGAGCATAAAAGGTATGGTTAGTTTGAATGGTTGCTGTTAATTTATTCTTCTATCAATGATTTCTTTCTCAGGAATAGTTACGTTTTTTAAGAAAAATGTATCTGTTTGAGGTTAAAAGAAACCATTTGCTTACTTTCACCATACAGCTTAAGCTTTTGGTTGAGTTAGTTCATGACTGGTTTTAGAGGAGAAACAGGGGAAATGACCAACTCTCTGAATGATGGAGTTTTTGGTTTATTAATCAAGTCCATTGCTGCAGTGGACGAAATTGATTTATGAAAGACTGGAAACATTGGGCCAACAGGCGTACTTAGATTTACAGAAATGCATTGTGAACTAAGTAGTTTCGAAGCGGGGAGTAACAGGCTTTGTGAACTAAGTGAACGACATTGAAAATAATATAATTGTATAATAAAACTGTAGTGAACTAGAGAGAGAAGGTAGAACTCACAAGGGGATCACTGGACTATAGCTAGTGAGTATGAATGTGTATGTAATAAGCTAGAGTCCCCGTAGAAATGATTGCACTCCTAACCGTATAGTTTATTGAAATATATTTACTTATTATTTCGTTATGATATCCCCGACTTTTGAGAATTTGCATGATCCCACACCTATGCCATGTTCTACCCATATCAATCATACATTCTATCTATGCTTGCTTTGTAAACCTGGAAAGTGGCTAACTGTTCTTTTTTCAGTTGTGCAAATGAGTTGTATATATTTTTACCTTTAAATCTTTTTCTCCAAGACGGTTAATGTCATTCTATCTTCATGTTTCAGGATTGAATGATAAAGTTTCTGGACAGTGGTTTACAACTAATGAAAGTGTAATATCAGTAGATCCGTTAACTGGAGTAGCCAGAGCTATTGGAGAAGGTTCAGCTCAAGGTGCTAATTAACATTATTTAATCTCATGCAATGAACTTTGTGTTTGTCAAAAAAAAATAAAATTACATGCAATGAACTTTGTGATTGTCAACTTGTCGTTGTCTAGAGTTTTTGCTTATATCAATCCCTATTGAAATATGTTATTTTGAACAGTATATTTCCATTATGCAAAATCAAAGCTGCAAACAACAGTTACAGTGTTGAAAGGACATAGTATTTCTGTGGATGCTCCAAAAGGGATGTTAACTAACGTTCCATACCCTGCAAAAGGATACAACTTCTCTGTGAAGTTCAGGTTTGTATATTATAATTTATAACTCCAGACATGAACTTGGTTTAAATTACATCACCTTTAGCTACTTTTGTGACCAATTCAATGCAACAGCAGCACCTATGGTGAAAGCCTTGATGCACCAGGAGGAAACAAGATAATTTCATTCGACTGTAGAGTAGATCCGCTATATATCGGGTACGCTATCTTTATCATGTTGATCTGGTATGACCCTTTAAGTAATTGATTCATTCTTAGACATCTTTTACGTGCTTTAACTGAAGGTACGTCAAGCCATGGTTGGATTTGGAAACTGGCAACTCATATTGCCTGTTTTTCCCTTACTCACCGGAGCATTTGGTGCACTCAATACCCAAGTCAGAAGGCATTAGACCAGACATATCTGTCTCCATATATGCTTCTCTCAAAGAACATGAACATGTTTTGGGATCTGCATCAGCTCTTTTCATTGGAGGCTTTTCTATAATGGAAATGGGCAAGGTATGGTATACTAACATGGCAAAATTGGATCCATGATATTTTTTGTCGCATTGACATTGCTTGAAAGTACACACACATGTGCATGTGTCTCTTTGTGCATGCTTATGTGTGAAACCAGTGTGTGATTTATGAGGCTGAGTGCTTCCTATTTTGTTAGGGCGGTCTCTTGATCTTATGTTGACCAATTTGCCATCCTTTTTGCATGCAAAGTTCTGAATTGCAAATATAGCAGACCCATCAAAATCTCATTGATTTTTTTTCCCTCCCCTCAGGATCCAATGCAGCTGAATCTGACACCAGAGTTCAACAAAACTTACATAACCATCGTGGGAAATACCGGTAAGATGGCATATCATAGTAATTTTTTATGTTAGAAATAATGTAAGGTATCATATATATTTAGTAAATAAGGAAATGTTGACCTTTGGGTTTATTGTGATTATATATAGACTCAATCCTAAAAAAATAGGGAAATATGAAAACAAATAGTAATACAACAACAACAACCAAGCCTTATCCCACTAAGTGGGGTCGGCTACATGGATCAAATGACGCCATAGTGTAAACAAATAGTAATAATGAATAATATTGAAAACCAATCCCAAGATAATCTAAGATTATTATATAATCCTAGAAGACTAAAATACTCTCTAAGATAATTTAAAAACATTATCGAATATTTTATCATATTCTAATTGAGGGGAGTATGGTATTTGGATTCACCTCGAGGACTCACTTGAGTGGCAGAATGTTGGAAATTCAACTATAATGAAGTCCAATATTAGATAATAACCTTTCTGTCAGGTCATAGGGCCATATTCCTAAAGGCAACAGTTAGGTTCTTTACTTGTTGAGGTCATAGTTGCTACAGATTCATCATTGTCTTCTACCATATGTAATATTAGTTAGTTGGGTGGCTTATCACAGATGTTGAAATTCACTGGAATCGCCGGGATTTGATTATGATCGCTCCCACCAGTAAAGACGACTTTGGCATCCGAGGTTTTACGCGTTATGAGGTTAGTGCTCCAAACTTACAAGGCTAAAACATTACCTGAAAAGTTTTCAACTAACCAGTAAAAATCTAATAATTATTTTCATTATAAATTTAAAATACACAATTTATTTTTCTTGTTCATGTTTCCAGGTCAAGCTGCTGAAAACCGAGAGATTCAAAGACAAAATCATCATCATACTCCCAACTAATGGTTACGTATTCAAAGAGCTTAATGACTTGATTTCCACCAGCTGTTTTTAAACTTACATTACGATGGGAAAAGTCATATGTTTAATTTATCTTTTACTTGTTTTACAGGCCAGAGAATGGAAATAGACATCACCCATGAACCTGAATCTGAGAAAACAGCACTATCCAGTGTAAACATGAACAAAGCCCCCTGGGCAAGCATCTTTGGGTGTCTCCTGTTACTGATTCTTCCGATCGTTGCCTTCATATATTTCACCGACAGACCATATAGATCACAGCAAACAAGTGCTCCGGTCACTGCAACCATTGCATCACCTGCAACTTCATACAGAAGCAGTCCAACTGGTTCAAATGAAATGTCTCCTCGGACGCCACAACCATTTGTAGACTATGTAAGAAGAACGATCGATGAAACTCCATACTACAAGAGGGAAGGGAGAAGGGTTAATCCACAAAAAACATATTAGAATTGTGGCTTATCAGTGATAATTTTATACGCATCACTACTCCCACATCCACATCAGAGGCTGGCACATAAATTCGTACTTGCGTTCGCTATCACTATGTTGTATTATTTTCAAACTGACAATTTTGGTCCCTACATGTTGTATAAATTTAGGAATTTATTCAGTCATGTGTGATAGTTGCATTAAATATTTATCTGGCGGGTAGGTTAGTTTAGTGTAGTGATCATGTTTATATTCAACATGTGTATGTTGTAATTGCATTACATTGCTTCTCCGATTAAGCTTATCTCTGCATCTCTTTTATCTTTTTAAAATGTTCTTGTTTATTGTCATTTTTTTTTCTTAAAAAAAGATTGATGAAACAAAGATGGAAAAATCAAAACAAATTATGAAATTGTTTATATATATTTAAAAATTTGCTTTAAAAAAATAATTACTACTAATTTTAGAAGTGAGTTGTAGGAATAAAATATTAAATTTATTTGAAAGTGTAAAAGTGAAAGTCAGAAAATAAAGTATAGAATCTTAGTGATGAAATATCAGTAAAATGTAACGAGTATCATAGAATTAAATTGACAAATATATATCCACTTCAAAACTAAAAATGAGTTCTTTCACTTGACCATTTAAAATGCTCAAAGTTGAATTTTTATTTTATTAATATAGTTTATATTCGGTGTACAATTTCTTTAACATAGAAGTATCTATCACCAACATCAATCTATCTATCTATGAGTAGACTATTGAAGAATATAAACCATTGTCGTAAGTCATTACCAGCTCCCTACCGAAATGTGATAGACCCATGAATCAAGAAATTCACAAAGAATCTATACAAGAGTAAACTCGTAAATGAGTGTAAAGCACAACATGGTGTGTAGCTAGATAATCTAAGTGAAGGCCATTTTGAGATATCTAAAGAAAGGTTTGTCTAACATGTGCAACATTGCACATGTTAAAACAACTAAGAGTAGTAATTTTTTCTTGAAAAACAACAATTATTTATTCAAAAGTTTTATATTTAACATTAAATGTACAAGTTCTAATACAAAATTTCTATTTTAAACTTTCTAATATGTGCAAATTTGCACATGATAAAAAAACCCCTAAAGAAATAGGAATATATGTAAGTCGGGTACATGGAAACTGGACTTATGTTGTTCTTACTATGTTGTTGAATGGAGACTTGTCAACTAAAGAAACGAGGTACCTAACTAAAATTCTAACAAAAAACAACCCGACTAAAACTTTTAGAAAACCTTGGAACTGTCATTCAAAAATTTTGATACTAAACCAAATTAAATCCAAACACATGAAAAGAACCTTGGAACTGTCATTCATAAATTTAGAATGACTGAAAAAAGAAATATATATATATATATATATATATATATATATATATTTAATTCTTTGATTGAAGAACATTATGATTGGTAAATGTATACTTCACTATTTTACTATATCATTAATTCTTGATTGAATGACATGGTTGGGTTGCGGAAGTGAGTTTAAATAGGATGTAAACCAACAACTTAATAGCAGACATAAAACTAATCTAAGGTTTTCAATATGTGTTACCGATTGCGGATGGTTTAAAAAAATGGGACCTTATCCGCGAAAAAACTGCTATGGAACAAATTAAATTAACAAGAGTTGGGCAATAGTAACAAAAGCAACTGTGATGAGTACTTTGCAAATATGATATCATATGATATCATACTTATATTTAATCTTACTTAACATTGCTAATGACTTTGCAAACCCTAAACTTAGGTTTTTTAGGCGCCAATCAAGCATGGCCGTTTGATCAAATCATCTAGCTAGGCATTCATCTCATCATTTGATCTAATCTGACTTCAAACTTTCATTTCCCCATGCCACATTAAATTTCTCAGCCACGTTAAATTATAGTATGTTTCCCATGCAACACTTAACTATGTACAGGTTCTACATGCTATTTGTGCATTGCTTTGTAAATTACAATCATTTAATGTCACCATTTCCCCACAAGTGGCTGCAAGTTGTGTTGGTAATACCTATTCAAAAATGAAAGCATGTGACCATTATGAATTAAATTTGACCTCTCTCTTTCTCTATCTTTCATCTAACCTTAATCTTTTTATGGCGATCGAGATTCTCCAGCGTCGACAGAGATAAAGAATTGGAACCTGATAGACGGCGATTGACGGAAGCAAGTCGGCGAGGTCGTTTTGGTCAATTTTCAAGGCACGTAAGCGTAATAGAGGGAGTGAATCGGAGTGAGATTGCAAGGTGAAGAAGGTGTTGACGGAGGAAATCGAGGGTGATGTGAGTAGAAAGGCAGCGGTGACGGCGGTTTCTGCCGGTGATAGAGAATTTAGAGCGCCGCCACGTTCAAAGGGAAAGGGACTGGTTCTTTTCGAGTCCGATGAAGGTTTCCGGCAATCAAAAGCTTCTAAAGTTGTTCAAGAACGTTCTCCTTTGTATAGAAGTTGAAAAGAAATTTTGTAGATTATTCATATAATTAAAAATAGTAACAATAACTCTGTTTATTAACACAAATATCAGAGCTGGTATTTGGTTTGTGGATTGATATTGTGCAACAAGTGTGTTTCGGTACTGCAGTTGTTTCCCCCGCCCCTTGACACCCTCTACCCAAAAAGTATTTAAAAGCTGCATATCCTTCTTCTTCGACACCACCCATGGCGGTATCATTCATCCATGTTTCTTGCTTAATTTCTCTGTTATCTATAAGATTTTGGTGCTTCAAGTTTGTTCACTTCTACATGAAACTTAGAATGATTAATAACATCACAATAAGTTATGTTATCTTAATTCATGTGCCACGATATTGTTTTTTTGTAATTTTGATAATAATTTTGCTCAATGATTCCTTTGTTTATATGGTTTAAAATTCCCTTACTGATTTGGCTATTTCACAGTTGTAACCTTATGAAGACGATGCATCATGCAACTCAAATGCAACATGTGTAAGTTGTCTTCAACTTTCCCCCTTATTTCAATTTTTTTGTTTTAACTTTTCTGGTGTGTAATTAATTTTTTTATTTAGTTTGTCATGTGATAAAGTGTAGTCCTCATCAATCTAGGTGCTTACTGTTTAGTCCAGAAAAATGAGTTGAATAGGGTATACACTTTGTTAATACCGTATGGTTAAATTCAAGCAACATTTAGTTGATATTTCTTCACATGTTAACTATATCCTTATTTTTGCTTCCTATGGTGATCTAACCTTAGTAGTGAGTGTATATATAGTTTTTGGGTTACATATCGGGTTTAAGTACATTAAATATTGATACATATATACCTTGATTCTTTATGCACTACAGACATAATTTTCCAAGTAAATAATACTAATTGATGTTGATTACCTTTCAACAAATTTTTTACTTTGAAATTTATTGTGCGATGACCTTTTTTGGTCTCAATTGCCAATGATATTTTTATTGATGAAATAATTCTGCTTTATTTAGTTAGCCCTGCATTTGCATAGTGGGAAAATGAAGGAAAAAATAAAGGGTGTTAGCTTTACGTCTCATGAGTGGACTATATCATGTTTTCTTCGGTCTTCAACCTTTGTTGGAATGACTTGATTTGTGTTGCATCTCATCGCATATATGTGGCTATTATTTTTGTTTTTTGGAGTATATGGATGGTAATAAAATGGAAGTTTCATTGTATACACTGTGAAGTGAAATTATGTGTAGGACGCTCCCGTGGTTGCTTTGTTTTTGCATGAACTTTTGTTGACTGTCTGGCTACATTGACAAGGATGGCTAACTAACATTTTCTTCTTTTTAGTTGTAGGAAAAGGTTGATATTTGAGGAAAGACAATATCAAGAATCGCCATCAAGTTTTAATGATGTCTTTAATCTTTGAATTGACCACTTTAGATGATATGAAGTGTTTCTTCTAGCACTTTTTTAAGCTTGTGGCAAATTAAGGTTGTCTTCATAGGAAAGGCACCCATGAAGCAAAAGAACAAGTGGTCCTGTTCCAGGTTCTGCTATGTGTAAAACTTAGCATAGGTATCCTTCAAAGAATCATAAGTTACTACTTCTTCTAGATAGGGTATTCCCATAAGCATTGAGAATTAAGATGAGACATGTTGTCAATTGTGTATCATTTATTTAGTTTATCTTTTAGTTGAACATTAATTATTTTAAGGTGGAATATATTATATACCTTCTTTGAAGAATGGATATGTTGTATTAGTAGACCATGGACACAACATTTAAATTATTGATCAAGTGCTTTTGTTGGAACGGATTTATCAGTAGTTTTTTGTTTTTCCTAATGTAATTTTTATGTTCATCAAGAAGGATTTGTTGTTTAGCCAGAAACTATGTTTTGTGTTAGTTTATGTTTTAATTTACATTTTGGTAATTGCGGAACGTTGGTTGTGATCGGATTTGCGCATTTATGTAATCCTGATTTTGGGTTGTTTTTCTTCAATGAAATTTAGTTTCTTTATTGTTTAATCCCTGTACTTTTTATACTATTATATGCACTTTCACATAAAATCCACTAAACACTACATAACATATGTTATATAAATGCACATACATGTACAAATGTTTTTGTCTGAAGGAGCTGAGGTCAAAATTGGAGCACCGAAGAGATGAAAAAATGAGTTTTTATTTTGACAGTAAAAGTGTCGTATCATATTGCTGGACCTAATATACTGATTTATCTATTTGTTGAAGTGTTTTTTAATCCTGTCCGTGCATCATAGAAAAATCAAGCCTGTTGCCGTAATTTGAATATTTTCTTCCTTTTTTTGCGAGTCTGTGTACTATGGATGAATATTTCTATTTTGCCCATTTGTTAGTATTTATTTTTTTTTGGAATTTTAGTCCCTATAATTTCATTCTGTTTATAAGTACAATGTTTGTTAAACATTTCTTCCGAATTAAGCTTTTGGATCTGAAGAAAAGCCCGGTAATTTCTTTTTGCAATATATTAGCTTCTCCATTGTTTATGACCCGGACGGTAGCACTGGTAAAAGTTCTAGTAATTATAATTTATCATTGTTAGGCGGGCGACAGTAAACACAATAAATTTAGGTTAAATGGTTTGCTTTTGAAAATTTAAGGATTTTTGTCAATTTGGAAATAGAAATCAAATAAGACAAATGAAACACTACAGATCTGAAACCAAAACCCTGTTAAACACAACATAGAAAATAAGTTTTTACATGTGCTTAGTCCCTGCAAATAGGGGTCATTTAAAATTTGGTTCCTGAATTTGTTAACCCTTGGATTTTGTTCCTGCAAAATTTAATCAATTAAAATTTCGTCCATCTCCCCACTTAATCAGTGCCACGTGAGTGATTGGCTGACGTGGCAGTAAAACTCAACAAATTTTGGCTTGAAAAGACGAAAATACCCCTGAAGGTCTTAGCCAAATGCTAAATGACACATTTACCCTTAGATCTTCATCTCTACCATATAGTTTAGGTTTTCACAATCAGCAACAACAGTGCAACAATGACATCAAAATATACTACCACCATCATTTTCCGTGATTTCATGCTTGTCTGATAGTCTTAGGGGCATTTTCGTCTGTTCAAGTCAAAATTTGTTGAGTCAGACTGTCACGTCATCAAATTACAGACGTGGAAGTGATTAAGTCTGGAGAGGGACGAAATTTTAAATGATTAAATTTTTGCAGGGACAAAATCCAAGGATTATCAAATTCAGGGACCAAATTTTAAATGACCTATATTTGCAGGGACTAAACACATATAAAAAGCCTAGAAAATATAAAACCTGTTTTCGTTGTTGTCTGTACTTTCTGTACTCAGCAAGCTTGTTGCATTGACGCATGCCGCTTCTTTGACTTGCTCTATACGAAGCAGATAAGATCATTCTCTCCTGATTCGCGGCGAAGCGAGCAAGAGCGAGGAGGGGATTTGCGGCGGATTTGAAAAGGTATGAGAGACCCATCGTGTGATCGTGAAAGACAAAAATATTTAATATTATATATAGAAAACTA
>Ga0315915_1001525_pt1 | contig 28138 bp, 15 predicted proteins | sample MpolbnodulesMG_FD_207738 | JGI IMG/M metagenome (GOLD analysis project Ga0315915, IMG submission 207738) | Medicago polymorpha root nodule microbial communities from Los Angeles, California, United States - branched nodules | ecosystem: Host-associated > Plants > Roots > Nodule | place: USA... | reverse complement strand
AGACTCTGAATCTGGGAACAGTTTTTCAGAACGTAAGAAAGAAAAGTTTTTGAAAACACAATTCAACCCCCCCTTCTTGTGGTTTTTCTCACCTTCAGTCCGGATCAAAACTGAGTGATTTTTCCTATTGTATTCGAATGGTATAGTAATACCTTCGATACTTGTCCTCTTGTTGTTACATGTTTGTTGTGGTTTTGTGTAGAATTGAGATAATGGATCCGATAGGAATGATGCGGCGATCGCAGTAGCTTTGGCTACGATGGCACAAGTTTTGGCGCAAGCCAATGAGCAGGAGGTGCAGGGTCAGTAGCACCAAGGAGGAGTTCTTGAAGAAGTATTTTCCAGCTGATCTTAGGAGCAAGAAGGAAGTGGAGTTCTTGCAGCTTAAGCAAGGGAGTATGTCTGTTGTGGAGTATGTGGCGAAATTTGAGGAGTTGTCTTTATTTTGCCCATACATCAATGTGGAAGGTGCGGAGGAGTCCAAGTGTATTAAGTTTGAGAGCAGTCTACGCACGAAGATTTACTAGTATGTTGGCTTTCGCGAGATTCGGGACTTTGATACCTTAGTGAACAAGTGTCATATCTTTGAAAGAAACATATGTATTCTTAAAATATTTTATCAATTTATTTATAATTTTTTTTTTATCAATCTAGTTATAATAATTTTTCTCATCCGTCAAAACTCACTCCTTTTCATTTTTATTTAGAAATTCCTTCTCAAACTCAAGGAGCACAAAAATTTAGTTAAGCATAAAGCAATTTCTTGTTTTTAATTCAAAATCAAATATTTTTAGAATACAAACATCTAGCAAAATTTTAAGTAATATGCATATCAAATCATTTGCACACAAACTTGACTTATAACTAGAATTATGATGGAAACCCCTTACCTTGAACGCTTTCCTTTGTTGGAAAATCGGAATTTCCGAGAAATACACAAACAAACGATGGATGATTGAAACTTGGCATGGAGAAATTTTGTGTTAGAAATTTTCTGACAAAAAAGGAGTTGAAATGAAAAGGTAGAAGGTCTTACCTCTAACAAGCAAGAAATGGAAAGGAAAAAACTATGGAAAATAAAATGGGTTATCAAGGGAGATGATGATTGAGTGTGACTCTTCTATAAGGTTTTGTAATGATTGAGTGAGTGTTGGGATATGGATATGAATATGAATGAGGGAAGTTTACAGATTAAATAAAAAAAAGTTTACAGATTAAATAAAAAATAATATGTGATTAGACAACCATTTAGAAAAGTGATGGCACTTATACAACCATTTAGACTCAATGAATATGTGATTAAATTAGTAACTTAAATTTGGAAGAGAAATTAAGAGCATGCGAAAAGGAGGGAGAGAGAGGGGCGCGGAATTTGGAAAAGAAAAGGGAAAATTATTTTCTTGCTAGGAAATAATGAGGAGATAAATTTCATCATTGTAATTTATTTTCCATTCAATAGTACTATGATATTTCAACTAATTTGTAATGTTGTGAATTGAAGGGAATCTCCAAATTTGATCACAAAAACTGTGGGGGTCGACTAGAAATCAAGGACAGAATAGAGAGAAGAATTTGGACATTCATAATAATAATTATTTTAACAAATGTTGGACATTCATAATCACTAATCATAAATAATTAAACTACATAATCATATACATAATTATACATTGCATTTATTTATTAAAATTCCTTATTATTTTATTATTATATTCTCTAGCGATACATATGTTTCTGCAACAAAAAAAATGTAGTGATACAGATGTAATTATTTGCATATTATAATAATACGTTTTTGAGCAAGTCTTTAAAATTGAAAGGCTAGAAAAATATTATGACCATACTGTCATACCCCAAATTTCGAAAATCAAGAGCACACATACAAATAAAATTATATGCTTGGATGTAACATAATTATTTTTAAACATAATTAATATGTTCACCAATACTCACAAAAGTTATAAACACACTTTGATACATAATATAATATTGTTGGACAATCATCATTCGAATTGCAAGAAATGTCCTCATTTGGAGAATCACGATTAGAGTTATTAGGAATGTCACCTGCATTGTTAAATAAGGAAAAATTGAATGTTATTGAAGGGTGATAAAACATTGTATATAAGATAAATTATAAAATTTTTAAAGGTTGTGTAAAATGACATACTTGTATTGATTACAACAAAAAATTGAGAGAGAAAGAAGATGATCAAAGCATAAATAAACAGCAACGTTTGAGTCATATTTTCCCCCATTTGTATGTAATAAACATACATTTTTTGATCTATTTATAACTAAATACTTCATGTCCTTAACTTCAATTAATTAGTTGTTAGTACTTAGGAGTTGCGAGAAACCATTTATAAAATTGTAATTAATGTTAAATGCCTCTAATCAATATATCGCACATATATCTTTACCTCACTCAAATGATCACTTAACATTAGCAAATGCATCGCATAAAAAATTGCACAACCATAAAGTTTGTTATTTTTTCATTAAACTTCATTATATATGTTTTTTTTTAGGGTCCTGCTAACCGGTGCCCCCGGAGCACTGGTTAAGCATACCATAAAAGGGAATTATTACCATAAAAGGAAACTGTTTTTGACTTTATCATAAATTAATTACACAATTTCAATGCATTAATTACTATATAATTTCCTTTTTCATATCCTTAACCAATGCCTTGGGGGCACCGGTTAGCATTTCCCTTTTTTTTATTTAGAATTTATCTTTTCGTAATAGATAGGGAAAAATCACAAACAAAAAATAAAAATGAATGATTAAAAAAATGTGGCATATAAATAACCCATCAAAGAGGTGATAACACATTTATTTAAAAATTAGAAGTATCATAGGCTGATTTTTTTTTTTTAAAAAAAAAAAAAGAAACATTTATATCAACATTAATACATATCGATTGTTGAAATTGTACGAGTTGAGAAAATGTGATGATATCTTGTGAAAGGAAAAAAGAACATAATTAATTAAGTATGTGGTATATTATTTTTTGGGTTAAATATATTTTTCGTCCATGTAAATATTAGGTTTTTCGGTTTTAATCTCTATAAAAGAAAATGACTTGTTTGTATCTTTAAAAAGTTTTTCGTTTTGACTTTTCGCCTCTGTTGTTGGTCCAACCATCAGGCGACTAACGAAAGTTCATGTGGCAGTGTGATATGGAATTTTTTTTATGACTTGAATAACACATAAAATCATTAAAATGTCTTATTTTGTTTATTAAATATTAACTCAATTTGTTAATTTTCTTTTTATCAAATTCACGATTTTATTGAAAAAATAAAAATAAAAATTACAAGAAATTGGGGGGATTTAATCCTAGTAGATATCTCTAATGAAAAAAGACATAATGAAGTTTGGAATATCATTCCATAGAGATCATGTCCACGATTTACAAGAGTGTCATCTATATAATTCTCTTCTTGAACAATGTGTGTGAAAATACATCTTTTACTTCCAATCATCTTCTTGCAGTTCATGTAGTGATTTCTTATGGTTCAAGGCACCATATTATTGTTGTTGAATGCTAATACAAAATTCCTCCAATCACTTTCAATCCTTAAGTGATGTCAGCCCTTGATAATAGCTATCTCTATAGTTACCATTGGAAAACATAAATCAACTAAAAGAGAGATTTGGTAGCCTATGTTATGGGCATAACAACCTAAGAAGTTGGCCTTATAATCCCTAAATATGAACCATATGAGAGAACTTCAAGAATTTTGTCTTCTTTTTTGGATTTTCCTGCAACCTTAAAGAATTGTATAACCATAGAGGATGACCTATGAGCTTAAGTGAGATTTCTACTTTGTATAACTTCAGCCACAATACTATATAGGATCCTAGTCATGTTGTTAAAGATGTTATTGTGCTTTCAAATGTGTTTTCGATCCATAGAGACCATATGATGTGAGTACTAGCAGATCTATACGGTACAATTGATGCCATTACTCAGCCATAAGTCTGAAAAAGGGCAGCGAATGAGGATGCGATCTGAAGTTTCTTGCTTTTCCATACATAGGTGTCAAATGGAAACCAAAGTGCACCATCTTTTCTTCAAGTTGTACACAAAGGAGTTTGTTATGATAGAACCTCCATAAAATAAAAGTTATAGTGGTGGGAATTATATGAAACCAAAGTAATTTTCACTAGTTGCGGTTGTTACTTGTGTTGGAACAAAATACGTTTAACAAACATTACCCTTAGAGTGGGGGAGATTGTTGGAATGAAAAATGTTTAACATAAGTTACCCTTAGAGTTTTGATGATAACAAGATATTAAAAATTGTCAATTAGATATGCTAATATTTGTTCAAGTGTACAGGACCATAGACAAAATTTGATATCTTTATAAGGTTCTGGAAGAACAAAAGAGAGCAAAAGAATCAACAAAAAGGAAGCTTGAAGCGTCTGAAGAAAAGTGCTCCTGAAGTACAAAGTGCTCCTGAAGTGATGACGTCATCAGAAGCAAGTTCGTCAGAAGCGTCTCATCAGAAGCAAGATCACAAGAAGCTGAAGTTCATTAGGAGATGAAAAATCTTATAGATTCAAAGAGCTGGGAATATAATTTGATCACGTCTAAGCTTTGCAAAAGACTGAAAGAGTATAACAACGGCCGTTGAGAAAGAATTTAAAAGCACTGGATGCTTATTCTATCAAGAGCGTTGACAAAGGACAATTGTACGAACTGTACAACCACTACCTCCACTACTCTGATCGTGTCTCTGCAATAAGACAAGGATAACAGCTCTGCCTACAAAAATGTTCCTTAATACAAGGAATGCATTTGAAATTGATCTTTCATAGTACAATAACCATATCAGGCAAAATATCATTAGTGATTATCAACAAGTTTCAAACGACTCTTTTTGTGTGCTGACAATTCTCCAACGTATCTTTCACACCACTATATAAAGGAGTGAAGACCTGCTAGTTGAGAGAACAATACAACAGACTTAAGCAATACAAACGCATAAAAAAGCTAGACTCTCACAACAATTCAAATTTCATACTCTATTATTGTTTTGCATTTCAAGTCACTTAAAATTTCTCAGCAAAAGTCCATATTTTAGAAATTCTATAGTCTCAAGAGTCTTAAGAGTCTGTAATTGATTTGTATTGTGAACACCACTGATTGTATATCAAGTGTTCAAACTCAAACAATTTTCTGTGTAAATCTGTTTAATTGTAAGTCTCTTGTTTGTGTGCTTGAGCATTAGAAGTCTCTTGCAATTGTGCTTGAGCATTGGAAGTCTATTGCTCGTGTGCTTGAGCATAGGAAATCTATTGCTTGTGTGCTTGAGTAATTTGGAGTCTCATACTAGTTGTAGTATTGAGCAATTGTAATTTGAGATTACATTTTAGTGAACTTTCCTTGGAAGTGCAAGAGGGACATGACTACTTCCGCTTTGTGGAAGGAACCTGTATAATTGCTTTGTGTTTTTCTTCTTTCTCTCTCTCTGTTTTATCCGCTGCATTTAGTTCTGAACATCACTTCAGAAGTAGAACTCTATCTGCTTCTGATCAGTGGTTTTCAGCTTAGGAGAAAACGAAGAAAAAACAAACACAATTCAACCCCCTTCTTGTGTTTTTCTCACCTTCATCATTATCTTGTTGAAGATGAGCAGGAACAACTCTTGGAGGCATGATGAAAAGAAAGAACATAGAAGAACAAAATTGAAGATTTGTGAACAATCGACAAAAAATTCACACCAATACGATGTGAAAATCACAAAGTGATGAAGAATTCAATCAAATTTCAAGAAGAAACAAAGACAGAGTAACACAGAAAAACCATGATTGAATGCATAATCTGCAATCAGAAACAAGGATCATGATGAAATCGATCCAAGAAGATGGACAACGAAGAATGCACAACGAAAAACGGTTAGAACAAACGAGTTTGGATCATAACAACCTTTTCCGCGTAGGAAAAGGTGTGTGATACCGTATTAGGAAACCAGAAAAATGAATGGAAAAGTATTATTCTCATTGATGAAGTATCTGTTACAGCAAGTATATATAGACATATGTTTGTGTACATTAATTAAGCTATCATATGCTATAGTGTAGCTAAGTACTCTTAGATCTTGTTGCTTAGGCTGCAAGTAATGATTACGAACTAATGTTATTGACTTCCTTATCTTTATCATCTAATAATGTATTCTGGATATAATTAATTGATTCTGAAATTTAGATCTTTGTTTATTAATTCTTTAATGTTTTGTTTTTAGTTTATGTGTCTCACTGTGTTTAATAACACTCCAATTATTATAACACTCCAATTGTTGATGTGCACTTAGTTTTCCTTTGGCTTTTCCATGCTATTTAATGCAGCAAAATGATTCTGAACTGTTTGTGCCTCCTCGGCCTCCTATTTATTTCAGCGACGATGATCTTGAGTCAGGATTGAAGTGCACCCCTGCAAAAAGGAAGCTAGATGTGGACTTTGCTTAGGTATAATGGTCAAGATGGATGATGTTGTTGAAGTTAGGAATGTGGAGACAAAATATGCACTGGCCTCTCTTATGATTGGGAATGGCTGAGATTCACGTTGTGTAATGTTATATTTTTGTGAATATACCTGCTACTAAATAAATAGCCAAATCATATGAAAGCTTGAGTTTATAAAAAAAAAACATCAACATTATCAACATTATTGTTTAAGTATACAAAAATAGTAATATTTATGTTGGAAATTGGGTAGTTATGACTTTTACATATGTTTGACTTGTATTTTCAAGGCAAAGTTTTTTTTTTTAGGTTTCTTAAATAATTCTCTTAAGGCACTTGTTAGAAAGACCTTTAAACATATATATTTTTTTAAATCTAAAAATACAGGTTTTGTCTGACTTGGACCTGTGAAAACATTGGTTCATCTTGGACCAATTTGAAGTAGACCCTCGATATAATTATTTTATGTTGGAATGAGATTAAAAGTTGACTGCTTGTTTATAAGTTGTTCTTCCCTTAAAGCTTACATACACATGATTGTACCGGATTTTTTTTTTTTTTTTTTGTCGGTTTTCAAAATGGTGGTTTCGTACTGGCTTACGTATGCTATAAAATTTGTTTCAAGGATTTGGGGCATTGTTAGAAAACCACACTAGTGACCTAATTAAATTCTTTTATGCTTAATTGCACTTTTAGCACACCAAGTTTATCAATTGTGCAATTTTGACTATCAAATTTAAAATGAGCGATTTTTGTGTCAGAGTATGCAATTTTAGTGACGTGGCATCCTTGTCATTAAGCCAAATTAGATATATAGAGTGCGTGTGTGTGTGTGAGAGTATCTATAATCGATTATATCGGTGGATTCCCATAGAAATTGACCTATTTTCGACATGTAATCGATTACAATATCCTTGTTATATGGCTTCAAGGCTTGTCCATGTTTTTCTCTATCATGATGTCAAGAACAATCATGCACTTTAGGGGACTCTGTCATGTTCTATTTTTGTTGTTGCATGCAATGGAAAACCTGAACTCGTGATTGTTGATGAGACTTGGTTTACTTTTCCTAATTTCCACACTAAATCAAGCATATGTGCCGTTCATTTCCTTTCCCCTCAAAATTCTTATTCTTTGTTTCCTTGCTTCTATACTTGGCACACTAATTTCAATTTCCACACCAAATCTAGTAAACTTCAAAATAACCTTAAGCAAAATTACAATTGAGGCTTTGTATTATGATTCTCTAAAACTCAAGATAACCTTGATTAAAAAGTGTTAAATAAATCAGAAAGTAGAGTATTAGAGAGAGTAACGATTGAAAAATGAATTATTGGAGTAATTTTGTTGTGTTTGCTTGGAGGAGTCTTCCTTTGTTTCATAGATTTATTTGTTTTTTTTTTTGACAAAAGATTTTATTTGTTTGTTTTGTCTATTTTTGAATTATTAATATCTAATATGGCAAATGACAATTGAAGTGGGGACTCCAAAATCAAAAAGGGGTAAAATTTAGTTGTCATCCACACATATCATTTTTAACAAGAATGAATTTTACATCCCTCAAAAAAAGAATGAATTTTAAAAGTACAAGAATGAATTTTACATCCCTCAAAAATCAGTGTTTTACCAAAGTAGAACTAAACTCACGCGGATTCCTTTTAAATGATTCAGATCCAGAATACTATCTGTGCTTTTTGCATGTGGTTGAAATGAAGCCCTTTAGGAATGAGCAAGTTTCTGAGCTTTGCATGTGGAACCCACACGCTTCACGTACATATGAATGAATGTATGTGTCTTCCACGAACTTATGCTTCTCTTCTCACTCCAAATGCAATACATCTTCTCATCATAATGGTGAGTGAGAACTGAACCAATTCTCCGATAAGATATTCTCAACTTCAATATTTTCAGGTGAGAACTTATGCTTTATACACCTACTATTTTAATCTTATGCACCTTTCGCCATCAAAATCTAATTCTAGTTCTATTTTACGCATAATTCCATTTATTATATTGTCATATTATCTTAACTGATCATGAGCCTCTTTGGATTTGCTACCTAATGTGAGATTGTTTGGTAGAACTTATGAAAACAACTTATGACATTGTTCATTAGCTGTTTTCAGCTTATTTTTGTAGTTTTCTAATATAGTTTATATGGAAATTAATTAACTATTTTATTGTTTGCTTTAGAAATCGTGATAACTCCAAATAAGTTGTTTATCCAAGCAAGCCCTATATGCATTGCATTTTGATTTGGTGGATAAGTTAACTATGACATCTGCGCTCTTACGACCTTGGTAAACGAGCTAAGATTTTTCCATTTCTTGAAGGAAATGGAGATGTTTATTATTATAGTTTTAGTATATAAATGTCTAATTATCGTCACTAATTTTTAAAATTTGTGTGTTTATCTCTTTTATTCACTCCAAAATTATAGTAATGAACAACTTTATTCCTTGTGAGAAATGGAGACGAATCTTTACCCTTTGTAAAGGGCCCTGTTGGATTCATCTTCCAATTTTTTTAATTCAAATCAAACGTGTAGGGCAAGAGAGCTACAATACAACTTCAATTTCTTGGATGGATTCTGATTGCGGTGAAAGCTATAGATACAAATATGATGTATTTATCAGTTTTAGAGGTCCTGACACCCGCAACACCTTTGTTAGCCATCTCCATGGTCATCTCTCTAGAAAAGGTATTTCGACCTTCAAGGATGACAAATCGCTTCAGAAAGGCGAATCCCTTTCACACCAACTTTTGCAGGCAATTCAAGATTCGAGGCTTTCTATCGTTGTCTTCTCAAAAGATTACGCTTCATCAACATGGTGTTTGGATGAAATGGCTGCTATTGATGAATCCGGTGGAACATTGAAACAAGGTGTTTTCCCTGTTTTCTATGACATTGATCCATCTCATGTAAGAAAACAAAGTGGAGTGTATGAGGATGCCTTCGTTTTACACGCTGAGCTATTCAAACACAATCCAGACAAAGTTTCTCGATGGAAGCGGGCCATGACTTCGTTGGCTGGATCAGCAGGCTGGGATGTCAGGAATAAGTAAGTCTAAATGTTATTACCCTTTGTTGTTTTACATTTTTAAGAAGCATTTATGCCATTCAATTAATTTGTGTGTGTGCAACAGACTAGTTTACAAATATGTTTGTTTTGAGAAAATTGTATTTCTCTCTTTAGTGGAAGCAAATTGCACATTTTTATCAATCACATTATATCCACTCATCATCATCATACTGTTCTTTCTTGTTCTTCCCTTGGTTTCTTAGTTGACAGTTAATTTAATGATCTTATTTCCCTCCTTTGCTTTCAGGCCAGAGTTTGAACAGATTGAACAAATTGTTCAGGCCGTGATAAAAAAATTGGGTCATAAATTCTCATGGTCTGCTGATGACCTCATTGGAATACAAACTCGTTTAGAAGCATTAGAAAGCCTTTTAAAACCAAGACCAAAGGATGATAGTTTTAAAGTTTTAGGAATACGGGGGATGGACGGAATAGGAAAGACAACTCTTGCAACTGTCTTGTATGACAGAATCTCGTATCAGTTTGATGCTTGCTGTTACATTGTAAATGTTCGCAAAGTTTACGAAGATGGCGGTGCTCGTGCTTTGCAGAAACAAATTCTCTGTCAAATTATAGAAGAAAAAATTCTAGACACGTACAGTCCTTCTGAAATAGCAAGCATTGTAAGAAATAGGCTACAACATATAAAGCTCCTTGTAGTTCTTGATAATGTTGATCAAATTGAGCAACTACTTGATTTGGATATAAAACATGTATTGCTTCGCCCGGAAAGTAGACTAATCATAATCACTAGAGATGAGCATATTCTTAGAGCATATGGATCATGCATGGTTTATGAGGTTGAATTAATGAATGATGATGAAGCTCATAAACTTCTGTGTAGAAAAGCCTTCGCAGGTGATTATTCAAGCAGTACATTTTCAGAGCTGATTCCTGAGGTTTTGAAATACACTCAAGGTCTTCCATTGGCAATTAAGGTAATAGGTTCTTTCTTGCATTCCCGAAATGACAAGCAGTGGAGAGCTACCTTGAATAGATGGAAGATTAGTCCGCCGCACGAAATATTGAAAGTGCTTCAAGTAAGTTACGATGGACTATCTAAGGAAGATAAAGAAATATTTCTGCATGTTGCTTGTTTCTTTAAAGGAGAGAGGAAGGATTATGTAAGCCGAGTTTTAGATGCCTGTAACTTGCAACCTGATATTGGAATTCCACTTCTTGCTGAAAAATCACTCATAACCATTAAAAATGAGGAAATTCATATGCATGAAATGTTGCAAGAGTTGGGGAAGAAAATTGTTCGAGGAGAACATCCAGATGAACCAGGATTTTGGAGCAGGTTGTGGCTTTACCGGGATTTCCATCATGTGATGATGACTGAAAAGGTAACATATCTCTTCATACATATTTTTATTTTATTTTCTTATTTCCAATAAACTGTACCTTCAAATTATTATTTTATATTTCTATCATAAAGAATCTAGTTAATATTTTTCTGATACACAATAATGGGGTAAAGGAAAGAACAAGTCAGAAAAATCTTGTGTTAGATCAATTGGTCGTTCTCTTAGACTATGTACAATGGTTTACATATTCAACACCCTCTTTTTTCACTTTTTACGGTCCACATCATCTTCTCTCTTCCATCTAATAATTCAACACTACCAAAAAAAAAAGAATCTAACAATTCAACACTCATTCAACTTTTACTTACTACAATAGTTTTGTTTAATAAAATTCAACACCCTACCCCACCACTTTTATTTCATATTTTTATTTTCTTTTATGTTTTTTGTTTTTGTGATTATATATTAGTAATAACAATTATCGATTGAAATTAAATTAAAATAATTAAGAGTTAAATAATTTATTTTGGAGGAAATTCATACTTTGGTATATTTGGACCTTGTTGGTTGGAAGATTCATTTTGAAATTTATAGTTGTTGGGATTTGGGTAGTTGAAAAGGTAATTAGTAGAATTTTGGGTGTTAAAAGGGTTATTGTTGGGATCCATTTCACTAGAAAGATGTTTATAGCTACAAACAAGAGTTTATTGGAGGCTAAATAGAAAAATTAGAGGGAAAGAAATCGATTTTTTTCGGTGTCCAATTCAAATGAACCAAATCTCTATTTATAGACAAAAAAAATGATGAATTTTGGTGAAAAAAATTGATTTACTATGAAATAATTGACCCCAAATAATTAGGATGAGATAAAAATCTGAAAAATCACAGCAACCAATAAGATTTTGCCAAGTGTTTTATGCGGCTCCCACTCCCTCCTCATTCAACGTGTTGAATTTTTTCAACTCCAAACAATCCACCTCACTTTCAACACTCCATTGCTCATTCAACTACTTAATAATTTTTTCAACTACCCCATTGTAACCAATTTTAGGATTAAATGTAGTTCAACGTATTATTGGTAAGTGTTGACCACTATGTTGCAGGTACGGGGACAGTACCCGGTACGATACTGTTATCGGTACGAGAATACGACATTTTTAGAAAAAGTAAGGTACGAGTACGTTAATAAAATCATAAGTTTTGTTATAAAATATAACATGAAAGAGTTAAATTCTTCAATTCACAAAAAAAAAATCACAATAGAAGTTTAAAAAGTCGAAATTTAGAGTTGGTTACAACAAAAAAAAACTCACACAAATAATATTATATTGTCGTGATAATGTATAGAGAATGCCATAAATTTCACTCATAGTACAATAATGAACAAAAATAAAGTACCACGAGTATCACATGCGTACCCGGTACGGGTGTGTACCCAATACAATACTTCATCGTTTTGTAAATACCCATGCTTCAGAGGTTGGCAAACATGATTTTGAACAAACTTGATTCAGTTAAAAATGGAGAGTGATGCAATCGATGTGATAAGTAGGTGATGCGATAGAAAGTGATAGAAATAAAATTATGTTTGGTTAAACAGAGATTGAAGTGACACAATTTATCATTGAGTGCTTTTACTCTAAAAGTAAGTTGATGTAAAACTTGTTGGAACATTGGTGTGAAGTTGGAAGAAAATTGGAAGACTAAACACCAAGTAATAAGACTTTGAGTTAGAGTGATGTGAATTGAAAAAATAGAGAGTGAGAGTCCCACATAAAATAGAACTCACACATTAGTAATTGTTATTTTTATTCGTGGATATCACTTCATATAAATTTAGCTTATGTTGGTTGTGATAAGAATAAGAATTCAACCGAGTTTCCTATCTTTCCTTCATTCATATCCAATGAGTTTATTTCATCTAATTTTGTGGCTTTGTTTCTTTTTGAGCTTATCTGATTAGTTTGTTACTTGATATGATATGTGGGTTTCTTAATTTATAAGTTTACTTAATTCTTAAGTTTGTCCAGGTTAGTTACAAACTCTCCATATAAAAGAAGAGTTCACCTCACACCAAAGATTTCTATTGAGTTGTCGATAATTCTTTCTCTTTTCTCCCTCCAACTTGTGTTAACGAGCTATTCTTCTTCTCATCTCCTTTTTATTCTGTCACATCAGAATTAAGAGTGTTATTAATATCTTAGTCCCTATTTGATATCATTTTCCTTTAGAATTAATAATGGTCTTAAGAACATAGTCATTTCGTTAATATATGTCCCTTCGGAATAAAAGTATTTTTAAGATCATAGTCATGTTTTGGAATAATAATGTAACACCCCGTTTTTCCAACATTATAAATAATACACATAAATCAGAGTATTCAACGTAAAACGGAATGTCACACTACATTTCAAGTATAAATAGAGTAAAGTTACTATTTATTAAAACAACCTCAATTACGTCGCAGCGGAAAAGTAATTCTTTATTCAACAACTTTGGCACTAAGGCCTCAACATAAATAACTTTAATGAAAAATCTTAATTCAAAAAGTTTGACAACATGGTTCATAATTAATACGCAACAGTGAAAAACAAAAGCAAAATCATCATCCCGTTACGTATCAGAGCGACCCTAAGATGACGCACGGGAGAGTCAACTCACATCAGCGTCTAATCCTGCTTATCTGCACGTTACCCACGTAGAGGCAACATTCAAACAGAAAGGGTGAGATTTCACATTCAATAATAATAACCATATAATTCATCAATGGAATTTAACAACATAAACAACTTTAACTAAGCAATGATAATACTTCACATATTGTTTAATTGTTTCTACTTGGCGTTAAATCAACAACAACAACTCGACGACGGCGACAATGCAATGATACGACAACAACTTGACTATGCAGTATGCATGTGGTACCAATCAATGTGTTAGAGCATAGACTCTCAATTCAACGTGTAGAGCATTCGCTCTTAAATCAACGTGTGGAGCATCGGCTCCCAAATCAACGTGTAGAGCATAGGCTCTCAAATCAACGTGTTATGAATGATTAAACATTCAACAGGGCATGAGCCCCCAACTTTATATGAGTATGCATGGACTCAACAACTAATTCAACAACAACGTACAACATCAACGACTTGACGACATCAACGACAACGACGACAACAACACAACAACGACTCCACGATATAATTCCATAAATATTCATCATCTATGAGCAACATCATTTAACATCATATTAATTAACACAAGCATTTCTATAATGATTCATCAATGTGTACATTCATATAACAATTCATAACTCAAATTATTCATGTTAAACAAAGCCTTTTGAAACTGACAGTATTACCTAAGACTTTCAAGTACACACTGAAGGCTAATCCAAAACAGAAACACGTGGAAAGACGCAAGATCATGAAAAAGGTGCACTGCTACTGAACAACTCGCCTCGCGGGCGGGCTTACTCGCAGTGGCGAGCTAGGTTACATGCCGTGGCGAGCCAGTGGCGAGCAAACACTGCTCTCTGGCACACTATCGTTCGCCGTGGCGAGTGGATGGCGAGTAAACACTACTCTCTATCACGTTGTAGCTCGCCGTGGCGAGCAGATTACTCGCAGTGGCGAGTTATGACAGACTTTTGTCAGGAAGTGCGATTTTTCACCCCAAAAACCCAATTTTCATCAACCCCAATTCCAAATTTGATAGGGAACTCAACCTGTGATGATTCTACAACCTGAACCTCAATTATACATGAATTCTACGGACTTTCTACACTATTAACAACCAATTTCTACATGTTCTACGATCAATTCCAATTTCAAACCCTAATCGTCAAATTCACAAGAACAACAACAAAACTACATGTTAAATTCAGTTTCAGAATTACATAACCTAAGATTAGAGAATGTTAGTCCCACCCTTACCTTAGATTGGTGATTGCAAGACTCTACAAGTTCTCCCTTCTCTTGGTTCTCTTCTCCTCTTGGTTCTCCTCTTTTCTCCCAAAGACTTTGTAAAACCTAATTTGTCTGACTCCTTGTTTTTCTTTTATATCTCAACAGATTTTCTAATTAACACCACTTATTTCTAATTAATTCTAATTCAGCCCCAACAAGTCTAATTATTCTTATTTCCGACATAACCTACTAAATAATAATTTAAAGCCACTTAATAAAATAATAATACACAACAACATGTCATAAATCAACATAAATCATATAAGTCATATAAAAGACTCTAAACTCAACCAAAAATAATCAAATAATTAAGTAGAGCGTTACAAATAACGTCCCGTCGAAATTAAGAAGGATCTTAACAGTATATAAATATTTTTTCGATATTTTTCTACTTTCGAAGAAGTTAAATAATCAGAATGGTGGTATCATCATATTTGAGTGGTCGTAGTACTATATTGATATTTTAGATAACTTTAAGGTTAGAATGGTGATAACACCATATTTGAATCGTCATAGCACTATAATTGGTTACAATACCATATTAGAGTTGTTTCAGTATTAAAGAGTGATCTTATTACCATATTGGAAGTGTAAATCTCGAACGGCTTTTGGTGGTGGTTTGAAATTAGAATGTTGAAATTTAACTTGCATAAATAGAGATAATTTAAGAGTTTAATGGTGGTGGGTTGACGGTTCAAAACAAATTTGCATCAATCAAAACATTAAAAATCATTACATCAGATAATGTTTTTAATTTACATGACAATTCAAAATATTTTAATTGGTTGCATGTGCAAAATTGTTTTGGACTGTCAATCCACCACCATTAAACTCTAAATTTAATCCTAACAAGTTTGCTTAATGTACAAATATTAATATTTACAGCATGTCTCAACAACTGACGCCTGGGTTTTCAGTCAAATCATAAATGCAAAAATACATAGTTTTCTTTGTTAACTCTTATACATACTCAAATCATTTACCGTTTTCATTCTTTTTTATAATATGCTTATACTTACTTTTTTCTTAATTTTTCAGAAAGCAATAGAGGCTGAAGCCATAATTCTTAATCTGAAAGAGGAAGACTTCGAATTCAATGACTTGAGGGCTGAAGATTTGCCAAAAATGGAGAGCTTGAAACTGCTTATATTAAATCATAAGAATTTTTCTGGAAGACCCTCATTTCTTTCTAATTCCCTGCGTTATCTTTTGTGGAATGGTTACCCTTTCATTTCTTTGCCGTCAAATTTTCAACCATATCGCATTGTTGAATTGAATATGCCTCACAGCAGCGTTGAACAACTATGGGTAGACATCCAGGTACATAGGTCTTTTCATTTCCATACCCCCAAATAAACATTTAAGTCAAATGAGCTAGCATTTAACAGTTGAGATTAGAAAGTATAGCAGTCTAAAGAAACTATATATTATATAGGCAATATATGTCTTAAAAGGTCAATATAGAAATATATGTCTTGAAAGTCGTGGATTTAACTTTCTAAAAGTTAAAATATGATGTTTTCTGATTTGTGATAGATCCAGGAATTTTAACTTGCAGGGGCAAGATTTTATATGATAAATACTTGGGTCTTGCTAATCGGTGCCCTCAGGGCAATGGTTAAGGAATCTACAAATAGAAATTTTGTCTTGGAAACATGAGAAGTTACTTTTGATTGAGTAATTATTACTCAACTTTTTGATAAAAACTTACTTGTTTTGGATGCTTACTCATTGTCCTTAGGGCACTGGTTAGCATTCTCCTAAATATTTATACAAATTTTTAGTAATGCAAAAACGATAAAATAATAACGGCTATTTACCCCTCTAAAAACAATAACGACCATTTCTTTTTCCACCATACCTTCTTCTCGCGCACCCTATTCGGATTATAAAATTTGAAAAAATGGATGGTTTCTAAGGGTCTTATCATTTGAGAAAAATACTTAAGCTTATAAACACCGCTACTATTATATATTAGAAGAATTAAAAACTCTTTAACATCTACAAATTAAAATTATTTTTTACATGTCTTTATATTTAAAAAATACAGTAGAATTTTTTTTTTATTTTCAACACTATAAAAAATATATCTCTATGTATGTGGGGAAAAAAAACATTCAAAATTTCATCTCAAATATATTTGCACATTTGATGTTATGAAATTTATAAGAAAGTCTCTTTTTGATATAAATTTTCATTTAATGGAGGCAATATATTATTTTAAGAGGGGAAAATAATTAAAATATTAAATAATTAGCAAATATAATGAGAATAGTAGTGGGGGCAGTTGCCTCCAATCTACCATGAGTAGATCCGTGGTTGTTTCCAATACAAAGTTGCTACTTTTGGATTGCTTAACATATGCCCTTAGGGCACATGTTAGCAAGACCCTATTATATGTTTCATGGTGGACCAATTGTTTAAAGTTAAAAAATTTAAATGTTTTCATATTTATTTTTGTTGTTATAATGCAAATATGCTTATAAAAGGTTTAATGTTGCATTTTGATTTTTGAAAACGACTACTATTGCAATTTTGAATACATATACTAAAGTGAATTACTAAAATCCAAATACGACATATTGATGGCTAATTCTCTGCTTCACAGCAACTACCTTATTTGAAAAGGATGGATCTTAGCAACTCTAAAAATCTCAAGAGGACCCCATGCTTTAAAGGGATGCAAAAGCTTGAGCGACTAGATTTTTCTGGATGCATAAGCTTATATGATGTGCATCCATCAATTGGACTTCTTAGAGAACTTCAATTCTTGAGCTTGCAGAACTGTACCAGTCTGGTCTGCTTTGAGTTTGGCGGAGTATCAAAGTCAAGTTCTCTGAGAGTTCTGTGTCTCTCTGGTTGCACAAAACTTGGAAATACTCCAGATTTTAAGGGATTATTAAATCTTGAGTATCTTGACATGGATCAATGTACAAGTTTATATAAAATTGATAAATCTATTGGGGATCTTTCAAAGCTTAGATTCTTAAGTTTGAGAGGCTGCACAAATCTTGTCAGCATACCTGACAGCTTTAACAATATGACAAATCTTATGACACTAGATTTATGCGGCTGCTCTAGATTCACAAATCTTCCGCTGGGATCTATATCCGGTTATCATACTCAGCAATCTTTGATTTCTCTTGACTTAAGCTTTTGCAATATTTCTATTGTACCTGATGCTATTGGAGAGTTAAGGGATTTAGAGAGACTAAATTTACAGGGCAATAACTTCACTGAACTACCCTGTACCATCCAAAGACTTTCCAGTCTAGCATATTTAAACTTGTCACATTGTCATAGGCTTCAAATTTTGCCTTTGAGTCCAATAGAAAGTGATCCATCAGATTCAGTGGGAAGATATTTTCAAACTAAGTCTGGATCCCGAGATCTCAGGTCAGGATTATATGTTTTTGATTGTCCTAAGATTAAGAAGACATTCAAAGAACAAGATGTCTTATTTGAATGGCTTTTAAGACTAGTGAAGGTGCGTATCATGCCTACCTTGCCTTGCCCCTATATTCAGCTTCACAGTTGGTCACTTTATCTATAGCTCTAATATATGCATACATCTCTTTTTGTTTGGTACCAGGAACCTCGTAACTTCCGATGTGGCTTTGACATTATTCTTTCTAGCAGGGTGTTAGATATTCCTTATTGGTTTGATTACTATTTTAACAGGGGTGCAATAATAAGGATAAAGGAGTCAGATATGCATGTCGACTGGCTCGGCTTTGTTTTTTGTATAGTATTTGAGGTGAGCAATCATTCTGAAGTGTCTGATTCTCCTCATCAATCGCTTTCCTCACCAATGCCACATCCTTTTTATCTTTCTTTTGAGAGTGAACACACGGAAGAACGCTTTGATATGCCACTTAATTTGGAAAGGAATATGGTTGATGGCAAAGGTTATCTTTGGACAATCTATATGTCTCGGGAACACTGCCATTTTGTAAATACAGGAGCACAAATCACATTTAAAGCCCGCCATGGTTTGGTTATCAAGGAATGGGGATTGAATGTCATAACCAGGGAAAAAATATCAGACACAATGTTAAGTTATGACAGTTGGCCAGCACTGTTCAGGAAATGCATTGGTCATCCTTTAGAGATTGTGGAAGTAAAACAAAGCAGCAGTAGCATTGAGCCTAAAATACAACTTCCTTACAATTGGTTAGTTTCAGTTGAGGAATGTGTTGAGAATGATACAGCCAAGGGGAAAGAAACTGGTCTCTTTAATCTAGGCCTTTTGACAGAAAGACCACAGTGAAATCTCAGTTGTTTACCAAACCTAAGGTAATTAATTATCTTCAACCAATGACACAATATTAACAATTAATTATCGTAGTTAATTAGTTATTAACTACTACAATTATTGATGCATAAGTACATTATTATTATTGTCTTACAAACTCAAGCTTATGTAAACCTTTGTTGAGACATGTTGCATGATTTAAAAATTGCCCAAATTTGATCACTTCCTACATATATGAATTATGAAGATGTAGGGTTTTTGATCTTTGGTTTGTAAGATACACTACCTGGTTTAATCTAATAAGAACTGAAGTTTGTGAAACAGGACTTCCAAGTGTTTATATTTCTATGCCTTTTTTTCCATTTTTTGTTGTGTGTGGTTAATGGTCAGAGTGTTTCTAATAATTACAGATAACTTATTGATTTTGGAATTCGATGTTTGTCAATTAGTTCAATTTTTTGGTTTAGCTTGTGTTTCTCACTGTTGCTAATGGCACTCTCCGGTTACGCATTTTGACTGTAATTTTTAATTCTGCTTTGCAAGGCAATTATTGTGCTGCAAGTGTCCTATTATTATCTTTCAAGTGTACTTAGGTTTTCTTTTGTCTTTTGCATGTAATTTAATGCAGCAATTTGATTGTGAGTTGCTAGGGCCTCCTCCACCTCCTATTAATCTGGGTGATGATGATCTTGATGAGGGATAGAAGTGCACCCTTGCAAAAAGGAAACTGGACGTTGACTTTGCTTTGGTGTATGTTGTTGATATTGAGAAGGGCTGAGATTTAGGTTGTGCATTGTTGTTTTTGTTTGTGAGTTCTCCAGGACATGTTTTATGAGCTGTGCAGTGATTTAGGAATGTGAAATTGGGGTCATTTGTTATGTATTCTGATGTGTCTTTTGTTGGATAGTGTCCATTGCATGGTCCTACTAGTGTCACTATTTACCTTTAATATTTGAAGCTGTTGGTTTGTGGTATGTCATGTGTAATATTTTGGTAGACTGCTGTTTGTGGAAAAGCTTCCAAAATTATAACATATTGAAGAGAAGCTTATATGTTCTTTGGGAGAATGGTGTATGTGATCTTGGAATCTCAATCGAGCCTATTTACTCTCTTCAAGTGTAGTAGAGTTTCATACTTCAAAGCATTGATGTTTGTATGCCCTTTTTATTCAAATCATTTTTAATCATCACAAGTTTTGTCTAATTGATTATATTTAGTCGCGCTACAATTACCGGCAGTTTTTCCTTCAAACGGTTATATATGGATTTTCCTTTGAACTTACTTATATATGGTTGAACACTTATGTATTAAGAGCTGAATTACTCAAATAAAAATCTTATTTTTTTTCTGCAAAATACAGTCACAAAATACATTTCATGTGAACCATGCCATTTGACAAAAGAGTTTTATCTTCAAAATCTAGTGCAGGCACAAATCTTTGGCTAGTCATCTTCATTGTTTGTTATTCTATTGCGAAAACTAGTTTGTATAATCGGTCTTTTTCTGCTGGTTAACTATATATTTTACTTTTGTATATTTAGTGGTCCCTGTGTATTTTACTTTTGGAGTAGTGTTTGATGAAGCAAAAGCACGTTTGGACACTTTTCAATGTAAATCTACCGTAATTTTAACCAGAACGTGATTTGCAGCCGCCATCCAAACATACTTTAAATCAATATTCGGCTATTAGGATGAGTAATACACTTAAGTAAATTTACAAAAGATGACACTAGTAGGATCCACTTAATCACTAATCTATTTATTGTGTCTATCTTCAATAATAAATGGAGGAAAGTTAAACTCCACATTAATAGAGATATGGATAGACAAACACGAGTTTGATTTTCCTCTATTTATTGTCCATTTATAAAAGAGATAGACAAATGTGATATCTTTATACGATCCACTTAATCACTAATTTATTTCTTGTATTTATCTCATAAATAAACAATAAATAGAGGAAAGCAAATGCAGCAAAAGCTAAACTCACAAACACAAACTTGCATGTCATTCCGCTGGTATATATGAAGACAATATAAGACATCTAAAAAATAAACGTAACAAAGCACTTTGGATAGAAATAGCATGTATAAGACATAATAATACTCCAAAATTAGTGAAGAAAGGAACGCAAATATCAAACGGCCCTGGCTACATTGACCCTCTATGTTACAAAAACACAAAACAAGACAAATTTTTGTTGTCTCTTTCAAAAACTTTGCTCTACATAAGACACCAATGCAAATAATCACCAAGACCATACATGTTGCATTTTTGGCACATAGAATAAGTGCTTTCTGATAGACAAAGACACTTCTAGTATGCAACAATTACATGCAAAATCTACATTGAACTTTCACTACATTAATATATCACTCATAATATATATAGCATTCAACCATTGCAACATTAATTATATAAGGTAGCTAATTAATATTTCATAGTGGCATCAAAGATAGTTTTGATATCTTCATCTCCTTGAAAACAGAACTGCTCTAGTGGTAACTGTGGCAAATTCTGCATAGACTCAAATGAACCTGAAGGAATATTTTTATCATTTGAAGAATAATCTTGAGGAAGCAACATGTGTGACTCACCAATATCATCAACAAAGTTAATCAATGTTTCATGAAGCCAAATCTGTTTCTTAAGAAACTTAACATAATGAATAGCTTCCTCCAACATTGAAACAGTGTCCAATTTACTCCCTCCTGGGATCATACTCTGAAGAATCTTGAACCTATCACTGATTCTATGTCTTCTTTCTCTAGCTGCAACACTTTGTGGATCAGTTGAAAGTTTCACTGATGTTCCTTTGGATTTTTTCACACCCTTTTTCTCTTTTCTCTTTGAACATGACCCATAAGAATAAGAGGTGTTACACTCCATATGTGCTAGCTAAGAAAATTAATGAAAGTTTTTTTATACTATGGTTTGAATTATTTTTAGTAGGGGAATGTAGTTATTTTTGAAGGGTAACATGTGTGTGTACTTATATAGATGAAATTGATGATTAATGTGAGTGACATTTGGTGTAATGATTTTGAATGAAAGTGAGAGAAGAAATATTGTCGTGTCATGTTAATCAGTCAATCTTTGGCGTAGGATATGGATGTTTTAGGTAGGGACCCGGGTTAGAGGTTTAATTTTTCTTTCTTTTCTTTTCCTTTTTTTCTTTGTGCTCTTTTGCTTGTGTTCATTCTATTTAACTCTATTTAATTAGGGGTATGTTTATGTGATTTGTTTAGATTTTAATTATATTATTCACTTTTTACTTACTTTAAAAATAAGTATTAAACTACTAACTAGGTTTGTAATCGATAATATTTTGGAATACCATATTATAAGGAAGAACTTTTCATCGTTGTTTAACAATGTCTAATCTTCTTCGGAGAATCCATTAGACAATGAGGTGGATTTTCCTCTCTCAATCAAATTTTCTCAGTTTTAAATGCAGCCTCGATTATAGTTGTGGTGTGGTCGCATCCTTAATATCATGTTTAAATTACCATCTAGTATTTTTTATTTTTTTTAACTCTTAAATTTTCAGTGAAATTGTTTTTATAATTAGGAATCCGATTAAAAGGTAAGTAAAATTTGACACATAATTATTCTAACTAAAATTTTGAACTTAGATTCTCCCAAAAAATTTACTCTTGACCAGATGATATTTTTTTTGTTCATAATAACATTCCTTAAAATTAAGCCACACTAAACATATACTAATTTTATTCAATAATGTTACATTATTCAAAATGTGATTAATTGGTATTTAAAGTTGTCAACCCACTTGGGTTGGTCTGGCGGTATTGGTTTGAGATCTGAAAGTGTATTTCACCTCAAGGTTTAAAGTTCGATTCTCTTCGATGTCAGTTTAGATGAAAAAATTTGTTGTGATTTCTTAACACCAAACAAAATTCAAAGCAAATGTTGGATAGATTAAATAGGCAATGACATTATGACCCACCACAAGAGGAGGGCAAAAACAATAGCACCCCAAGTATCTATTTAATTTCTTGGAAACAAACATATTTATGGACCAAAACATACGTTTACATTAATGTAAATCCAAACAAACCCTAGTAGGCAAGTGACATGGTGACAAAGATTAGGCCCTCCATTTATCTTTTGATTAGAATGGTCACAAGTGATCAAACAGAAGATAAATAATTGGGGGGGTCCTTCCCCCTGAAATCGAAGCAAATATTTTACAGTTGCATGTGTCACTAATCCCAACTACTAACAAATAAGTCTATTACTTGTCTGGCTTTTTAATGTACGGTTTTTGCTTTTCATCCTAAGATTACAAACTGTTTGTTAAAAGAGAATAACTATTTGGTTTTAATTTGCTTTCAGAGTGGAAATGAAAAGAGCTTAGGGTCTAATCAAGTATTCAGCTCTTCTTTTCAAGAAAAAGTGTTCCTTAAATCAAAGATTGCTTCAACCACTAGACTATTAAAGTTTTGTGTTCATAGAAAGATGTTATACACATACTACTTTTAATTGTGAAAAAAAATATCAGTTAACCTATGTAGAAATTTACAAATATTGAAAATTATGTACATAATTCACTTTTCTTATCTATTTAATATTTTATTTATAATCGACTTGAGATTAAACACCTCATCTGAAATCAATAATTTTTCTTTCAAGTGTGAATCCACAGACCCTATAATTGTATTGTGGTTGTTATTAATGGACACATCTCCTGACTGCATTGTCAAAGTGACTCTTGATACAATGACCCAAAATCAAAATTTCGTCTTAGCTCTCATATCAAGTTGAATCATATCTAATGATTCCAATTATTGGAAAAAAAACAACATATAAAAATTAAATAACACATAATATAAAGTTAAAACTCCAAGTAGAAAAGAAAAAAAAACATGATTGTTGTCTAATGAGAATCAAATGATATATAACACACAACATATAGACTCCTTTGAAACACCCAACGACTTCAGTACACTAACACTCTTCAAAATAAATATCTACTTATACACAATAGTATAAAACATTGGTATAAAAGAGAAAAGAGTCGAATATAAATTTAAAGTGTTTTTGACAAGTTCATCTTATAAAGAAAAACTATCTCATATAACATCCATCTATCTTTTAGCAATGTGAGACATTTACTGAGTGTTTGAGTTTCCACCAACACCAACAAAAGGGAGATTCAAATAGCCACACGGTGAAATGAAGATCAAGATTACAATGCACCGCATGTTTGAATATATGCATTAGTGTCTATAGCTCTTATTGCCTACTTAGATCCACGGTGAGTTTGACAAAATCAATGTGAGTCACGTTGATTTTACGGAAACTACAATTTTAAATTTTAACAAAAATATAGTGTTATAGTAATTTTGTCAAGTCGACCGTGATTTCAAATATGTACTATAATGTATAATACGTTCAATATTACCTACTAAACATTTTGAGTTAAAATTACAATAACAAATTTTAACTTTTCAATTTTTTGGTCGTCTAGGTTTTTTTAATCAAATTACTTTTGGTGTGAGGCTGGCAAAATTTTTTTTTTTTTTAAGAAGTTAAAATGAAATATATTACTGAAAGTCTGAAGATTTCAGCACAAGGAGTGCCGAAAACCCAGCTGAAAGAGTATCAAATACAATACAACAATAAAAAAACGGGGAACAAAAACAGGAAAACTAAAAAAGAGAGCTACCCTGTTACTTAATAATTTCCAAGCAAGGTAAAGGGTTTAACTACCAAGAGGCTGGCAAAATCTATCATATGTTGACATAAAAAATATTACTTTTCTATCCAAAATCAATTTTCTAAACTAACTTTTAAAATATTATTACCTAACACAAATTAATTCTCAGTAAAAAAAAACACGCAGATTAATTCTTTCAAGAGCAATTTCACCAAAATCTAAATTAAATTAAGCAAATAAATAATTAATTTCTATAAATGGCACACATCCCAACGAATAAAGTTTTTTTTTCTTCGCAATGTCTTTGTTGGAGCTGTGTTGCCCAAAAAGCTGTGTTTTAAAATCCTCTTACGATCCCAAAGGGTCCCTCATGTATGTTAGATTTGACAAAGTGCTAAAATTGCTCTTTTTCAATTTGATATTATTTTTTGAAACATTTTTTTATGTAAAACTTTTTCAAATTGATTAAAACCCCTACCATTGTTCGATGACATGACCAAATTTAATAATCTGTATAGTAACATAAATGTAAAATGGTTTAATAGTTCCATCCTTATTCCTTAGTATGTGACATTACAATGCTGCAAGATCATTATTTCTTCTGCTTCTAAAAGAATGATGATGACATTAAATTTTTCATGGAAAAACAAGAACCAAGTAATAAAAGTTTTGAAACTAGTGCTTGTAACTTTGAGGAAATGAGAAAAAATTCTGAGAACACAATCACATGTGGCTTAGGTTTTTGATGTGAGAGGGTTGTTGAGTTGATAAAACGTAACTCTAATTATTCTTACTTGTTCATATGAATTTCTTCAGCTTTACTTGTCTACTCAAGATTTTCTAGCTTATATAGCTTCATCAAACACACATCAATCTCTGCAACAAAAATATATAATATAAAATCTAATAAATTATTGTCTATAGTATATAAAGGGGAAATACATGCACATCAATGACCAATCTTTTCTTTTTCTTATGAAGTATATGGACAAATGAAATGATGGAGATGACTAAATAGATATATATTTAAAGATAAAAGACTTCAAATTGCTAGAGATAGGAGGCTTTACAAAGGTGGAACTCCATGCCGATTCTAGTGTGGTTGTGCATACGCTACTGTTTGGAAAAGATGAGAGCCCTGTTGGTTGGCGTCTCATCCAAAAAATCCATAGATTGTTGACTTTGGAGTAGAAAATTAAGGTGTGTCATTCCTACCACGAGGCAAATGCATGTGGGTGTGATCATAGTTCTGATTTACAGTTGTATGAGATGTGTTCCGCTAGACTTAATTCGTTAATATTAACTGATGTTATGGGGATAGCGATCTCTATAGTTGTTGTTGTTTAGTTTTTTTTATGGGCTTAGGCCCCTTTGTTTCCAAAAAAAATAAATATAAAAGACTAATTAATAATGAGAAGTTTGTATTAGTTTTGCTTATTAACAACGAGAAAGGAAAAGAAAACTCTTACAGGGAACAACTATTTTGTATTTTTGAAAGCAATGAAAATATCAAATTTATTCACAATAAATGTATACGTTTTTCTCTTCTTGCTAACACATCATCGTGAAATAACTTACATATTTTTTACTCCAACGGTGAACTTTAAAATATTCATATTTAACCCCACAACTTTACCTCACATATTATGTTTGTATTTTACTACAACCTAAATTATTTAATTAATTTAAATGAATACTTATATGAAAAAATTTAAAAAATCAAATAAAACTGAACTTAAATTTTTATAATAATAATTGAAAATTAACACTAAATACTTGAAATATATAATTACAAAAATAAAAATAAATAACTTTACACTTTTTTGACAAAAATAAATAACACAAAATAATTAGTAAAATATTTTTTTGAGAACAGTTTATAAATAAAAGAACTTTTGATTATAAAAAATGCTACAAAGAAAATAGGGAATATGTGTCCATATATGACAGAACCAAACATGTTTATGCATTTTTTTTATTCAAAGTAACCATTACTTCATCAAATAACGATAATTACAAGATGACGGTCTTCAATGAAATTTCATACAAAATTCTCTTTTCATTTTTTTTGCATTGATAATATGGCGTATGATTCCAAAAAGGGAACCATTTGAATTGTTCCTGTATTTTCAAGATAAAATCTCTTTTCATGTTTAAACAATCAATATGTTTAGGTATTTTTCAATCTAGGTACACAACCAAAAAATAATATACTTTTAGTACAAGAATTAATGGTTGCCACATGTCATTTTGACACCACCACAGCTATTTCTTCACTCATCTTTGGTTCAATCACTTGCTATAATAATGTTTGAGACTTTGAGTGTTAGTCCGTGAAATCATGATTGCACTCAGTTAATTCATTAGCTAGTGATTAGACATGATAACCAAATCAGAAGGTAAATGAACTGAAGTAGGTGAGAGAGTCTTTCCATTCAACCTTTGGATTTGGGACCCACAAATGAGGAATGAAACAAAAAAGTTTAGCTGTTGTCACTTACTCTTACATTGGTGAAACATGAAGAAGCTTAACAGTTGGTGTGGCAGTATTTTTAGAGTACCAGATATTCGGATACTCTAAAATGGAGGCGTATCCGTATTGGATATTGATGTTCCGTGGATACTCTCGGGTACATACCTACGGAATATTGGAATTAATTATTTTAATTTTAAATATATATTTTATCAGATACTTATAAGATACTCGACAGATACACTCAGATACTTATAAGATACTTCATATAGACGTATCCTGAAAAAACATGAAGTGTAAAAAAATTGAGACAGTGTTGTGAAAATTCAATGGAGATGTATATGATTCAATTTAAGATATGAATCACAATAATTGTTTTTTGATAATCAATTAAAAATTATGTTTTTGGTGGATGAAAGTAACGAGAGAGAGGATATAACCTAACATAGGAATGAAAATAGAATATGATTTATATGAAAAGTTTACATTTTTTATTTTGATCACATGTATTATTTTTTGTAAATTGTGACTTTTACCGTTATACAGTATTGAAGAGTAATCAATGTTTTTTTAAGCATTTTACATGCAAATAAATTTTAGTATAAATATGTTGTTAAAGTATCTTAGCCGTATCATATCCTAATTTTAAAAAATTTGCGTATCCACATACCCGTATCGTATCGTACCTATATCTGTACTACGTATCCGGGCTTTATAGAAACATTACCAAAAGGTACATGCTACATTCATGTCATTGAGCGTTATACACTCCTAATAGAGAATTTTTTTTTTCTGACCCTAATGCCAAAAAAAAATTCAAGTCTGACCCCCTTTAAAAAAAAATTCCCAAAATGACCCACTTTCATTTTTTGAGGATTTTTTTTTGTCGTTTTCCT
>Ga0315915_1001522_pt1 | contig 28149 bp, 19 predicted proteins | sample MpolbnodulesMG_FD_207738 | JGI IMG/M metagenome (GOLD analysis project Ga0315915, IMG submission 207738) | Medicago polymorpha root nodule microbial communities from Los Angeles, California, United States - branched nodules | ecosystem: Host-associated > Plants > Roots > Nodule | place: USA... | reverse complement strand
ATAGGCCAAAGCCCTCAAAAGAAAACAAGAAACAAAGCAGAAAAAAACATATGTCTACGGGACCCTAGACAGATGTAATACCATTTTAAAATCAATTGATATATTTTATTTTATAAAACAATTGTAATACCATTTTTTTCAAAATACAAAATAACACATTTTAAAATCTAATCATCAATTTTTTTTTTGTGTAGTGTAAATCTAATTATCAATTAATAAAATAGATTGTATTTTGTACGATCTAATATAAATTTAAATTTTGCGACTAATAAGCATAAATATGGTGAATATCTCAATAAGAAGACACAAACTTACTAAATAATGTTTATATATTATTTCAAAATCATTAATTTTATATTTCATATGTTTCATCATGCTCTACACACACACACGTTTGCGTGCACACACAAATATAATACATTAATAAATATAATTATAGTAAATAAAATTGTTCTGAACATAACACATAAAGGTACAAGATCTTACAGTGATGGTGGATCTATGGAAGGAATGATTTGTGAACGGAGATATTTGGCTTGAATCTAAGGTGGTAATCTGAGACAGAGATGACCGTTGATGGTGACCAATATTCTGAACAAAGCGTATAAAGAGACGTTAATAAATATAATTATAATAGATATAGTTATTATAATAAAATAAAATAAAATGGAATTAAGATCTAAAAATGTTTCGAAAATAACTCATGAAGATGAAAGATCATAATGAAATGGTGGATCGAGTAATGGAATGCTATGTGAATAGAGATATTATGCCTGAACCTGAGGTGGAAATCTGAGGTGAAGGTGACTGTCGATGGTGGAAAATGTTTTGAACACATCTCTGAAGATTAAAGATCTTAATTACACCGATGGTGGATTGTTGGAAGGAATTCTTTGTTATTGGAGGTTTTTCATCTGAATCTGATTAGGTAATTTAAGGGTGAAGTGACAGTTGATAGTGGAAAATGTTCTGAACATAACTTATAAATAAGAGAGATCTTATTCTAAAGGTGGATTGGTGGAGAAACACTTCACGAATGAAGTTTTTTGGCCTGAATTTGAGGTTGTAAATGAGGTTGAAAGGAGGCTGATGGTGAGGGCGGCTCTATGTAGGATTTAGGGTTATTGAGGAATTATAAGCTACATGGTGTGGTTATATAGTCTTATGAATGTGGTATTAGGCTTTTGGCCCAATATAAAAGCCCAAATCCAGAAGAAGTGTTTTTTACAAATCCAATATAAAAGTATTATTAATATTATTTTTTTATAGGCCAAGAGAAATGTTAGGTATCAGGGAGAATCTGAAGCATCATGACTAGGTTGGCACCCACAGAGACCCCTTCCTCTACCACCTTTCCAATACGTATTATTTAAAATAAAAAAAAGGAAAAAGTATGTACAAGAGGGGGACTAGGCCAAAACCCTCGAAAGAAACATAGAAGTATCTACAAAAAAGGACAACAAAAGGCTATGGAAATCGGAAGTTAGACAAGACATTTATGTCCCTAAAATAATCCGCCAACAATAAAGAAGGTATGGTGGCGTACCAAGAAGTGGCTGGAATCACATGACCCAATGAGGCTAGCATGTCGGCACAACAATCTTCTTCCCGAAAAATATGAGAACAAATCACCATAAGACCAAGTTGAAAGCAATTATGCCACCGATTTCGTAAGCAAAAAGGATTGAAAGAGGGATTCTTGAAAGCCTGATCCGCACTGAACGAATCAATTTCTAGCCATAGTCGATTCCTATTGTTCTGAGAAGAATACTCTATAGCTAAAATTAAACCCATAAGCTCTGCCTCAAAAACAAAAACCCCGCCAAGGTTACTAGCAAAACATCCCAAAAATGTGCCTCTAAAATCACGAAAGATTCCACCGCAGGAAGCATTAAAATCAATTATGAAACCATTCGTGTTAGCCTTTACGCAAATAATGGTAGGAGCCTTCCGGACAACCGAAATGACCTCCTAAACACACCGGTAAGAGAGAGGGATCAAAAAAAATTCCATCAAGGTAACCAATTATTGATATATATATATATATATACATTGATAAATAAAAAATTCCAGAAAGAAAAATATGATACTAAAATAAAAATTAAATTACTCTACAAAATGTTATTAATATATTATTTCTAAAATATAAATTATTAAAATTATAATTTTACATTGTTTATACATTTGATATTTTTTAAGGATGTTTATACATTTGATGTTGTGTATATATAAATCTTATTCTAATTTCTTTTTATTTTAAAAATAATATAAGTTATAAATTTTATGCAATCATATGATAAAATATCTATTTGTTTTGATAATGAATGATAAATATGTAAATGAAATTATTTAAATTAGTTATAATTGAAAGATGGAAAGAAAAAAACTATACCAAACTTTTTTTTAGAGGAGATTATGTAACACCCTATTTTCCCGACGATAAATATTAAAAATAGGAATACATTTAATAGTAAGGATGTTACATGACTTGACATTATATCACAAAATAACGATGAAATGTTTTTCTTTAAAATAAATCCATTTGAGAAGAAGAAAATCATTCACTGATCACCTTAATAAATTCATACTTGTCATTCAATAATCGTAAATAGAAAATAACAAAGTTTTCAAGGTTCAACTCAAAATGCAATTAAAAATTAAATCGTTAACCCCCAACCCTAGTGTTACAATATCAGAGCACGTAGCGACTACATGATTATTCAACTACTAGACAACAAAACTAAACGGAGGGCATCCCATCATCTCCACCTTCTAAAACATCCCATAGCTACTGCTCGTCAACGTGAGTATATGTACTCAAGGTACAACCACCATACGGAAAACAACACAACAAAATAAGGGGTGCGAAATCCTGCCATAACATAATAATAGGGAAAATCATGCACATTAAATAAATATCAAAAGAATATAGTCTCCAGTATCTCATCACTCTCAACAGTTACTATGTATAATCTCTTCATTTCACATATCACAACAACACATCATCTTCACACTTAAACACCCAATACAACATCATCATATATATGCATATGGAATCTCCTAACGACCTATATGATTGTTGTACCACTTCTACTCATCATTTTTCCAGAGTTATGTTACTAGACTTTTCTCATCATAGTTTTCCAGAGGTAGGTTACTGAACTTCTCTATCAGTCATGCACTCCATCAGTCTTAGGCTTTATATGAATGAATAAAAATAAATTCGACAAGTAACACAAGTATACACATATTCAAATAATTCACATATTAATGCAAGACTCCCACTAAAATGCACGACATTAATGCAAGCACACAAATCATCGTCATACTCATCATCATTATATATTACTCTCGTCATCATCATCATAGATAAACATCATCACTCTCATCATCATAATGATAAAGTTGTCGTCATCCTCATCATCACTAAAATATAAACATTATCATTTCTCATTGTATTTATTTATTTACATATATATAATATCAATCGTCATCACTCTTCGTCACACCATGGATTCCTTATCATTACTCTCTATCAACCGTTTATATCACCACCTTATCTCTTCATTAATCCAACCCTTACACGTGACTCATTTCTACGTCAACATCCCTCTATTTTTTTTATTATTCATTTTATGGGCATACTCTATTCTCTCCTCCATTCTAGGTTCTCTATAAACTTTATCCTTGATATCATATCCTATTCCTCATTCCTAGTCTCAAGATATTTTCTTATTCATTATTATTACATACAACTTCCCCTCCCTACATAACTAGGTTCTTCCTCACTATTGTCATTAATTCTTTCATACTTATTCTCCTTAATAAAACGATCTTATATCTTATTACTTTGTTCTCACGTGCGTAGTCATATATGCATCATCCATTCCCCTAATCTTAACTTCGTTCTAATTTAAAGTTATTATCTCACCTTATCATTAAATTCGACTTCAGTAACTTTCCTCACTGAGACTTCACTATAATTTGAGGTTTCATTCTCTCGATATCGGTCATTATTATTATCGTCAACCATTATAATTATATTACCTTTTATCCTATTTCCTATGCATCTTGATCTTTTCTAATTGATCCCCGTCTTATTCATCGTTATCATCATTCCTATTATCTTTCATTACTTAATATACAATTCCTCATCTTCCCTTACATTTCGTCTTAACGACCCTCTCATAGTTTACGATCATCTAAATTAGGCTTCTATATTCTTTATTCATTTTTACACCTTATACGTTACTGTCTAACATTCATCTTAAGTTCTTTAACTACCTTGACTCTTTTACTCTTTCACTTAACGGTATCCCTAAACTCATTATTCGTTTAAGGAGATTATGATTAACATCCTAATTACTTGGAAAATCACTTACTTCATATCCCCTCTTTATCATCGTTTTACACCCCTTTACTAAATCGTGTGTTTTTAGACTCACCATGTACCCACACTATTTGCTCTATTAAATTCTCGTCTTATTAACCTTAATTAACTTGATGTCTTTTCTCACTGTTATTATCATCCCCGACCTTACCCAATGCTTTAACTCCTACTCACAACATAACCGACTTCATCACTTACTCGTCGCCCTAAACAAGATAAGTCATCGTCATTACTCGTCATTCATAAACATCATTTATTTCATCATTCATCATCACCATTCAACAATTATGATCTCAGCATAGATCTTTATCGTACGACAGTAACTTCTCATCATTAATCAAAATCTTATGCAAGCATATGTACACATCACATTTCTTCGTTATTTATTACTGCATTTTAGAATCTACTTCCGTCATTAATTCTCTCCATTACATCTTTCATCCTAATAGTATACCCCATTCTCCATTCTAATATAACTGTTTACCTCTCTATTAATATTTCTCATAACGCCTTCCATATTATCTCTCACTTTCTATGGCCAAGTCACCTTGACATCATTAGATTCTCACAGGCTACTATCTTCAGTTCATATTTAAGCTTGTTATTATTTTGGGGTGATCACTTCTATTTATACCTAAACCCACTCCCTCATTTAGTTATATAGTTTAGGACCATTACCCTTACCTCTCACATTAAAACCTTCTTTAACTCTATTATTTTCTAGGATGTTTTAAGGTCCATTGAAGGGGTTGTGCTGAAGTTCCAGGAAAAATGCAGCATGACCCAGGTACGGAAATTTGATCATAACTTGAGATGTGGCTGTCGAAAAGAGGTCAAACCAAAGCCAATAGAAAACTAATTTTCATACCTACAACTTTTATGTTCACACCAAGACCTAGTTCGGGACAAAAATGGGTGAAAAAACCCAAAGTTGGGCGCCAGGAACTGACACCTGAGGCGCCAACTCTCGGGTTGTGGGCACTAGGCTCCCTTAGTGCAGCATTTTTGAACTACGAAATTGCTTCTGAGTTGCCCAAAACTCCCATTTTCTGAGCCCTCGTGATCCCAAACTGATATGAAACATTACCTAGGATTACCTTATCATCTAAACACTAATTTGTCACACAATTTACCTAATTGCATCATTCTTCACGTGATTAAAGACTCAAATTTCGATTACACTAACTTTTTTCTTTTTGAATTTTAATTCCTCAGCCATAAATATAATCCTCAACAACATTTCAGCAACACTCCTTAGCTACCCTTTCTACAGCCCCAACAAGAAAGATAAACCCTAGAGATGAATAGATTCTCCCCCTTACCTCAGATCCTTTGAAATTCTGGTTTGTGGCTTGACCTTGCTGCCGCTAGGGTTTCTCCTCATATGATTCTTTTTTCTTTCTTTTCCACGTTCAGTAGCACCGACTGTTCTAACTTCTAACCTTTCTATTTATGTTAGGGCTGGTCACTTGTTAAGATTCTCTGCTCCTCTACTCACTATTCTTTTACTCCTCCCCTCCCCCACTTATTTAAAACTTATATTCTACACCTCGACTCTAGGTTATTTTATTTTGACTCCTCCCTTCATTTTATTTAAATTCTCATACTACTTCTCAATCATCATCAATATTCCATTTTCTCAACAACAAAACAATACTCAAGCACAAGCAACATAAATAATAATATTAATCAAAACTTCACCTATTAAATATCATTAAATTAATTAAAAATTGAAAGTTGGGGCGTTACAGACCACACCAAACAGAGTTTGAATTTTTGTATATAAGTATAAATATTTAAAAATTATTGCTTAAATATGCTTCTATCGTTACATATATACCATTTTTTTTTAGTCCTTGTAAAAATATATTTTCATCCTTAAAAATATAAAACTTTTTTACTTTTGGTAGTCATTATTATTTTTTTTCCTACAAAATATGTTCATATTGAAATTGATTCCTGTAATATATTTATTGTAATCTTTATTTATTTTGATGAAATGAAATTTAATATTCTACATAATAAAAGGATCAATTCGAATTTGAATAAATCTCGCGAAACATTAGGGATCAATTTGCAAAAAAAATGGTATATTTTCAAACACTAAAAACAAACAATTATTTTTTTGGTCAAGAAGAAACAATATTTTTACAGAAACTAAAACTATTTTTTTTTATATAAACTAGAATGACGCATTCTACATCATTCAAAATATATTAACCAAAAAAGAAAAGGAAGTACAAAATGGAAAATGGGGGCTAAGCCAAAACCTTTTCAGAAATATACAAACCTAAAGTTAGGTATTCCCATCTTATTCCTAGTGTAATCCCTTCTAATGGGCTCCGGAATACAATGTCACCATTCAAACGTATTAACAGGTAGAGTAAGCCCTATATTTGCTAAGCCATTTGCACAGAAATTTACTCCCCTGTAGACGTGAGATACTGTGAAATGAATGTTGCTACAAAAGGAGACACAGTTGTATCATCTGTTTATTAAGGGCCATGGAACTAAAGCATGAGACTTAAAGGCCAACGCAACAAGTTGTAAATCTGTTTCAAGCCATAACTTGGTAATACTTTCTTTGCCCAATGAACATTTTGAAAATTGGTTGATTTAAACAAAAAAGCATCCTTTTGAGTTAAGTCATCTGATGATCTGCTTTTCCATACCAGTTTGTCTTCCCTAAGCTCATTAGGAAGAGTAACTTGTTGCAGAAGAGATGCCAGGTTGGGAAACGCCTATTGAACTATGGCAAGGATACTCCAGTGGCCCCCAGCTATAAAGTCAGCTACTTTAGCAGTGATAAGAGGAAAAACAAGAGGAGAAAAGATTCAGAGTATTGGATAATGAATCTCCATACCAAGAAAAAATGAGTTATTTGATTGAGTAAAAAATAAGATAGTTTAAGTTAATGGTAAAGTTGAAAGAAAAAAAAAACTACGGCAAAATTTAATATTTCTTTTGTTTTTAGGTATAGACATAAATATATCAAGGGTAATGTTAACTTGTGCCCTTAGGACACATGTTAAGAAATACAAAAGAAGAAATATTTTCTAAAATTTTGTGCATTTAATTTATTAAAAAGTTAAAGATTAAATATAATACACATATTCTAATAAACTATTTCTATATTTGATTCATTAACTTGTGCCTTAATGACACAAGTTAGCATTTCTCATATATCAATTACTTAAAAAACATAATTTTATCATTATAATTATTAAATAATATAATATTTAAATAATAACTAGCAATAAACTCGTGCTATGCACGAGTTAATTCGAAGTGGGGGACGACTATGTATCAAAACCCATTGCAATACTATATGAATTGAGAAAATAAGGAAAAACTAATGATAAAGCCGACGTTAATGATAAAAGGCAAAATTATTTTGACTTCCTTTGAGATTTTCTTAAATAGCCCATGCACCCCTTCTAATTTTCCAAATAAATTAATCTCCCCTCATTTTATTCATTTCAATAATTTTGTAAATATACAATTTAATTTCAATCATTTTGGTTTGTTTGTATCTATTTTCTCTTTTCACAATTAAGTTAAATGAGAATTTTTCTTGATTTGTTTGTATATGTTTTCTCTTTTAAAATTAAGTTAAATGCGATTTTTTTCTCTCGCAATGGAGAAACAATAACAACATTTGTTCTTACCACCAAATAGAATCAAACATCGACAATTACAGAAGAGATCAAAGGAGAATATAGAAATTAGAAGAATTTTGGTGGATGGACATTGTGGTTGATCAATGAAAAGCAAATAATCTTCGATATATCTGTTTTATTACATTAGAGTTTAAAAATTAAACCACCTTAACTTTTTTTTTTGCTAGGCAAGGAGAGAGGACAGACATCAAGAGGCAACACCGACATCCCAACTAGGTTGGCACCCCGGGAAACCTCCATCCTACGCCGCCAAACTCTAAAAGTTTATTAAATAAAGGGAAAAATATATAAAAAAAGAGGGGGAACTAAGCCAAAACCCTCCAAAGAAAAATAACTGGAAAATAAAAGAACAGCAGCCTGCTATAAGCTAAGGGAACCTATAGTTAGGCAAACCAACTCTATCACGAAAGAAATCAAGATGTAACTCCGTCGGGAGTGTGCTGATCCAAATTGAACCCTGAATATCATGTCCCATATTTGCTAACCTATCAGCACAACAATTGCCTTCGCGAAAAATATGAGACGCAATGATCTGAATGCCAAGACTACGGGCGTTATGCCATCTGTTCCGAAGCAGCAAGGGAACTAAAGAAGGATTCAAAAATATTAAAATAGCACTAGATGAGTCACTTTCTAACCAAACATTTCGCCATCCATGGTTAGCCGCATGCTCCATAGCTAGAATGAAAGTCAATACTTCCGAATGGAACACGGAAGCAGCACCAATGTTACAAACGAAAGCACCAAGAAAAGAGCCACGAGAGTCCCGAAAAAGGACCCAACAGGCCGCATGACCATCAATAACGGAACCATCAGTATTGACCTTCAACCAAGGAGAGGTGGGAGCCTTCCAAAAGACAGGAATAATTTCTTTCACAGTACGGTAGTGCGCAGGCACTGCGAAAGAATCAAGGAAAGCAGAATCTGTGTGCAAGCATTTCCCTATCGAAGCTTTACCCGACATGGCCACCAAGGAGTGAATTTTCACCTATGCTGATTGAACATTAACTTCAGTAGAAGAGAATCGGATAGAGTTGCGCGATAGCCAAATAGTGTGAACCGTATGAATGATTACTGCAATAAATAAGTCCGCAACCTAAGAAGAGCACCGAGTAGGAATACAAGAAAGGAGAGAAAGCGCAGATGCACAATCTATCACGCAATTGAGCTTTCCACCTAACCAAGTCCAAAGTTCCATTGCAAACGAGCACCGAAGAAATAAATGATCAGAGGTTTCGACGGTGTTCAAGCAGAAGCAACAAGCCGAAACTATAATACAACCCCGCGTCCGAAGATTCTCATCTGTAGGCATCTTTCTATGCATCCAACGCCAAAAGGTAAAAGAATGAGAAGGAGGAATGCACCCCGTCCAAATTAAGTCCGCCCAAGGTAAAATAAGATGAGGCGGCTTGAGGAAAGCAAACGCATTCTTCGAAGATAATGTACCGTCTGTAGACTGAGACTAAACAAGAGTATCTGGAAGGGGTACACGCGGAATTGTGGGCAATCTGGAAGTTACTGCATTCACCAGAAGAGTCGGTGGCAAATTCCAGCCACCATCAACAATAACTTCTGACAATTTTCCTTTGAAACCAGGATGAAAATACGAATCAATATCAAATAAATCAACAATAGGAATACCCAACCAATTATCATTCCAAATAGAGATATTTTCACCGGTTCCCACAATCCATAGAGTTAGAAATTATTGCACCAATATGAATCTTGATACCTGACCAAGCAGAAGATTTAAAATAATGACCAGCAGGTTTACCATTGGAGAAAAATCTTCGCTTGAGAAGGGCTGCCTATTGAGAATCTGTAGTGAGAAGGTTTCAAGCTAACTTCAATATAAGAGAATCATTAATCAAGCGGGTTGGCTTGAGGTCCAAACCCCCCTCCGCCCACGGACGACTGAGAAAATTCCAAGAAACTGTGCAAACTTTTCGAGTCATCACATCACCACTCCAAATGAAATTTTTTAACCAAGTATCTAACATTTGGAGCAGCCGTCTTCGCCACATATAGACATGGAAAGAATAAACCAACATTCCGTGAATAATAGATTTAACCAGCTAAACACGGCCCATGACTGAAAGAAGAGAACCCTTCCAAGTTGCGAGTTTCGCTTTGATCTTGTCTGAAATCATTTGAAAGTGAGCAACCTTTGGCTTTCCTTGAAAAATAGGGTACCCCAGATAAATAAATGGGTGAGTTCCCACAGTAAACCCCAATAAAGCAGAAATCATCTGGATACGAGTAGCAGTCATAGCACCTGTGTATAAGCGACTTTTGGCATTATTAATAATTTGTCTGGAAACCTCCGAATATCTTTGAAAAATATTTAGAAGCCATCGGATATTACTTTTAGTTCCTGTACAAAAAATCATAACATCGTCAGCATACAAAATATGAGTGGGGAAAGCAACCCCACGACAATAAGTCATAGGGGTGATACGCCCTGCTGCAGTTGCCATGGAAAAAGCTCAACTAAGCACCTCCTCTGCAAGACAGAAAAGGAGAGGAGATAATGGATCCCCTTGCCTAACACCACGAGAACAAGAGAAAAAACCCACATCCATGCCATTCACAAGCACGGAGAGTCGAGCTGATTGCAAAATCAACAAGATCCAAGTCACAAACATTTCATCAAACCCGAACCTTCTAAGGACCTCAAGCAAAAAATTCCAGTCCAATGTGTCGAAGGCCTTAGCAATATCAACCTTTAATGCTATATTACCACCGTACTGCCGCTTATCAAGAATATTAATAGCTTCAGATGCCAAAATCACACATTCAGAAATTTGACGGTCGCAGATGAACCCGCGTTGCTCAATAGATATAATTCGCATAGTTACAATTGCCAACCTGTCTGCAAGAATTTTAGTGATAACTTTCAACTGAAAATTAGCCAGAGCAATAGGACGATAATCCCCCATTACACGAGGACCAGGCACCTTCGGAATGAGCACAATGAGATTGTTATTAATATTATTAGCAAGCACACCAGAAATAAAAAAACTCTTGGACCGATTGAACCACATCAGCACCAACTATGTCCCAATATGTTTGGTAAAAATGAGCACCAAACCCATCAGGCCCCGAGGCTCCATCCCCATTAAGAGCAAACACCGCATCCTTGATCTCCTCACGTTGAGGAATCCTCAACAACATATTGTTCTCATCAACAGACACCAAAGAAGGAATAGTTTTCGCAATCAAATCATTAGGAATACAATTATTAGCCACAGTAAAAAAGGATTGGAAGTAATTAATTACGTGCAGCTCAATGTCAGAAGGTTCAGTAATAACAAGCTCACCATCTTGCAAAAAATTAATAAAATTTGTTGAAGCTCGGATTTTTGCTAAACGGTGAAAATAAGTTGTGTTTCTGTCACCATGAATAAATCTTTGATCTCTAGCTTTCTCTTTCCAAACATCCTCTTGATGATTCAATGCCTTGGTTAGAAGAAGTTGAGCCTCTAGCTCCTGAACATAGTGTTCATCCGAAAAATCCTCAGTGTCAATAATTTGTTGTATACGGTTAACTTCATCCACCGCCAAACGGACCTACCTCTCAACATCCCTAAATACCGTCCTATTCCAATGCTTAAATGTTTGTTTCATGTGCATTAGCTTTTCCTGAAACCGAGCCATACCATGCCCCCTAAATTTTTTTGCCCAGGTTTCCATTACAAGCCTCCGACAATCTTCATGAGAAGTCCAAGTTTTAAAAATTTTGAAAGTGCTCGTACGATTTACAACAGAGAAATCAATCGATAGGAGAAGCAGACGATGATCTGATTGATGTTTCACCAGAGCGGAACAAGAAGTGGTACGCCAAAAGTTAATCCACTTCTCATTACAAATAGCCCTATCAAGACGGAGGGCTACATTTTCCGAGCCGAACCTGCCATTTGTCCAAGTATAGAATGCACCCAAAGTAGGAAGATGATTTAACAAGTTTGCATTAGACCAATTCAAAAAATCCAGACATGATAAAGGTGGTGGAGGTCTACGACCACGCTTCTCATGAGCACCCAACACCGTGTTAAAATCACCAATAAATAACCTAGGACCGTGGAAACATCCTTGAAGATGAGTTAAATCAGCTCAAAGTGCAGGATGCTTCAAATAATATATACTAGCATAAATCGCGGCAATATAAACTGTTGACTGATGACAAGTAATTTCTAAAGCTATGCATTGATCAGACACAAATAAAATAGTTGATGAAACATCATTGCCCCAAAGAGCCCATAGATTTGGTAGCATATTTTCTCTAGCATTCAGACAATATTTCGAAACTCCAATACTATTCCAATACCAAGAAGGAACATGTTCAAAAGAGATCTTCGGCTCCGCAATAAAAATAATTAACGGTTTATGTGACATAAATAAATTTCTCAAGGCAATTTTAGATTCAAAATTACCTATACCTCGGATGTTCCAATAAAGGAGATTCATTGAGAAGGAGGATGTGTACCCTTTGCACGGGTATTGTAGGAAGCTTTTCCTAAAAATTGTTTTTTCATTGTTTGCTGCTGCTTCTTGGATAACACTTGCGTGAAGCCCTCTTCTGCCATCCGTTGGTCATAGTCACGAATGCGAGCCCATAAATCCAAGTCACTTTGCACATTTTTCGAAACCTGAATTTCCTGGGGCTGAACGGAAACATCACGTACAAGAATTGCACTAACTTCAGTAACTTCATCACGTGCTTTGCCTGCTGTTTCAGTCGGTTTGGGTGGCACTTGTGCTGAATGTTCCAATGTCATAACATCAAAGGATGTTTGCTGGTGTAATGTTGTAGAATCACCGCTTGTATTTTCATGGTGTACTTGATCTTCTGCGTCATTGATTTCCTCTAGAACATAAATAGATGTGGAAGGCAGTGTTTCTTGGTGAATGTCAGATTCAACATTTTCAAAAGTGCACGTCAAGTCTGCAGGCTCTTTCTCCATCTGAACATCTGCCTGCGCATCTATTTGAGCAACCGGAATAGAAACATCAGCAGCTTCTTCCTCATGTCTGGTTGCGGCTTCCAGCTCTAATTGTAACGGAATAGCATCCGCTTGCGACGTTGTACAATCAGTTGCCTTATTATTGACCTCCGGAGCCTGAAAAGCTCTTGATGAACCAATACCGTCGGGATTATCCTTGGGCTGCCATTTCTGAACCTGTGGCTTCTGTGATACTATACTCTTTTTCTGTTTGTCAGACACGTGAGTATCCTTAGCCGGTTGTAGCCACCGACAACTAGTGATGTGGTGTCCAATGTTTTGGCAGTGAGTGCAAAACGAAGGCAAACGTTCATATGTAATTTCAATGGTAAAGGAGTAGCCTTCTCTCTCAATCATAACCTTATTGAAAATATGTTTTGACAGGTCCATATCCACCAAAATGCACGCGTAGTGTCCGAAGACGCGATTTTGTGTGGCTGAATCAACAAGCAGTGGGGTTCCAACCGCGCTTGCAATCTCCTTTAAAGTACGGTCCATCCAATATTCCTGGGGCAGCTCATGTAATCTAATCCAAACCTGAGCATGAGTTTGGCGTTGGGTGCGGGCACTAAAATCCTTTGACCATTCAAAAATCCGAAGCAAGCCCGGTTTAAGATTCAAGGTACCCTTGGCCCAAACTGATCGCATATCATCATATGAAGCAAAAGCAAATTCAAAATAGCCCTTTCCTAGAGGTGTCATCTTCCATGGCCCAATATTCGTCCAGAGTTGTTGAAGCTTTGTCAAAACTTCCCTATAACCAAAGGGTTTGTCGCCTTTACTTAGCATGAGTCTGCCTCGGAGGTTACGCTTGCATACCTCAATTCCTCGTGCGTATGTCTCCTGAGAAATCTGAATGCTTAGGGTCTCACCACGAATAATCGGAGATGGCAGTGGTGCTGAATTATCTGTCACAGTCGCAAAAACAAGAGCCTGCGCGAAGGATTTTGTCTTTGGTGGTGGCATATGGTGTGCTGGTTCAACCGCGATGGAGGGGGGTTTCACCGTAGATGCCAATTCAGTTTGCCAATCAAAAGCCATGGCTGGGCTCGTGGCAGTGGTGGTGCAAACCGGCAACAGAGAGGGGAACAATGACTGAAAATATTATGATCAAGAGCAAACCCTCTAAACCACCTTAACTGAGGAACAATAAGTTGAGAAAAATCACCAAGTGCAAATTGGAAAGAAAAAATGGTCAAAAATTATATGAGTTCATACTCGTATGAAAAAGTTAAAATAAATAGAATTAACAAAGTTTAAACCGTGTTAAAATAAGAGAAGTGCTTGTCAATTTGATAAACAAAAATAAGGGAGATTAGTGTTTAGTTAAAAAAATAGAGCGGATGTTTGTGTTATTTAAGCAGACCTTAAGGGAAGTTAATGTAATTTGTACATGATAAAATCATTGAAATAATTGTTATTAAATATTATGAAGTGGTAAGCTAAAAATATGTAGAAATATTTAAAATATTAAATATTTCATTATTGATAAAGATGTCGTTATGAATCACGTGTATTAAATATTTCAGTGTTTTTTATAGTCATATTTCTGAAAGATTTAATAATTAATAATCTACAATAATAAAAAAAAAAAATTTATAATTTGACATGGTGGCCTGACTTCTTTGATTCTCTGTTGTTTTCAAATATGTTGAGATATGAAGGTTTCAAAGTTTCTTGTTTGTCCACACTTTGGTTCTTCAAATTCGAAAGAGCTTTTATGCTTGTTGATTTGTTTAAGGAGTTGTTGGCACTTGGATTTTGATATCGTGCTAACGGTCGATCCATTAACTTCTTTTTTTTTTTTGCAGAGATTCACTTTTCATTTTTTTTAATAACCTGGTTTCACTCCCGTGTACTGGTTCGCTTGTTGATTAGTGAATTTTTGTTACGATAGATTTGGGTCGATCCATTTGGTCTGATTTATTATGTGGCATCCCCGTTTTTTGTTGTACCTAAGTCAAGTCTAATGCCCTCAATATCTTTATCTATTTCTTTTTATTTAATATAATTTTTACTTTGAAAAATAAATAAATAAATAAGAAACATAGGCAAATTATTTTTAGAAAAGAAACAATCTTGACACTGTGTAATTTTTTGAAAAGTAGGTATATGCCTTGTAATAAATATTTTGTAATTTTTTTTAACTCTTTAGATATTTAAAAGTTGAATTATAGGAAAATTTGTTTTAATTGGTGTTAAGATTAAGTTTGTTTGTTCTTTAAAAAAAGATTAAGTTAGTGTGTTTTATCGAGTGAGTTTGTTTTAATTTGTTTTTAAGAGGAGAAAATAATGGGTAAGTTGAAACAAAAGACACAAAAGGATATAATTTTGATGTAGTGTCAAAAAACTAAGAGGGGTAAGATTGTATTTTTGGTAGACATTAATTTCATAATTAGAGAATATAAGATTTTAATTTTTTTTTTTTTAACTTTTTTGATATTTAGAAATTGAATTATAGGAATTTTTTTTATTGAGATTAAGTTTGTTTGTTCTTTGAAAAAAGATTAAGATAGTGTGTTTTATCGAGTAAATTTATTGTAATTTGTTTTTAGGAGAGAAAAAATTGAAGAAAGTTGATGCAAAAAACACAAAAGGATATAATTTTGATGAGTGTCAAAAAATTAAGAAAGGATGTCAAAAAATTAAGAAAGGATAAGATTGTATTTTTGGTAAACATTAAGTTCATATTTAGATAATAGATAGATAATAATAATAATTAACAATATAAGTTACCATTAATTGTATTGATCGACAAAATTATATCAACGTTTAAATATTTAATTGTGTCATTTTTCTCCTAGGGTTTCCACGCTTAGGGTTTCTAGCGCCACCCCTTTTATGGGCTGCTGCCGCACCTTGGGCCGGATCCATCTACGTGAGAAGTTGATCTGCGTCTAATCCATGATCTAGATGCTTCTGGCCAGGCTTTATATACCGCTCCCTCTCTCGGTCTATGATTACCATGCCAAACCCTAGCTGTGTCTGTTACGTTTGACTGTTTTCCGTCTGCGTCTCCCTGTTTTCCGCGTCGTTTCCTTACTGCTACCGTTCCCATGGATCCAGCTAACCTTAACCTTGATGGTCTCACTTTGTCTGACGAGGGTTTAACTCTCAACCTTGCTTCTGAACCTGAAACTGCTGCCATACTCAAACATTGTCTGATAGGTCGTGTCCTTGCTGATCGGGAAATCCAGTTTGCCTATTTCAGCGAGCGTATGTCTCGTGCATGGAAGCCAGGCAAACGGGTTAAAATCACCAAGTCCGTGGCTGACTGTTATCTGTTCCAATTTCACCACGAGGTCGATGTTGCACGTGTCCTGGACGAAGGCCCGTGGCTTTACGACAATTTTCACATTGTAGTTGATCGTATTGCTCCTGGTGCGGTTGCTAATTTTGTTCCACTGAATCACATAGACTTTTGGGTACAGGTTCATGGTTTACCTTTTGGTTTCAATCAACCTAAAGTAGGTCAAGGCATAGGAAGCTTTCTAGGCACTCTCAAATCCTTTGATGACCGTAACTCAATCCACAGCTCCTATATGAGCATTAAGGTCGCAATTGATGTTACTGTTCCCTTGAAAAAGGAATGGCGTGTTCGTGCTGTGAATGGCGAATTTGTTACTATTAATTTTAAATATGAGAAACTTAGTGTTTTTTGTCACATGTGCGGTGTGCTCGGACATACAGACAAAACATGTCCGGAACTGTTTGAATTGGAGGCTGATGACGGTGTTCGTAACTGGGGTGTGTTCTTGAAACCTACTGCTCAACGAATTGGTACGGCTGCCACCAATAGATGGCTCCAGGATCCAATCCCTGCCACCATGCCGCGCAACAATCATCCATCTGCACATGTCCCTGCTGATCGTACAAACAGCTCTGGAGGTACGGTGCCCGTGCCCAATTTTAATGAGAGAATGCTTGCTATGCAGAGTCAAATTTCTGCTATCAAACATGATATGCTGGCTGTTCAGACCGCGTCGCAAGCCAAACACGCTGTTGGTGCTAGTGCATTGTGCCATTTTCAGTTTCTGGCGTCCTCTTCTTCAGCTGCCTCGGCCTCAAACTTAATTACGGGACGCCAGCTGGTCCTTGGTCTTCCTGCTGCCCCTGGCCCGAGCACTATCAATGAAGGTACTTTGGATGAAACTGGCTCGGAACTTAAGAAGCGAAAGCGCATGCTTGCACTTCAGCACGGTGACTGCTTAGCTGATGGGGAAATGGGAAATGATGTAATAGGTGCTTATGTTAGTCAAGGGGGGGATGATGAAATGCTTGTAACTGTTAATCCTTTGTTTGATGTTGAAACTGATATGGCAGGTTCTGATGATCAGGCCTGCCTAGGTAAATGAGTCTTGTGGCGTGGAATTGTCGTGGTGTAGGTAGCCCGAGTACAATTCCCGACTTAAAATACCTAGTTCGACACTTCAATCCAGACGTTCTTTTCTTAAGTGAGACTCTAGCTCACGGAAATAAAATTGAAGAACTACGTTATTTGCATGGTTACGATTCTTGTTTTCATGTAGACCGCACCGGTAGAGGCGGGGGTCTTGCTTTATTTTGGCGCAATGCTTTTAATTGTCAACTTATTGATTTTTCCAATAATCATATCACTATTGAAGTTACTGACACGACTCTTGGTATTTGGCGAATTACTGGCTATTATGGTTACCCGCACGGTAGTCATAGAATTGATGCTTGGAATTTTCTCCGTCAATTATATAATCGTTTTGCAGGCCCTTGGTGCATTTTTGGAGATTTTAACGATATTCTGGAGGCAAGTGAGAAGCGGGGGCGAACCATCAGGCCCCATTGGCTTATTAATGGCTTTCGTCAAGCTGTTCTCGATGCGGGTTTGTCGGATGTACCCTTTGACGGCTATCCTTTCACATGGTTCAAGAGTCTTGGCACACCACGTGCGGTAGAAGAAAGGTTAGATCGTGCTCTTGCTACTAACTCTTGGTTCGATATGTTTCCCAATGCTTCTGTGGAAAATCTTGTTGCACCCGCGTCCGATCATTATCCTATATTACTGCAATGCTCTCCTAGACCTCGGCCTATTTCCTATCAAAGACGCTTTCGTTATGAAAACGCTTGGCACTTGGAACCGGGGTTCACGGATCTCGTGACTAACTCTTGGCAGGTACATTCTAATAATACTCTTATTTCAAAATTGTCTTCTTGTGCGGCAGAGATGACTAGCTGGAAGAAAACTCATTGTCACAAATTAAAGAGTGCTATCGAAGAGTGTTGGAGGCACATGCAAGATACACGGTTGCAAGCATCCGGTGAGGACCAAGGACACATGCTCGAACTTAGGAAACGAATGCAGCGAGTGCTGTCCCAAGACGATGCCTATTGGCGTCAGCGTGCAAAAACCCACTGGTACAAGGATGGTGACAGAAATACGAAATTTTTTCACGCTTCGGCAACAGCACGGAAAAAGGTAAATCGTATACTCTCTCTTGAGGATGATGTTGGTAATAAAATTACTAGTGACCACGGCTTGAAAGATGTAGCGAGAAATTATTTTGTGAATATTTTTCAACAACAGGATAGCGACTTCTCTTCTGTACTTGATGTTATTAACCCGTTAATTTCTGACAATGATAATGATCTGCTTATGGCACCTTTTACTAAAGCTGAGTTCCGTGAAGCTATTTTTTCTATGCACCCGGACAAATGTTCCGGCCCTGCTAGTTATAGTCCGGGTTTTTACCAACATTTCTGGACTCTTTGTAATGATGACATCTTTAAAGAATGTTGTGCTTGGTTAACTGCGGGTCAATTCCCGTCTGATCTCAATATCACTAACATCGCTCTTATTCCGAAGGGTTCCTTGCAGGTCAGTATGAAAGACTGGCGCGGCCCATAGCGCTTTGTAACGTGCTATATAAGATCATTTCTAAAGTATTAGCCAACAGGTTGAAGACCGTCTTGCCACAGTGCATTTTCGATAACCAGTCCGCCTTCGTTCCTGGTCGCTCCATTCTGGACAATGCTATGGTCGCCATTGAAGTGCTACACTTCATGAAAGCCAAGACACGCGGGGAGGGTAAGTATGTTGCTCTCAAACTTGATATTAGTAAAGCCTATGACCGCATGGATTGGAATTATGTAATGGCTGTTTTGCACAAAATGGGTTTTCATGACCGTTGGGTACACTGGATGCGTATGTGTGTTGAATCAGTAGACTATTCCGTACTTGTAAATGGGGAGCCGGTAGGTCCTATTATTCCAGGGCGTGGTCTCCGACAAGGGGATCCTCTCTCTCCCTATTTATTTATTATTTGTGCAGAGGGTTTATCTTCGCTAATCAGAGACGCGGAGTCACGCGGAGCTCTCACAGGGACGAAGGTTTGTCGTCATGCACCTTCTGTTTCCCATCTTTTGTTTGCTGATGATTGTTTTCTCTTTTTCAAAGCTAACGAGGACCAAGCACATGTTATGAAACATATTTTAGCCACTTATGAGTTAGCTTTGGGCCAAGCGATTAGCTTGCCAAAATCAGAAATATACTGTAGCCGCAATGTCCCTGATGGTCTCAAAACCATTATTACTAATATCCTTGGCGTTCAGGCTGTGTTGGGTACCGGTAAATACCTGGGTCTACCTTCCATGATAGGTGACCGCAAGGCTACCTTTGCGTATATAAAGGACCGTGTTTGGCAGAAAATTAACTCTTGGAGTGGTAAGTGCCTCTCAAAGGCGGGTCGTGAGGTAATGATAAAATCTGTTTTGCAGGCTATTCCCGCTTACGTGATGAGTATTTTTCAGCTGCCCCATACTTTAATTGACTCCATTGAAAAGATGCTAAATTCCTTTTGGTGGGGACATGGGAAAACAACGCAACGCGGGATACATTGGATGAATTGGGAGAAGTTGTCAGCACCCAAAGTTCATGGAGGTATGGGTTTCAAGGACCTCTCTACTTTTAATTTAGCTATGTTAGGTAAACAAGGATGGAAATTTATCACCGAGCCGAATACTCTGGTTGCTTGAATTTTTAAAGCTCGATATTTCCCATCTGGATCCTACCTCAGGGCTACTGTTGGCCATAATCCGAGTTACGTGTGGTGTAGTATAATGCGCGCGAGATTTATCGTGCGTGGGGGAGCACGGTGGACTATAGGTTCGAGTGCTTCTATTTCGATTCTTAATGAACCCTGGTTGACAAATGGGGAATTTATCAGTACTGATGTTCCAGGTGCTCACTTTCTCCATAATTTTACTATCAATAGTCTGATGAATTTGTATGACAAAAGTTGGAACGAACAGGTCGTTCGACAGGTATTTAGTGCGGACATCGCATCTAAGATACTTCACACGCCACTAATCTCTCAGGTCGCGGAAGATAGAATTGTCTGGAAAGGGGAACGGCACGGACGCTATTCTGTGCGTAGTGCTTACCGATTGTGTGTCACAGAGCTTATCGATTCGTCTTACCTATGGCGCCCGGGGTACTGGTCGGGGATCTGGAACCTTAAAGTCCCACCAAAGGTAAAGAATTTACTCTGGCGCATGTGCCGTGGTTGTTTACCGACCCGTGTTCGCCTGTTGGATAAAGGTGTAGTTTGCCCCACCACCTGTGCTAGTTGTGATTCCTCCCACGAGGACTTGTCACATGTTTTTTTCGAGTGTCCGTTTACTATCCAGGTGTGGCATACAACTGGTCTCTGGGGTTCCATCCAACACGCACTTTCTCAGACTGCCTCCACCACGGAGGCTATTTTTTACCTGCTAGAGAACCTGTCGGTTGAGTTATCTCAACGGCTGTCGACAGTCATGTGGAGTATTTGGAAACACCGCAATCTTAGAGTTTGGGACAATGTCACAGAAACGAGTGTTGTGGTTGTAGAGCGTGCTAGAAACATGGTAACAGACTGGCAGTTAGCAAATGCTCTGAACATCCGTGCAGCTATCTCGCCTCCTCCCCCTGGTACGGCGGCGAATGTGGGGACCTCCGCCCACGACCACCACGCCGGCCCTTTGTGGCAGCCTCCTATGCCCGACAGATATAAATGTAATATTGACGCAGCTTTTTCTTCTCATCATAACCGCACCGGGATCGGTGTTTGTGTTCGCGACTCGGAAGGTACTTTTGTTCTGGCCAAGACTTTTACATATCCTTGTACTGTTTCGGTGGATGTGGGTGAAGCTTTAGGGCTGCACTCTGCTCTACAATGGTTGAGTGGTATGCAGTTAGAGAATGTGGACTTCAAAACAGACTCTAAATTAACAGTTGATGCCTTTCGTTCTGACAAGACCGACTTATTTATTTTCTAACTCTAGGGTGGAGTTTGTTAGGCGACAAGCCAACGGGGTGGCCCATACTCTTGCACGAGAGGCCACGCGTTCCGCTAGTCCCGCCGTTTACTATGATATACCCGCTTGTATCGAACCTATTATTATTAATGAAATGCTATAAGCACGTTTCCCTCAACAACAAAAAAGTTACCATTAATTGTATTAATTTATTCTCGTAATACATAACTAAAAAATGGGACATGAGCTATCTAGTTGAGCTATTGGTGCAACTAGTTGTTGACATGATTTTTTTTTCTCTCGTACGTAAGCCGTCGTAACACAGGTTTCTCCTCTCGTAACTCAAACCCTTTCACCATTTTCTCTCCCGTACGCAAGCCTTATGTTCTCACCCTTTTTTGGTCTTCCAGCCGCAGCCTAACCCTACAAGTTGAAACCTTTTCTCTGATTCAATGTAATGTCTGTAGCGGTGGTGCGAGGAGTGGTGTGCACCCTCCACACCATCATCGGGTCGGTTTTCTTATCCAACAGGCTACAATCACCGGCATCCATTGATGGTTGGTTGTTCTTCGTTCTGTTACGGGTCCGTCCTAGTTCGGTCGTAGTCGCCGCCGTCATCTATGGCGGTTGTTGCTGTTTCTGATAAACGAATGGGATTCTCAGACATGAAATCTATTCGTTTGGTGTTTTATGGTGTTGAAGTCAGTTTATGAATCCTTCCGCTTTATCAGATCTCCATGAGTTTAGTTGATAATATTCGAAGATCTAGGTTCGATGCGGCGCCATTGTGGCACAACCTTGTCATTTAAACTGATTGTGGGCTAGAAATGGCCATGAAACTCATTGTGTTGCAGAGTAGTGAGTTGTAGATGTGGATTATGTATACGTGGTGGTGTTCGGATCCTTCATCTTAATGAAGTTTTGAATCAAATCTGCACTTTCGTGTTCCGAGCTTGTGGGTTTTGTCGTATGGCAGCTCTATTTGGTAGGGGGATTCAGATTGATAGGCTAGAAATGGTCGTCCAAACTTGTTGTCTTGTGTCTCAGTGAGTGGTTGGTGGGTGGATTCATTATCGTGTTGACCGTCGGATTCATTGCCATTGGTAAAAGGTTGAAGTTCAGAATTGTGCGTAGGTCATGCTTGTATGAATATTTTGATCAGTCGATGAGCGTGGATTCGCTAATTACTGTGTTGGCAGTCGAATCCACTCCCCACTTTCAAGCATTTGTTCGTGGTTATCTATCTCAATCATCTTATTGATTGACATGAGACTGTATGGACTCGAAAGATTCGTCAATGCTTGTTGTCGTTGTTGCAGGGAGTTGATGGTACGTGATCTGATTTCGTGTTGACGATCGATTTGTTCGCCAAACTTTAGACCTGTAGTTAATTGTTAGAATTGTTTAGGGTTGGATCCACTATGTGGATTCTTTTTTTGGTTTTGCCCATTAAGATTGTTGACTGGGTCAGATTTTATGTAATTTTTCTCTTTTTTTAATAATATATACGAGCAATTGGAAACAAATTAAAGTAGTGTACCAACTTAGTTGGTCACTATTCTTTTTTATGGCATTTTGCTCTTACCTTATAAAAAAACTAATTTTACATTGACGTTAAATATAGTGTATCTAGTTTTACATGACATTAAATATAAAATTGAATATTTGACGGTTGTATTTTTCAAATGGTTATAACACATGCATACATGATAATATTAAGTTTTCTTTTTGAATTTTACACCGTTAGTGTTTATCCATTAAACTCACATAAATTTACAAAATGTTTTTGTTAAAAAAAATTAATACATATTAAAATATAATTATCATTGAATACTATCAACTAAAAATTAAAAGAAAAACTGCTAATTTAATATAAATTATCTGGTCAACAATTATAATATAATATTAATTATGGTGAACAAATGTTTGAATCGTGGGTAGAATATGTGCCAATTTCTAATATCCGACAATGTCTCAAATAAGATTATCTCCGGTGGAAGAAACCTATGCATGAGAAACCAAAAATAAAATAACAACAATACAAAATATTATTCATATTTATTTTAAATAGGTCAGTCCAATATACCTAAAAACCTTATTTTTATGACATGTAATTTAACATTTTTAGTAAATAGGATTTTAAAAAAAATCTTTGATTTTCTCTATTTATAAAATAGTTAGGTTTGGCCTGGACCAGTGGGAGAGCTTGAAAGTATTTTGTTAGGGACTCAATTTGCTTTGTAAGTGTGTGTATTTTGTTAGGGGCTCAATTTGCTTTGTAAGTGTGTGTATCTCAGATAATAATCGTTCGTAGATGTGACACTGTGATACGATATTGATGGTCAAAAAATCAACAATGTTATTTGTACGTTTCATATTCCTCAATACTCATTCAACACCTCATGTTTATCTCTTTTCAATCATATCATCAATCTATCACATTTATCTCATCATACTCTTTTTTATCTCTTGCTCTCAAGGTGTATACATCCATATATGTGTTCACCAAATATTTCCTTAAAAAATACAAGAAGAAAGGCTAACAAACTCATGTTGGGATCAAACTCGGAGTGTGCTACTTGTAACAACACTATTTTTCCGCTATATCATTTTATACATTTGTGATACATGTGTACTACCTTAATCTCAAGTAGGCTAGGTTGTAAACTTGTGATACAGAACTAAAAAATTTATTTCATAAATGACATTGGATTAATTCTTAACTTAAACAAGAAATAATTCACGTCCACTGCAATTAATAGATCCACAAGAGTGAAGATTGACTGCTATAATAAGAAATTTATGTTTACTATGGCTATGCCAATAAGTTAACTATGAAATTTAATCAAAATCATGGACATAAATGAAAAACAACCTAGAATCTAATACCTATGAAATTTAATCTATGTCTGATTTGAAATGTGGTTGCAGCAGACCATTTCTTGGGACTTCAGGGGTAACTCTGAGAAGCTAGGAATTCCAGTAAGACAACAATTTCACCAATGAGTGGACGGGATTTTGGTTCCTCCCGGAGACACCTAGCAGTCATATAAATCATCTGATGCAAACTGCGGAGGGGGAAGTGTCCTTGCAAAAGAGGGTCAACCATATGTTCATACTTTCTCCGGCCATCAAAATATGGGCGAGACTGAAATTGAAAAACATAAGTGTAACAAGTATATTTAACATGTGAGATAAATATATATGTAGTCATGTCATATAGATAGATCAAAGACATGATAGCATGTCAAAGGATGATAATAATAATCTATGGAGAATATAAAACACCAGATTCATATGTCAATGCTTTTGTAATGAAAGATGTTTTACTCTATAGTTTTTTACACTCTTCAAAACAGTATAGAATAATATATGATGAATTTAAAGGAATCACCAACATGCAAATGGTAAGACATATATACAAACTAAATTTTTACCCATGACATTAAGTGTCGCTCTCCTGCTCTTCTACTATTATCTAGTGCTCTACGTCCGGTGATCAACTCAAGCAAAACCATACCGAAACTGTAGATATCAGATTGTTGAGTTAATTTGCCAGTGTTCGCATATTCTGGTGCGCAGTAGCCTTCAGTACCCATCACTCTGGTTTCAACATGAGTGTTGTCTCCAGTGGGTCCTAATTTTGCAAGACCAAAATCGGACAGTTTTGCGTTGAAGTCATTGTCCAATAAAATGTTGGCAGATTTCATGTCTCGATAGATAACAGACGGTTTAGCATTACAATGGAGATACTCAAGACCCCGAGCTGCTCCAACAGCAATCTTCATTCGAGATCTCCAGCTTAGAGGTACTTTGTCTCGGGTAAGATCTGAAATGAGACATAAGTTATGATCTCAAAAAAAAAAACTTCATCTCTTTCTTTTGGGATACGAAAATCTTTTGAGGCATAGTCGCATTAACATATATTCCTTCCGGTCATTATTATAAGCAAAAATCAACTTTTTAGATTCATTCAATAAATGATGTATTTGGTCTATATTATTGACCAAGTACATCATTTATTCAATGAACCTAAAAAGTTAATTTTTGCTTATAACAATAACCAAAGGGAGTAGCATTCATATACGTGGACCAAGGACGTTTTCATTGACAATAGACTTTAGTGTCACAACAAAGTTCAGTCATAAACAAAGTTCAAGCACTTCTATAGTCCAATTTAAACTAAATCACAAAGAATCTTCCATTGAAGATGAAAGTGGACAAAAGCTTTTCATGTATGCAGTTACACTCTATTATGCATGTAAATTAGTGGGAGAAGAACAATGTATCAACAACAACATGTGATGTATATATAGGTAGAGTTAAAAAAACAAATACTTTACGAGACTAAAACAAATAAATTTATATCTTTTTCACATGAAGTTAAGGAAGGGTGCATACAATGCTCATAGGTGTTTAAACTCTAGATAAATTTGTTATCATAAAACAAAGATGAAAAACCTTCAGCTGCATCATAACTACTATTAAGTGGTGGCATGAGAGAAATAAATAAACAAGCAAAATATTACCAAAAAGATGATCTTCAAGACATCCCTTAGGCATGTATTCATAAACCAAAAGCTTTTGATCTATACTGGTGCAATAGCCAATTAACTTAATAAGATAATTAGAATGACGCAACACGCATAGCATAAGAACCTCGGTCAGAAATTCCTGACAACCTTGATGACCTTTAGGATCTAACTGTTTCACAGCAACAAGCTACAAATGCAACAAAATATAGCAAAGGGTGTGATGTTTGTAACTTAAATGACCAAAAGTATAATTTAGCCGAAAAGAATTCATTTATTCGTAATAATATTGTAACGAACAAAGTCCTGAAAGTTACCTCGCCGGTTGGGAGACAACCCTTGTAAACTCTTCCAAAACCACCTTCGCCTATCGGTTCCTTAAAACCTCCAGTCACCATTGAAAGCTCTTGAAAACTAAACCTAGTTGCTACCTTATTGCTTTGATAGCTTCTCACACTCTTCCCCTTTCCCTCTGCAAATATGATCCAATAACCAAAATCATCATTCTTTCCAAACAAAATAAAAACATATAGTACTTACCAAGTTAACAATAGTTTGAAATTTTAATTTTAATACTCCGTATAATATAATTTTAATATAATGTAATTAACAGTAACAATGATAATGCTGTATAATAATAATAATAATAATAATAATTGATTTACTTGAATTTGAAAACCATTATTTATCGGTACCTGATGTGTTTATTGCTCCATTCTTCTTCCAACAATAAACAAAGCCAGAAAAACAACTCATGTCTCCCACAAATCACAGTCAACTGCACAGAGAGAAGATGAGAGTGAACACACACTTTTTTTTCCTCTGTCTCGAGAATTGTAGTGAAAAAAATATTAGCACTACACCGAGTATAAAGAAAAAAAATGTGGTAATTTATGGAAGGTAATAATTAAAAAACAATAATTGCATTGTTTAAAGTATAATTGACAATAACTTTAAAAAATATTATCACTACACCGAGTATAAAGAAAAAAAATGTGGTAATTTATGGAAGGTGATAATTAAAAAACAATAATTGCATTGTTTAAAGTATAAATGACAATAATTTTAAAAGATATTATCACTGCACCGAATAGAGGGTGGTATCATATCATATATACTAATAATAAAAACAATCAAAAGCTAATAAACATTTAGTGCACGAGATGATTCTCATATGCAAAGTTGCAGTAATGGTTCCAATAAATATCCAGAATTTTGTTTTTAGTCCCTACAAAATAAAATCTCACACTTTTTAGTTCTTATAAAATTTTCCGTCAGCATTTTTAGTCCCTATAAAAAAATTTCCATCATCATTTTTAGTCCCTGTAAAAAAAATTCGTAAACATTTTTGGTCCCTAAAATGCTTAAGAAAAATGCCACAAGGACTAAAAAGTGTGATTTTATTTTATAAGGACTAAAAACAAAATTCTGAATATTAATTGGGACCATTTACTTAATTAACCCTGAAATAAATAAGTAAATATGGTATATCCTTTAAAAAAAACGTAAATATGGTAGCATATATAAAAAATTACACGTGAATATGGTAAGAAAATAACTTTTTTTGGATTGCAAAAATAAAGACAAAAATAAATATGGTATATTGAGTAATGCTAGCAACACTATCTAATATTCAGTAAATATGGTATATTGAGTAATGCTAGCATCACTATCTAATATCCACTCTCTTATTATTCGAAAAATATTCACTCTCTTATTGATTTAAATCATTGGGTCGACATTTTGAAAATTGAACCTACAAAAAATAGTGGGACATACATTGATTTCATCCAATAAAAGAGTGAGTGTTAGAGAGAGTGTTGAAAAATGAGTGTTGTTAGCATTCCTCTTAGGTTTATTTGGTGGTGTTGCTTGAGACCTTGGCTGGAGTGTGTTTCTCTCATTCTTAACTTTGATTCTTTGCGTGTCAATTTCGATGAACTAGTTTGTCATCTTCAAAAATAAAAGGCAAAAATAAATATGAGAAGGGTCCCACAAGTGGTTCAAAGAATAAATTAGTGGAAAGTGAATAATTAATTAACTTAAAGGATCTGAGTGGTACGGAAAAAAACTTAAAATTAACTTAAAGGATCTGAGTGGTACGGAAAAAAACTTAAAATCAATTTGTTACAATTAAATAACTTAAAACACCTCTAGTGTAACTTAGTCTAAAAATTAGGCTAAATTATGAAGGTGAGAAAAACCACAAGAAGGGGGGGGGGGGGGGGGTGAATTGTGTTTTTTGAAAATTCTTCTTTTAAGTTCTAGTTAACTGT
>Ga0315915_1001521_pt1 | contig 28154 bp, 18 predicted proteins | sample MpolbnodulesMG_FD_207738 | JGI IMG/M metagenome (GOLD analysis project Ga0315915, IMG submission 207738) | Medicago polymorpha root nodule microbial communities from Los Angeles, California, United States - branched nodules | ecosystem: Host-associated > Plants > Roots > Nodule | place: USA... | reverse complement strand
AAAAAAAAAAATTAAAAGAGAATCAATAGAAGAGATTATGCCTGAGGAAGCTTTGAAAAAGGAAAGAGCATAGACAGGAAGCGAGGTCAGGACAGTTTTCAGGAGAACAAGACGTCCATCAAACGACAAATATTTACTCTTCCAACTAGACAGGCGGGATTTAATATGGTTCACAACGGGTTCCCAAAAACACTGACACTTTACAATTCAAAACAGTCGCCGATTCCGACAACCTATCTTTATTATTTGAATGTGATATTATTAAAAATAATCGATATTTTGTATTTTTAATTGAAAAAATAATCCACTTACATCATTTATTCTATTATCATATCAAAGGTAAGTTTTATCCTCCGTTTAACTCTTTAATCTTCGTAAAAGAATCTATCAGACCGAGTTCCAACTGATCGGGAGATGATTCCCTCTAATAAATTTTTCTGTAGTTTTCTCATGTGAAAATCTACGCCCTTTAATGCTTTATCTCTCATATGTTTATTAATAGCCCTTTTTAATTTAAATGGTCAAGATTTCACTGGACTCTTCTGTCACTGAAGAAGATTCAGTCCCCAACTGATCTGAATTTTCCATATGTAAGAGCACGGGCGGACCCATATTAGGTCTATGTGGAGCTATAGCTCCACATGCTTTTCCCTGTATTTTTTTCTCTTCATAATAGATGAAACACAGCAGCAGAATACTGAATTTTTACAGTGTATTTCATGCTTGAGTCCCGTAAAATCATTTACAGTTTTTGATGTGAACAAATTATTGAGGATGACTGAGTTTTATCCAAATTATTTTATAGATGTGTCGAAAATGGTGTTACGCACTCAATTTAAGAATTATGTTACAAATGTTTGATCCGACCCAAAATTTGCTAAGTTGAAAGGGCTTTCAGATCTTGGTGCAAAAGTTGTGGAAACAAATAAGTACAACACATTTGTTATCGTTTATAAACTTTTGAAGTTGGCTTTGCTCTTGCCGGTAGCAACTGCAAGTGTTGAACGTGTTTTTTCAGATATGAAAGTTGTGAAGAGTAACCTATGTAACAAAACGGGTGATCAGTGGCTAAATGACCGTCTTGTAACTTATATAGAAAGATATGTTCTTTTAACAATTAGCAATGCTGTCATTTTATCTCATTTTCAACAAATGGATAGGAGACGATTTTCATTGTAATGTATTGCATCATACAATATTATTTCTTATTTTTAATATAGTTTGTATTATTGTTTCTTTAAAATTTTAACTCCGCCCCTGTGTAAGAGTAATTTTTTTTGATAGTGGTTGGGGTTTGAACCCCGGACCTTGCATATTTTATGCATTATCCCAACCAACTGAGTTAAACTCACGAGGACAGAGTAATTGATTGAACCTACGACCATTTTAGTTTTTAATTTTAATTTTTTTTATAGGACTTTTTTTGTTTTGTTTATCGATTTCACTAGAGTAAAAGATGGGAAATATTTCAGCATATCACTAGAGTAAAAAATGCCTAAAAAACAAAACGACGTCGTAAGCGGATATATTATTTAATCTGAGTAGAGGAGGCGTGGTTTACATAGGAGTGGATAAGAGAAGAGTGTGGATAGTTAGTTCTAAGTTGTGCGAGAAGAGAAAGAATGGACAAGTATTTCAGTTCTGCATATCGTGGTGACCCAGGCGTACCCCATGCTGATCCACACCGTTTCGTCAACATTTGGTTCGGGTGCCTTGCCTTCACTGCCTGCAACTGTGTCAATCCCTACTTCTGGCACATCGGTTCCACTTCCTTCAAGTATCTCTCAATCCCATTCATTCTATTCTATTTACTAAACTTATATTTCTGCTCTAATTTTAGGCTTTTCTTTTCAACCTCTTAATTTATTCATATTTATTTAAACAGTTATTTCAGAAATTGAATTCAATCTTATCATATGCATAGTTTTGAGATTTAACATAATTGAGGGTTTTCATTTTCAAAGTATTTTCAAGTTCGCTAATGTAAGGAATTAAATTAAATTTGCCTGCAATTATGAGACTAAATTGATAATTGTCACGAAATTTATCATTGCTCTGTTAGCTCAGTATGACATATTTGTAACTAAAATAAAGCTATTGTGTATGTTTATTGACTTTATTCATATGCAAAAAATAATGATTTTGGAGCTATAAGATTTCAAAGTGCATGCCACACAGTCACTTTATTGTTGATTGTTTATTCCATAAGTTTGATATTAAGGTTCAAGCTTATCCATATCACGGATCTAAATCGATGACTTGCTATGGAGCTATGAAGCACGGATACAGACACGGACACGCTGACACAGCTAACAATTTGAGAAAATCATTAAATTCAGTGTAATTATACGTGTCGGTGTCGTGTCCGTGCTTCATAGCTATGGAGGTTCATTTATAGTGCACAAAATGTAGCTTGTTCGATCATGTACTTGTGTATTGTCTTTCTTCCTGGTTTGTTTTGGTTTGTGTTCATGTAATCTGCTTGTGAGATTTTGTAACTTGACACCATTTCTCCCTAATTGTGATTTTGCTCGGTGATGCTTTCTTCTGCACCAAATCATTTACATCTCATAATGTAACATTCTTTGATGCGCAGCTGGCATGATAGGGTAATGCTTTTTGAGCAGTATCACTGGAGAAAGGCAACGAGAAAGAATCAGCGATATGAGTTCAATGTATGGTATTTTACGTCCCTCTACTACCTCATTTTTCTTCAGAGTTTATTGGAACATAGCTAAAACTATTTTTACCTCTGTGCTTTGCTTAATTATAAAATTGTGTTGTTGCAGTGGAACAAGACTTGGGACAGAGCCCACCGGGATTCATACTACTTCAATTGGCCTTTTTACTTCACTTAGGTCTCTTTTTATTTTTTCTCCCCCTGCTGTGGTTGTATTATCGTTACTTTGGTTGCAAACTTGGAGAAAATTTATGTCCCCCCGCCCCTTCGTTGTTGTACTCTCGAATATGTCATTTTGAATGCGATTTTAAACAATTACAATAATGTTTTTCTTGTTCTATCCAGTGTCCTCATGATTCTATTGGATTACTGATATGTTCTGTGTAGGAAGTACAAAGCGTTTAGATGAAGTAATGACTAAAACAGCAGGATATGCTTTGACTTGTATGTTACCTGGAGCGGAAGGTTGAGATACTCTTACTACCTAAGAGCTAGTTTTTGTCGTTACCCCGGACAATATAATCATAACCATATGCACGCTATCTATATAGACGGCTGAATCTGGTTTTGGGGGAATTATATGCTAGATTATTTTAAACTTTTTAGATGTGTATTTTAACATTGTTTTTGTTCTATTTTCTAATTATAAAAATATCATATTATATTTTCTTCAAAGTACATTTTCGAGTTTTGTAGAAAAATTGGAAAAAGACAACATTTTACTATTTTCTATATCTTTTCAAAATTTCCACTATATTTTTTGTATTCATTTTTGAAAAATCGGAAACTAATGATATTTTTTGTAAAGAAAAGTGATAAGGATAGTTGAAATGATGAGAATATAATTCAAACCTGTAACTTTTCTCCATTTTCTAGATGAATTTGAGTATGTTCTACTTGGACTGGGATTTCTAGTTTTTTTTATTGCCTATGGTGCTAATATTTCCCCGAAGAATGCTGATGATTAGATAAGAACAATAGTCTTCAATTCACTTCACTTCATAGTGGATTAATAAGTGTGTACTACGCACAATCAAACACTCAAGCCCAGAGTGTGGAAGTGTGTAAGAAAAATGAAAGTAAAACACATGAATTTTGAAGTGTTTGTAATATGCAAGTGTTTTAGTTTGCTGAGTCTCGTCAAAGGCAGACACGGGGTTATATCAAATTAGATTGGCAATGCAAACCACAACAACTGATCCAAAAAATTGAAAAAACCCAATTTTTTGGGTCAAAGAATGTATTGGATGTGTTTTCGATCCCATAATGTCAATAAAAAAACACTTATATATGATTTTATAATCATAATGTCAATAAAAAAACACTTATATATGATTTTACAATCATTTCCTTTAAAAATTGATCCTATCCAATTCGCAAACCCCCCTAATACTCAAGTCAGATAACAAGTTTTTTTTCCGGGGAAAATGAAGATGTAGATGTTTATCGTCAGGAAGTACTGTTCCGGACAAGGAAAAATGCATTTTTTTTCACTTCCTGTTGGTGAATTCAAACAAAACCGGGTTTTTTCCTCGTTGTTAACATTATTTCCTGACAGCATCGATTTTTAAGCAAAATGTGGGCAGTCAAGTTTAAAATAGGATAAGAGCCCAACTTTTGATGAGCCAATGAACCAATCTCAAAACCCAAAAAGAAACTAATAAAACGAACCATAACAAACAAGTTTCCAAAAAGGGAAGGACAATGATGGCACATTATCCTCTTCATCATCTTCTTCACAATCCATCATCATTCATATCTCTAACATTCCCACAACACTTACCTCGTCTTCAAACATTATCACTACCAAAAACGCTGCCGTGTCACCTCTCTTCATCACACAACAACAAATGCAGTTCCTCCAATCCTATCATTTCCTCACTCACCAAAATTCACTCCAAATCTTTACATTTTGCTCTATCTGGAGCCCTCTCACTTTCCTTATTATTCGGAGGTATTACTCATTATTCAAACTTGACTCTTTTTATTTATTTATTTACTTTCTATGCTGCAAAATATTGAAAATTCTTGAATTTTGTAGGAGCTGAAATTGCTGAGGCTGCTACTAAAGCTGGTGTTAACAAGCCAGAATTGCTTCCTAAAGAATTTAGTACAGTCATTGATGTTGCTGGATTCCTCTCCGACGGACAGGTATTACATATTAGAGTCATGTTTGGATAAACAACTTAATGAAGTGCTTATAGTATACTTTCTTATCATATAGGTGATTATGTATAATCTATTTCTCTGAGAAAAGCTAAACTAAAGTCAAACTGTTTTTATGTAAGCTACAAGTTATTTTCATAAAACCTTATGGCAATAAGCTAAAAACACTTTATGAATATGTCATAAGCTGTTTCCTAAGCTTTTCCTAACAGTCTCATAATTGCTTATGTCAAAGAATAAACTCAAATAAAATCCAAACAAGCCCTATATATATATAGTACATATGTCTTTCGAAATTCAGGATGTAGTAAGGATAGAAATGATTTCAAATTACATTGTGATCTTTAGTATAGAATAAGATAGAGACCTCCAAAACCCTCATATTTCTGTGATTCTGTCTCATTTGCCGACCGCAATTTAAAACTATCTGATGCTTCTATTTTATTGTGTGTGTACTTATTAATTAATGCTAATGATATTGGTTTTAAATAAAGGCTTGTGACCGTAATCCGAGCATAATAGTTTCTGATGCTGTCAAAACCGCAACGTCATTGCGATTGCAGCAGCATTTGCTATTCTTCATAGTATCAAGGATCATGATGTGACTACAACCGTTGCCGCAGCCTCTATTTAAAATCAAGCTAATGATTGCTACTCTTGAAAGAATATTAACGATGTTAAGTTGATCATTCATGTTCAGGAGAAGAGACTAGCACAAGAGATTGATGCTCTTGAAAAAGATACTGGATTCAAGTTAAGAGTTTTGGCCCAAAACTATCCCGATACTCCAGGTTTATGATCATGATCTTCACACAGTTTAAGGTTTCAGATGTTGAGGTTATTAATTAATGAAACTTGGAAACTGAAATAAGTGTATTATTATAATGCAGGTTTGGCTGTCAAAGATTTCTGGCAGGTAGATGACAGTACCGTTGTCTTTGTTGCTGATCCCACATTTGGTAAAGAATCTACGAGACTACGTTCATGTTTGATTACACTTTTAGGTTGTTTTTGTGTTTATGAGTAAAATTGGTTTTGTTACCAGAATGAAGTTTAACTTGAAGTTGAAATTTATTTTTTTTACCTCCAAATGTGGTTCTTAGCCTTAAATTTACAGTTCAACTAATTTTTATGCAAATGCATCTAAACATAAATCATCTAACGTTCAACTCACTTTTGGTTGAAATCAATTTAGTCGTAATCAATTTTTTGCTTAGAAGCAAGCACAAACTTCACACCTTTCTGTTACTGTTGTTCTTCCTCTTTGTTATTTTGGCTTCTTTCTTCTTGATGGATCTACCAATATATGTAATATTAAGGAGTTTTTTTGTTGACCAGGCAATATATTGAATTTCAATGTTGGTGCTACTGTTGATTTGGACATTCCACGTAGTTTCTGGAGTCGCTTGGCAGGCAAATACGGGAACATTTTCTATTGGAGGGAGAAGGTAAGCTCGGCTTTTTTGGTCTCTCGTTCCTCTAAAGCTAGCAACTTATTTTAGAGCACACAACAAACAATATCAATGGTTGATAAACAAATTGACAGTTGATTTTATATGCTCATACATATCAAATTACGGATGATTGAAATATCAATATTTAGTTTTCTCACTTCACACTCTATTCACTTCAGACGAAGGAGTTAAATCCTGCATTTTAATGTGTCTATTCTTTTATTGGTTTGATGTGTTAATCATAATGATCTGATAATGGTTTAATACCAAACGAAACAGGGTGAAGATGCATCTATTGAGTCAGCAGTTATGGCAATTTCTAGTTGCTTGAGAGAACCAGTTGGGGCTAATAATTGTTCTGAGGTGAAATAGAACTGAACATAACGTATAAAGGACGGTACATTAATTTCATATTTTTAATTATATTATGCAGAATTTAAGGATCTTGTGTACTTCTATGTTAGTAATACATATTACGGGGCCATGATGCAATGTATTTTAATTTCTTTGTATAAATAGAAGATGTAAGAAATTGTACATCAATATAATTTGTTAATAAACAAACGATAGCGTCTTAGTGTATGAAATTTGCTGTTTAAACTGTCAGTGTATTCATCTTAAGCTAGGGGAGCACTTGAAAGTCATCCTTAGTGTTTCCTTACTCATTGGATGTATCAAGTAAAACACAATGATGCAACTTGTCCTACTGACTTTTTTTCTATATCCTGTTGAAAGTATATATATATATCACTGTTTTTGATGTCGTGCTCTTTGTTCATGAAAAAAGTGAATACATGAACAAATCATTAGTTGATGTACACACATTAAATTATAAGTGGTACTTGTGATCATTGCATAGACGGTAGAGCCATTAGATCGGAATACAAGTTGATTTTGGATTCAAATATAACGGTTCTACACCCCGCTGCATCGTGCAGCGACTGTAGAGGCTCCAAATCCTATCACACAGTTCATTCTCTCCAACTCTATACAACAAAAGTATATCTCCCAACAAAGATCCTCTCCCATAGTGCAGCCCACATGCAACAATAAAATGAGTCTGGAGAGAGAAAATAAGAGAAAAAGATGAAATGACATATTTTTGTTATGGAGAGAGTGAACTATGAGAGAAGATTCAGAACCATTAGAAGGAAAAAGGATCTTCTCCCATAATGCAACTCCATGCAACAATAAAAACAAGTATAGGGATATCAAGAAAATGATGAAAAGATGAATACAGAGAAGAAAGTTTAGAGAGAGATAGGTGGAAGTAGTGGAATTGTCAGAAGTCTGGTTAAAGTCAAACTCTCCTAGAAAAACTCGTACTCTTGCTGGAAAGGAAAAGTCATTTTTTGCAAGTTTCCTGCTACCAATAGGCATGAATTCCAGTTCGCTGGAAAACATGTGGTGGACTATAATCAAACTATGCTACTTGTTCAAAGTGATTTATAGTAAGGTGTTTGACCTTGAGAAATTTCTAGGATTGCAAAGAGAAGTGTTACTCAGTGTGAGCTTGAGATGTATTTTCCCCGTACATTCTTTGGTATAACGATTCATCTAACTGTTCAAGTTGAGATCATCTTCATACGAAGAAATACTTTTGAAGAGATAAAGACATAAATAAGAGTTAGATATAATCCATGTTAAAAATTAATTTTAAAAATGAGTCATTATTCCAAATGTGATTAGATAGACACAGTTATGCAGGCTAGCTTATATCAATGTGTCCGGTTTAGCGTTTTATTAAGATATTTAAGGGGTATGCTAGGAATCAAATAATCAAAAGTGTTGAGTACAATAGTCTCTATAATGTCGATTGATTCAACTGGACTTTGAAGTTCTCTGTACTCACGAAATAACAACTATTTCTTAGTATTATTGATGTAAAGAGAGTACAATGAATCATGATGTATATATTATATATGATCATGTACAACTTCAAGTGGCAGCAAAAGGCTTAATCAATTATAACTATTATAATTATATCATAGGAAGTTAGGAACATCTAGCTATCTATAATGTACTTGTATCTTTGTTGCATCTTTGTTTAGTGCTCTTTGCTCTACGCTGCTCATAGTAATCTCTGACCATCTAGAATGTTTTGTAATTCTTGAGGCCTACAAGGGACAGCAATAGCTCCTTTCTGTATGAAACCATACTCTTCCTGAGCTTGACCTAGTAATCCCAAAAACTCAGGATCACTTAAGTACTCCAACCCAATAATAAACTTTTTGGTTTCTCCATCTTTCATTGCAATAACAGCAAAGTATCCTTCCCTAACATCTTCTGGTACCAACTCTTCACTGAAATCATGTCTTTTGTGTACAAAGTGTGAAATGCCCTTTTGTATCTTCCCAACAAAAGAAAAAACCATCTTAGTGATTACTGTTGATAAAATTAGGTGTCTTTGTGAAATTGAAAATTTCTAAATTTTTGAGCTTGGAAAATCTACACACTAAGGATGTGTATTTATACTGAGAAAAATCTGCTGATTAATTATGAATGTGTAGTTTCCGTGTGGTTGAAGAAGCCATAGACATGACAATATGGAATTCATTGACATTGTTATCTAAATTATTGATTGATAAGTCAATTTTTTCCTTTCCCATACGCGCTAAGCTGCTTGTATCTTTAGAGGGATGGCAGGATCTTGTTGTCCCTACTGTAGTACTGTTACTGTATAGTCATGCAAATAATAATATCCAAGAGTGTGGTCATTGTGCTTGTGTTGAATGGAAGATGCCTTAGCAGCCACGCGTATATATTTTTAGAGTCATTTTGATCTTTGAATGTGTTGAGCACCGTTACTATAGTCATTAAATTTATCAAAATTATAGAAACATGCTCAATGCAACTTTCTTTAATGAGTTTAGACCTCGAATGTGTCCTTTAATGAGTTTGGCTGGTCCTCCAACATGTCTTTAGTTAGTTAGTTTTTTTTTTTTAAGATAATTATTGTTTGTGAATAAGGAGTCTCCTAGTTGTCTTTTTTTTTTTTTTTTTTAAAGATAATTATTGTTTGTGAGTAAGGAGTCTCCTAGTTGTCTTTGAATTCAAGATCTGATATGGACTAGAAATTACAAACCCAATGCAAAATCTTTGACTTATATGTATACTTATAGGTGGGGTTTTTATTTCTTATTGGATTCAAAGTCAGAGAAACTTTGAAAATGCCTAACAATAGGAAACTATGACTTGGTGTAGTAGTTAGAATTTTGAAGACCATAACCTGGAAGAAGACCATCCTTTGTTAAAGTTAACTTTGGAAAGGCTTATGATTCAATGAATTAAAAATGGGTTTCTGTGAAAAATGGATTCACCAATGATTGTTCACATTGTTGAGAATATGGATCAGAACTTATTATTAGATTTTATTGTAGTATTCCTATGGTTATGACTGTTATGATTTTAATTATAGGAATTATGGGGGGTTACAAATTTATGTTTGTCTGTTACAAATTTCTAGGCAGTTTTTCTTTTGTTTATTTCTGATTATGAATTTCTTGTATTTAAAGGTTGTTAGAAGGAATGAAAAGTGTGTTTTTTCAGTTTTCAGAACTCATAAGTCTGCTTAATTTCTTTTCTAAATTCCAACACACATTAACGATAAAAGTTCTAGTTAATGAAAGTCTAGCAAAGGAATTTGAAATGGGGAGGAGATTGAGGCAAGGTGATCCATTGCGACCTTTCCTTTTTTCATTGTAGCTGAATGTTTGAGAATCGTGATGACTAAAACAATTGATTTAGGATGTTTTGAAGGGTATAAGTTTGGTGTTCGAAGACAATTGTCTCATACAATTCATTGATGACACAATTATAATGGGTTCTCAGAAGTGAGAGAATGTGCTAGGGATAAAGACTACATTACATTTGTTTGAGTTGGTAATGGGTTTAAAAATAAATTTTCACGAAAATAGGTCGGTGGAAAAAAACGTTTCCCGATCATGGTTAGAAGAAACAATCACATCGTTGAACCTCAACATAACACCAAAAAATTTCTATTATTCCTAGATGATAATCCACTTCTGACATTATTCACCATTGGTTCTCAAGCCTTTTTTACTTTTGGGATTAGCACTAATAGGAAGGTCCAATACATAAACGAAATGTCACCGATTTTACAATTCAACAATATGATTGTTTTTTATAAACCATGATTGGAAAACATTTATTTCCATCAACCTACTTTTGCAAAAATTTACTTGCATGTTCTCACTAAAATAGATGTAACATGACCTTTATTGCTTGCATGTTCTCTACTTCCGATGGGTAGCACTTGTGTGTCTTTGACTTTGGTGCCTTTGTCTCTATCTCTCTCCTAAATAATAATTCTCTCTCATCAAAATAATTTATTTTAATCATTCAATCATCAATCTCTTTCATCTAAAATACACTAAAGTCACCAAAGTCACCCAACACAAAGTCACTGAAGTGCCACTCGAAATACCCACTTCCGATAACCCATCATAATTGTGTCATTTAACATTGACATAAAAAAAAAGAGCATTTAACATTGCTTTACTAGTAAAATGGACGTAGAGATTGAGAAATAAGAAAAATAGTTTGTCGTATAGAGTGTTAAATTACAAATATGGAGAAACCAAGGTAGTGGTTAAGGGTGGTGGATTTGTGGTTTCAGATTGGTGGCGTGAAGTTGGAAGATTAGAAAAGTCATTGTTAAACGGCAATAGAAACTTCGTACTTATAACATGATAACAAAAAAAGTGCTTACATATACTTAAATTTGAAAGTAAGTACAAGACATAAGGTACACAAAGGAGTGTCTTTCAAAATACATAAAATCATGAAGACTACTTTAAACTAATGCTACTTCCAAGCCATGAGTATCAGATCTTCAAATAAAGTTTCGCGATCACGTTCTAAGCTGTGACATAAATTTGTTTTACCTTGCAAAAACAAAACGCAATTGCAATTGAGACTGCATCAATCACATTTAACTACAATTCTCTGCAATATTAATAAGCACGACGAATTACAATTGTTACCGTGACTGCTATTTAAAACACTTTCCATTAATTTGAAGAAATCATTCACACTTAATAGTATTATTGATATAAGAAACTAATGACAAACAATGTATTGAACCATCATATACAATTTCAAGGCTTAATAATTAACTATAAGTTTATAACTATGAATTAGTCTTAAGTTATGAACATGTATCTTCAGCTTTAGTGCTATCTTCTATATGGTCATCTATGACCATCTAGAATGTGCTGTAAGTGTTGAGGCAGACAAGGGACAGCAATAGCTCCTTTGTGTATAAAACCATACTCTTCCTGAGCTTGATCTAGTAGTCCCAAGAATTCAGGATCACTCAAGTATTCTAAACCAATGATAAACCTTTTAAATTCTCCATCCTTCATTGCAACAACAGCAAAGTACCCTTCCCTAACATCTTCTGGCACTAACTCTTCACTGAAATCTTGCCTTTTGTGTACAAAGTGTGAAATTCCTTTTTGTATCTTCCCAACAAAAGAAAGAACCATCTTTAATAATTATAGTTGATAGTATATTAGTTGTTTTGACTGAACTTGAAAGTTTCAAAGTTTGAGGTTGGAGAAGCACACACTGAGCATGAGTATTTATATTGTCAACATGCTGAAAAATACACGAAAGATGTTGATTAACGCGTAGTCACAGTTTGGCCATACACATGGCAATGACATTCATTGTTATCTATATTATTATTGATAGGTCAATTTCTTATTTTTCAATACGCGCTGAAAAACAAACATACATGTATATATCTTTAGAGGGGTGGCAATATTTAATTTGCTGTCCTCACTGTTACTGTATAGTCATATAGATTAATAATAATATCTAAGAGTGTGGTACATTGTGCTTGTGTTGAATGGAAGGTGTCTTAACAGCCACAAGTATCATTAATTTTGAAGATCATTCTTTGTGAATATGGATCTCGTATTCGTGTCTTTGAATTCAAGATCTGTTGCGATATGTACATAAATCCCAAACCCAAGGTAAAATCTTTGACAATATATTTGAGTTGAATTTCACAATTGGAAGGAAAGATGGTATGAACATATGCTTATAAATAGGAGCAATCATCAACTTATAAGTTGGTTGGTAGGTAGCTCTAATGAGTAAAGACAATATTATGTAGGAGTTGAGTTTCGAATCCCAAACTTCCCACTTTTCCATATTTAAAATTTGTGATCCCCTCCCATTAGGCTAGTTGACCAAAAACTTACAATCCAATTTTGTAAAGTTGACTTAGACCAAACTCAAATTTTAAGATGGTATATGAGTCTATCGAAGATATGTTGGACCATCTATTATCAGGTTTCTGCTTTTGGACAACGAGGATCACACTCCAGATGTCCAGTCTTTGGCGTGAGGTGTGTGGTGTGCGTTAAGAGTCCAACATCGGATGAGAAGTCCGAACATATGCTTATAAGTGGGTGCCATTGTCACCTACAAGCTAATTTTATAAGGTTGTGTTAGTCCCAACTCAAATTTTAAGAGATCTAACTTTGCAGTGAAGAAAATAATGAGAGCATGAGATGTTATTGTTGAATCACCCATAGAAGAATTATATGCAAGTGCATTAGTGGAGTTCCAAAATGTTTGTAAAGATTTTCCAAAGTTTCTTACCTATGTCGAGAGCACCGTATTGGATGTTGTTAAGGAGAAAATAGTGATGACATGGACATACCATGTCTTGCATCTTGGTTGCAGAACCATCAGCAGAGTCGAAGGGGCTCATGGTGTAGTGAAGAAATATTTGAGCTGGGAGACACAACCTTTTAAGAGATCTAACTTGTAAGAGTTCCATCCTTTTAAGAGTTGAAGGGGATCATGGTGTAGTCCCATCCTTTTTTCCCAAAGCATATCTACGACCAGTGATGCACTTGAATCTAACATTTTTTCCGAAAAGAAAATAACAAAGTATTGCACTACTTTCAGGGAGAACAATTTCTACCACATTCATCAAAGCCGCATCCCTGTCATTCACAACCATCATAGGCATATTACTCTTTGAGTTAAGAAGTTTAAGCATCATTTGTAAAACCCAAACAAAATTGTCCTATTTCTCAGCTCTCAAAAATCCAAAACCAGCAAAATATATCAAATTGGCATAGGTGACACCAACTATCTCAAACATTGACATCTTGTACATGTTGATATTGTAGGTGGAGTCCATAAACAAAACTGTTGGCAAATTGTTAAACAACTTAACGGTGGATGTTGGATGAGCCCAAAATATGTTTTGAATAGTAGTACTTTAACTTTGTGTTATGGTGAAATAAATATAGTTGTTGTAACAAAAATAAAAGAAATAAATATAGTTGTGTTCCTCCAACTTTGAGATTATATACTGCATCACCATCTTGTCACCTCTGTTTGACTTGAATATTTTTTGACGTTCATTGTATACTTGCTTGATATTTGTCATTCACGCTTGTCTTTTTCTCTTCAAATTTAACAAAATATTTTTTGGAAGCACAAAATTCTTGGTCAAGTCACGTACAATCTTCTTGTCATCCTCCCTTAATCTACCCGCAAGTATGTGTCCTTCCAAACTTGGCTTCATCTCATGGTTGTGAACTCTATTAAGAATATTCAATCTCCAACCATTTGTTTCCCTACTAAGATATCCATGAAGCATGAACATACACCCACATTTTCTTGAGCCTGTTGCCTCATGCTTCAATATTTTTTCTAGCACTTTGTAATCGCAACTCCTTTGACACACAAATTGCAACATTGAATTGATCAAATTGGATTTACATATAACAATTGTAAATCCCACCTTATTTGCTTAACGTCGTACCCAATCAAGCAAATCAGCCCTATCTTTCCATTTAACTTCTTCAGAAAAAATTGAGCCGTGTCAACTTCGTTGGCATCAAGTGGAAAGACACCAGAGTCAACATATAATGAAGCTTCGACATGGATGGAAGCTCCATCAATATTTGGTTTGACTTCAACATTAGGCGGTTTGACATCTCCGAAATTATCGACAAAAATAGACTTTGTCTCAATCGGATCATCATCCGCGTTTTCAACCATAACTATGAATAAACAACACATAATTATGAATAAACAATTAACTGAATCAAAAACATCAATTGCATAATTAATTAAAAAAAAATAGCCATTTGCTGGCCAATTTTGCCCCACCGCATCAGTAGTTAACTACCGAAATCCCATCGTCAGTTAACTGCTGATGCTCCTATACTTCGGCAACTAACTGCCGATACGTGCATGTAAGTGTTTTTGCGCAAATTGACAGCAAAATCAATAAAAATAAACAGATTAAAAGAGGCAATGCCTATTTTTTGTTTTTTTTTATTTGGGGGTATATATTGAAGAAGGAAGAAACGGTGATGATGAAATAGTGAGTAGGAGTAGGTTGCTTGAATTAGTAATGTCAGAGCGTATCGACAGTTAACTGTCGAAGAATTCAAAACCGACGGCAGTTAACTGCCGAAGAATATGAAATCGGCAGCAGTTAACTGTAGAGGAGCATTTATGTATTTTCCTAGTCTGTTTTAGCTTTGTTTCAAGTGTGAGCTTCAATTTTCAAGAGATAGATGATGTATTGGGTTTGGCAAAATTGGGCCTCATTTTGCATTGGAATTTTTTTTTAGCAAAATAGGCCCGAAAATTTGGTTTCTTGGGAAATTAAATTATTCAAATTTATATGCTTTAAAATGATTTTGGATGATTTTTAAATTGTGAAAAATTGAAGAAGGTTATGGTTTTATGATCCCAATTACCATACGAGATGATAAAATGTACTTTACAAATTTGATGATTTGGCATAGGGTGATTTAGAAGTTGACACATTGGATAAATGGACTAAAAATGAGTGTTTATATATTATTAAGATAAGGTTAAGATTCAAAATGTGACATGCACTAGAAATTTCAAACCCAATGCAAAATCTTTGACTTATATTTAGAGGTGGGGTTTTTATTTCTTATTGCATTCAAAGTTGGAGAAACTCTGAAAATGCCTAACAATAGCAAACTATGACTTGGTGTAGTAGTTTGAATTTAGAAGACCATAACTAGAAGGAAGACCATCCTTGTTTAAGTTAACATTGGAACTACTTACAATTTATGATGCAAGAAAATGTGTTTTTTTTTGTTGTTGTGAAAAATGGATTCATGAATGCTTGTGCACATTAACAATTAATATAAGTTCTCGTTGATTTGAAATGGGGAGGAGGTTTGAGGCCACGCCGACTAAAACTGTAGATTTAGGAAGTTTTAAAGGGTATAAGTTGGTGTTCAGAGACAATTGTCTCATACAATTCATTGATGACACAATTATTATGGATTCTCAGAAGAAGCAATCATGGTTAGAAGAAGCAATCATGGTATTTTTAAACAACAAATTTTATTTAACCACCAAGTCCCTGCTCAAGACGAATAGAGGCCAGTGAAATTGAGAATACAGACTAAAGACGCAATATATAGGCGGAACACCTGAAAATAAACACCCTAAAAAACACCCTGAGCACAACACCCACCAAAATACACGTCACCACCTAAATCAGACTCCTTCACGAAAACGACCACTGTAAAAACGATATCCCACACCACCCATCGTCACTACTGACCCCAACAAAATACCCTCAAAATTAAACTCCCAGTTGGTTAGAAGAAGCAATCATGGTTAAAAGTAAAATTTCACAAAAGTAGTTGGTGGGAATAAACATTTCTCAATCATGGTTAGAAGAAGCAATCACGTTGTTGAACATAACACAACACAACAACACATTAAAAGATCTCTACTCTTCCTAGATGATAGTCCACTCCTCACAGTATTCACCATTGTTTCCCAAGTTTTTTTACTTTTGGGATTAGCACTAATGGGAGATCCATGTATATAACTGGAATCCCACTGATTTTACAATTCAACAACATGATTGCTTTTTTCTAAGCATAAGGGAACGTTTATTCCATCCAACCTATTTTTATGAAAATTTACTTTTAAGCATGATACCCACCCAAACAGATGTAACATGGTTGCTTGCATGTTCTCCCACTTTTCATTAATTTGAAAAACCTTTCACACTTAACAGTATTATTGATATAAGAATTGCTATAAGAAAATAATGACAAACAATGTATTGAACCATCATATTTATATCGTATCATATACAATTTCAAGGTTTAATAACTATGAATTAGTCGTAAGTTATGTTCATGTATCTTCAACTTTAGTGCTATCTTCTATACGGTCATCTATGACCATCTAGAATGTTCTGTAATTGTTGAGGCAGACAAGGAACAGCAATAGCTCCTTTGTGTATAAAATCATACTCTTCCTGAGCTTCATCAAGCAGTCCCAAGAATTCAGGATCACTCAAGTATTCTAGACCAATGATAAACCTTTTAAATTCTCCATCCTTCATTGCAACAACAGCAAAGTACCCTTCCCTAACATCTTCGGGCACTAACTCTTCACTGAAATCATGTCTTTTGTGTACAAAGTGTGAAATTCCTTTTTGTATCTTTCCAACAAAAGAAAGAACCATCTTTAATAATTATAGTTGATAGTATATTAGTTGTTTTACTGAACTTGAAAGCTTCTAAGTTTTTGAGGCTGGAAAATCACACTATGGGCATGGCTATTTATACTGTCAACATGCTGAAAAACCCACGAAAAATGTTGATTAATGCGTAGTCACCGTTTGGTCCTACACATGGCAATGGCATTCAATGTTATCTATATTATTGATTGATTTTTATTGATAGGTCAATTTCTTATTTTTCAAAACGCGGTGAGAAACATACATGTATCTTTAGAGGGGTGGCAAGATTTGCTGTCCTTACTGTTACTGTATAGTCATATAGATTAATAATAATATCTAAGAGTGTGGTGCATTGTGCTTGTGTTGAATGGAAGGTGTCTTAACAGCCACCAGTATCATTAACTTTGAAGACCATTCTTTGTGCATATGGATCTTGTGTATTTGTGTCTTTGAATTCAAGATGTGTTACGATATGTACATAAATTCCAAACCCAAGGCAAAATCTTTGACAATATATTTGAGTTGAATTTTGTTAAGAGTTCCACTTTGGAGGAAAGATGGTCTGAACATGTGCTCGTAAATGGGGACAATTAACTTACAAGTCAGTTTTATAAGTTGAGTTAGGGCAAAAACTCAAATTTTAAGATGATAGCCTGAGTCTATCGAAGATATGTTGGACCATCTATTATATGATTTCAGCTATTGGACTACGAGGGTTACTCTCCAGATATCTAGTCTTTGGCATGATATGTGTACGTGTTAAGAGTCCAACATTAGATGACATGGTCTGAACATATATTTATAAATGGGTGCCATTGTTACTTACAAGCTGATTTTGTAAAGTTGAGTTAGTCCCGACTCAAATTTTATGAGATCTAACTTGAGCCTATAAAATTGAAATTTAAAGATAGTGATACAATAAGAGTGTGTTGAAGTGAGTCCTGTTAATACTCATTTTAATTTTCAACGTATTTTTGAATTTTGCTGATTCATGGAATCAAATTGCTTGATGCCTACGAAATCTAAGACAATTAGGGGCCTGTTTGTTTTAGATTCTAAGAAAATGGATTTTTCTTTATATTTCTAAAAATAGATTTTTTTGAAAATTTAGTAAAAAATAGTAGAAGTTATTTTAAATTCATTCGGTATAAGTTAAAAATGAGATTTTGATATTCACTAACTTAAATTTTCAATGTTCGAGATTTTACATTAAATTTTACATTAAAAACTATAAAGAAAAAAGATAAAAAGAATACAATATTACATTAAATTTTCACCTATCAAATTTTACATTTTAGTTTTGAAAAACTAATCAATTAAAGACTGTTATTTTATTTTATCACAAATATATTATTGGGGCATTATCGTCTCACTTTTTTTTTTAAAAAAATTATAAAGAAAAAAGATAAAAAGAATACAATATTATATTGTTGCACAGGTCAATTTTATTTATTACTTTTATGGTTAAACATCAAAAATTGACTTGTAATAATTGTTTTAAATTTCTACTAACATGAAAAAGAAAGTCACTTCAATTAATAGAATTTCTAAATTACACGTGCAACTTTAAAAAGAATAATTACACTTAGATATTTACTAAAAATAATAATATATTTTTTCAACCAAATACATATCATATCTGCATATATCATAGAATTTAATAATAGAAGAGATTATACAATGTAGTCATTATTTTGAAGATGTGTGCTTGGTTGAAGAGCTGTGTATTTTCCAAGGGGTATAACAATTGATGTAATTTAATGCAGATCATGGTTCCTAACAAAATTTTTTGAATTTCAAATTGAAGAAGTGTTGGAAGGAAATACATAATTAGGGTTAGCACTTAGCAATTAATGCAGATCATTTGGAGGGAATTTTCGAAGTTTATTTGTTGCAAACCTAATAAGATTAAAGAGTAAGGGATTTGTTAGGTTAAATTGCTGCTAACCTAATGCGGTATTTTAGAGGGAAATTATTAGGTTAAGTTGCTACAGACCTAACAAAATTAATAAATAAGGAACACGGTTTAGGGTTTGCTATATATAGCCGAGTTTGCATGGAAATTAGGGTAGCCGAGTTTGCTTGAAAATTAGGGTATTCTGTTTGTAAACGTATTAAATAAGTGTACAACAACTTGTCAAAAAAAAAAGTCTACAGAAACAATAAATATATACAAACAATGACACAACATGATAGGAATGAAAAACTCATCAGTGAGGAGAAATATTAGGGAATGCTGCATTTTAGAGGGAATTTGTTGGGTTAAATTGGTGCGCTGTATTTTAGATGGAATTTGTTAGGTTAAATTGCTGCTAACCTAGAGAGAAATTATTAGGTTAAGTTGCTGCAGACCTAACAAAATTAATAAATATGGATATGCAAATAAGAGTTATGTAGTAAAGGTTAGATACTTATATTCCGGTTTCAGCCAATGTCTTATTTTCATTTAAAGTTGAGCAATTACATTTAAAGTTCAAACCCTTGCTTCTTGTACTTCTACGTTTCCAGCAATTTAGTTTCAAATCTTTTATAATTCAAATATTTCCTTTCATCCTGTTTAATTTACGTTTATTTAATTTCTAATAAGTCAAATTATCCTTTAATATCCTTTTCCTTTAATGTTATTTATAATTTCCAAGCAAATCAAAGGAAGTTTGGTGGCAAATAGTAAGCGTTAATCATCCACATTTCTTCAGTTCCACATTCTTGAAAACTTGGCTATAAACTATGTCTGAATGTCCTTTAGCTAACATGTTTGCAATAGCTATTTCATGAATTTGACGCTTTAGAAATAACCATACTCTTGGAGATAAGTAATGGAAAACCTAAAATATCCTTCATTTTATAGAGATCATGCGTATTGACCTAACTTCTGTTGATATTCACTCCTCAGGCTAGCACCACATTAATTGCCACCTTGGATAGTTGATTCTCTTCTAATGAGGGGCAAGGAGATGCACTTTTTGTTGAAATATTCGGTGTTTATCATGGTTTGATGTTGGTCATCAACTCTTTTCAGCAGGTTATTTGTTTGACAAATTCTTCAGAATTCCTTTATCTTCTTAAACTTTCGGATCACTCACATATGCATATGTGCTTCTTTGTTGGTGAAGATTTTTGTTTAAAAAAAGCATATTATTATTTCTTTGCAACATGTGCTTAGAGAGGACAATTGTTCCATATGCCAAGCTTGGGCGTTGTTTAAGGCTAGACATGACCTTTTTGACAGATTCCTTCGTCAAAGTTGTAACTGCGTTGATAGTGTTATTTTTTCTGTCATTCTAAAAAAAATAAAATAATACTTTGAACGCGGCTTACTTCCCCAAGTCCTTTATGGGCCTTTTGCCTATATTTAAAAAAAATTGCTCTTCTCACTTCCATTTTTGTTCCCATACAACGTGAAAATACCAAAATACTCCCACGGTAGTTATCGCTCGACAAATGCCGTTGTGGAATGAGCGGCAGTTAACTGCCCACCGAGGGTATTTTGGTATTTATGCATTATGTGAAGAGCAAACGTGAAAATGAAAAGAGTTGTTTTCATACTTAAATTGTGAAATTTACTTGTTTTCATTTTAGCTCCTTCGAATTACCATCATAGTTTTTACAGTCTAAAACCATTTTCCTTATATTTCACTCCGCATGCATAAGATTACTACTTAGCTTGTTTAGATTGCACAACCACACTGGTTAAACATTTGTTTCTGGTTGAATTTGAAAGATTTATGAATTGACCAAAATTCTCAATAGACAAAAACTACCAAAGATTTGGAAAGGAACATATGTGAAAACAATAAACTAAAACGTTCTAGTTGTTCATCTAGAGTAGGAAGTTTAAACTAAATAAATCAATGATTATCAAATAAGTAAATAAATAAACATCTACTAATTACTCCTGCACCATTTGATGCTCTTCTGGTCTAAGCTCTAGAACCATCTAGAATGTTCTGTAATTCTTGAGGCCCACAAGGGACTGCAAGAATTCCTTGCTGTTTGAAACCATATTCTTCCCTAGCTTGGTCAAGTAATCCCAAAAATGCAGGATCACTCAAGTACTTTAATCCAATCATAAACCTTTTGATTTCTCCATCTTTGATTGCAACCACAGCAAAATATCCTTCTCTAATATCTTCATTGATGTAGCTTTTGTGCACAGTTTGTGTGAGTCCCTTTTGTATTTTTCTAACGATGGATCTAAGCATCTTTAAGTAGTAAACTTGAAAGATTAATTATATATGTATAAATAATTTATTTTGAGGATGGGGCATGTTAATGTAGAGTTCAATATATTTATACTAAGATATCATGCATGTACGCAAATGAAAATAAACAAACAAGCGAAATTTTCTTGCCACTTGCGATTAGGTATTGCCAAACTTTTCAATCATTTGGCAAATACATATATGTTAGACTATGGTGATAAGATCAAAATAAATCACATAGGAAGGAACATTTCCGTGTGATGCTACATGATCATAATCTTTAATTAAATTATCAATTCTGGCCTAGTATTGCCATAATCTTTTAAAGTAGTATTAATTATTATTATTTTTGTCAAAATTATCGGTGTTATTGATTGTGAAAAGAGAAATATATGAAATAAGATAATAATTAGCATGACAAGAAAGATACATCTAATATGGATTTGGTTTAAAGGTTAATCTTATTATTTTTAGTAATTTTTCATAAACTATTATACATATTTTCCATTTTCTTAATATAAAATTTATTAACTTTTTATTAGAAATAGTAAGAGTCCACCGCTTGTTCATTTTTAAAAGGTCTAAAAATGAGATGTTTTTGGGTACAAATTTTTAGTTGTATTGTATTGGTGGATCTAGCCCTATTCATTGCATTCATTTATGCCATTATATGATAGGTCAATTAATTCCATCCCTTTAACCAAAAAGTTGTTATTTGAAGGGAGGGCCAATAATTTGTTGTCCCTAGGTATATATATCCGATTCTTGTACTTTGTGATGATTTCCATATAATCTGTTGTCCCTATCTATATATGCACTTTCCGGTCACTATTATAAACAAAAAATCATTTTTTAGGTTTATTTAATAAATGATGTATGCGGTCATCATTTATTAAATAAACCTAAAAAATGAATTTTTACTTATAATAGTGACTGGATGGTGTATATCTAATTCTTGTACTTTGTGATGATTTCGTTTCTTTGTTTGATAAACTAATGTATACATATTAAAATTGCAAAGACTAATTTAACGATACAAAGGAGATGTTTTTAAGTTGACATCTCATACATGTTCTTTAATATATTGATCAGAAATTGAATCTCTAACCACATATTCAAAGGACTCAAGTATCTATCCCGTGTATAAGACTTTGTCGATACGTTTGTTTGACCAATTAATACAAACCAACAAAGATATGTGTTAAAGTGAATGTGTCGAACAAGAGCATAGATACTTTGAACTAAGCAGATATGTTCTTTTGATTAGGCATGATAATGGTGCAGGGACAAGTTTTATCTTCCCTGTCCCCAGAATCCCATATACTTACTTGTTATTGTGCCCGGTCCCCGACGAGAATGATAAATTGAATCTCATCCATGTCCCTGATCGGTTCGGGTACCCCCACCCGTCCCTGACTCCCTGCAATGAAATTTATTTTTTTAATAAAAAATAAGTTTTTTCCAGCCCCGAACTTGCTCCTAAGCCAGAATTTTCCCGAAACCCATAACCAAAATTTGAACTTACAACCAAAATTTAATTTCCACAATTTATCTATTAATTAAATCCATTTGGGCTAGGAAAATAACCAATACCACTTGTATTTGTTGATTTCAAATTATGGAATGTTCACATTGATTAAAAGTTCAAAAAATCTTAAAAGTATGGATGACATTTAGAAGCTTGCATGTTGCATATGAACATATAGCCAAAACAGAGAATGAGATGGATGGAGAATATGACGAAGATGGATGTCATACCCTAAATTTTGACCACTTAATGTCTGTATTTACACTTTAATCGGTCAAAACTTTTTCTCATGCGTATTTCAAACAGTTAATTTTTTATTCGTATTTTAATTGTTTAAAGTATTTTGTTCGTATTGTAAGTAGTTAAAACTTTTTAATCGCATTTTAAGTAATTGAAAATTTCCATTTTGTATTTACTCGTATTTTAAACAGTTAAAAAGTCTTTTATTCGTATTTTCAAGGCCGAGTAATTTCGTCGTCTCGGACGAAATTTCGGCAGAGAGGTATTTTAAAATACCTCATTTTGGTTTCGAAGGGACAATTTTAAGTTTTATTATTCCTTCTATTTTTAAATATCTTATTTTAGTTTTAATGTTTTTTTTAATTTCTTTTTTAAAAAAATTATTTTCGTCTTTTCTTTTTATTATTATTATTATAAAATTCGAATTTATTTTCTTTTTCATTTATTTAATATTTTTCTTTTAATTGTTTTTAGTTATTGTTAAAATGTTAAGTCTGTGGGTTCAGTCTTTGTCCAAGTGTCACATTTCTATTGGTCCCTAGAGTATCCAAAGCTCTCCAGAAGCTTTTCTTTCTCTCCAAGTTTGTCCAAGTGTCACAACACCATTGCTCCAATGTTCAAAACCCTAGAAAATAGCAGCTATAAATAGGAGCATTTATTGCTCTGCATTATAGACCCAATCTCTGACAGCTGCAACTTAATCACACAGAAACCCTAAAAACTGTTCTCTCTCCTGAAAAACAGATCAAAACAAAAAAAAATTCATAAAAATTATGAACACTCATATGAATGTTCATATGTGTTCATCGTAGATCTTCTTTCTTTTTCCAGAAATCAACACAAACACGTATTAACAACTCCGATATGTACAATTCCGACATCATCATTGAATCATAGGGAAAAAACAACGTAAACAAATCCAAATCAAAGCAAAACGGAATCAAACAACAACAATATTTTCGGATTAGAGACGACAAGGAAGAGAGTTTCACAGTCGCGGCTTATCATTGAAGTTTTCCTATCTCCAAAAGCATCGTTACCTCCAACTTGAACATAAGTATTCAGCGTTCTGTTTTCTTTTTCACTATGGTGTGTTTTTGTTTTTTTTCTTTGGAACTCGTATATGTGTGTTGTTCTCTGTTAGACGTTTTGGAAAAATGAATCAAGCAAGTGTAGATCTAGAGCGAATCGATTCGACTTTGAAGAAAACAAGGCTGGATCTAGGCTCTGCTTGAATTCATATTTCGAAATAATGAAAGTTTTTTTGAAAGTGGTTTTCGTTTCTAATTTTCTAGATCTACTCTTCTCGTGCCTTTTTGTTAAATCCGAGCTCAGATTCGTGATTAGAACAAAAAAGGAATGTTAAATACAGGTTCGTTTTTAAAGTCGGAGCAAGTTTTGATTCTGACACAGCAGCGCAACCGCCGACCACCGAACCGGAATCTGAAAAAAAGTGAAGGCAAAACGGAGAAGAAGGAGGCTAGTTTACAGAGCTTCTCTCTCTAGGAAATGTTTAGAGAGAGAAGCGATTTGTCTTTATGTTATTTTTTTCATTATTCATCTTTTATTGTGTTTTGTTCTGTTAATTGTAGGCCTACACCTCCATGGTATCCATGTATACTTTCAGGATCTAGGCCGACAGATCTTGAATCTAACGGCCGATGATGCATCCTGTATGTGCTTAAGCGCGTTTTCCCTTGGTATGTACTACTGTGTTGATTTCTGTTTGAATCGTCATATCAACGCTGCATTCTCTATGTTGATTCTCTATTTTGTGTAATTTTCTTTTTAACTCTTGGATCTGTGATCCAGTGGCTGTGATGATACTTCACTGTGATTAAATTTGGACCCTTCGATTCATCAGGCGGTCCAAATTTGTCCAGTCTGAGCCCATTTTATTTTCTTTTTCACTACTGTTTTGCTAAATACACCACCGTTTTTACTTTTGCATCTATTTTCTCTTAAAAATTTATTTTCTCTTTGTTTTTTTTAATGTCTTGCTCTATTTTAAATTACTTATTCATTTGGAATCTTTTCATGCATAATTTAATTTTGTCAATTATCTTTATTGTCTTTAATTTTTTTTTAGTGTGTATAATAGGGAATTTATGTAATGCATGCATTTTATTTCTTGTCATTTGTTTTTTACTTGAAGACCTTAGAATATAACTAAGAAGCTATGTAATCATGTAAATAACACATGCACCGACACATGCACCGACACTATCCCACTTTATTTACCGCTTTATGCTTGGATTGTGAGTGAGGACCAAAGTGAATTATGGACAAACTAGGATTAAATAACTTGACTAATTTGAGAGCCCTAAAAATGAACAACTAGTAATGTTAGGATGAAATTCTACTTGGGATCCAACATCCTTGGTAATTCCTTCCACTTCTCTTATTTATTTACGTTACGTCGAAATGTGTTAGTTTTTTACCGTTAGCTTAAAAACCCTTTTTATCAAAAAAATCAAATATATCAAACTTCAAAAATATTTTCTCAATAAACCTTGGAACTTAACCCAAGAGTTTCTTTTCCATTTACTTTCTTAATCAAATTCTTAAGCAATTTTAATATCCATATTAGACTTGGATTTTCTTTAATTAAAAGCAAACAACTTCACTCCTTTCATTACTCTATGCCTTGAGACCTCTTTTCCCTTTTTAAAACCATTTTCAAAAACTTTAAAATCAACCTAACCCACCAAATAATTTTTAAGAGTGAACTGCATTGGTTTTGATTCCACTTGTGGGTATGTAGGCAAAGGACTCAATCCTTCCAAATCAAATAAAAAATAACAAAAACATACCTCTTCTCCCTCCATTCTATCACTTAGACATTTAGGCAAGTATTTTCAAAATAAGCAATTAACTTAGCACAAGATAAATTAGACAAAAGGTTCCTATGGAGTACCGTAGTCGTTTAGGGTGCGTAAAACCTTCTCTTTGCGAAACCAACCCCTGGATCCATAATCTCTAAGGGTTTTTCTCTCTTTTTCCCTCCCCAATCGTTTGATATCCGAAAATCAAGAGAACAATGGAGAAGATGAAGGCTCTGGCTATGGTGATGGAGAAAATGAGGGTTTTTAATTAAGGATTTTAGGGTGAGAAACCGAGAATGTGAGACAAAGAGAAAGAACTAAGAGAAGTGAGAGTGTAGTACTTGAGTGATTAGTTTATGGTTTACTCGATATGTTTAGGTTTCTATCTATTTATATAAAATGGATAATAAATTAATTTTCTACATTTGGGATGGGTACCTATATCACCTTTATCCATCTCGTATCCATATTTTAAAATTCAAGAAAGTCAAAACCTAATCATCACGGAGAAAACCCGTCAAATCGGTGTGGATCCGAGGGGATACGTGTGTTGTCATCATGCCTACTTTTGATGCATTGGATGAAGCGATCAAATATTGATTGCCAAATAATTGTGATTGAAAACTCTTTTTTGAATGATTTGAATCATGCTCGAGAAATAAATCACAAGGTTGAAAGTTCAGGCGAATACCAAGCTCTAGCTAGTAGATTTCTAATTATAAACTTAACTAAAGTATACAATTGTATGACTATGCTAGAAGGATAAAAGCTCCACCATTCTCTAAGCCCCACTCCCACGAACCACTTTAAATCGACAATGAAATGTTAGAAATAAATAACATCAGATCGTGAACCAAAGACTCATCCCAAGCAAAAAATAGCCTACGTCATATCAAGGACCAATTCCACCTACCCTGAAGGTGGGTGAAAAAAACATGAACTCCATAAGATATCTTGTTTACTAAAGTAGAACATAATAGTTCTTTATCAAAAAAATTTAACTTCATTTTAAAACGAAAAAATACAAGGTGAAGTTAAGCCATAAAGAACTCCATAAAACAACGATAAGACACAACAATAAAATTACTTTCACACGACAATCAACAATAGCAACGTTCTCAAACTAACAAAAAGACACAAAACAAACGACAAACAACAATAGAAATATAAATATAAGTAATATTGATAATAAAAAAAGTGACAATTAGTCAATTACATATATGATATATCCTAAAAAGATAACACAAATACTTAGTTAATTACATATATCTCAAAAATAATAGAAACATCATATATTCGTGCATAACGATTTTTCACCGCATATCCCCGATATATTAGAAAAGTATCATACAATTCTTTTTTTTTTTTTTGTTTTTTAAAAATAAAATTTAATCTCCAGATACTATCCCGATACGTATTAGTGTAGGATACATATTAGATACCGGTACATCAACCATTTTGAAGTATCTGGGTTTAAGAGTATACAATACTCAAGGTATCCGCCTAATATTTCACAAAGCATCAATATTGTCTAAGTCCATTACCCCCATCACTTATCTTGTTACCAATACCATGATAATCTTATCATTTACCTGGTTGACGAACCATGATGATCATATCACTTACTCGGTTACATAACCACGATGAGTTACTGAAAATGATCATGACATAGCTAAGTATATTCCATCTTCTCACACCCACTAAGATCTAGTGTTTAAAGTCTTTGCATACCATCTAAAGTGTTTAGGCTCTCTTAAGACTTTTTCATTGTGCCAATACTGGGCACGATACAAAGTGGGGCTTGAGTTTGTATTTAACTAACACGAATTCATTTCAGGATGGTATCTCTCTATGAGAACATAGCTTTTTATTTGATTTCAAATAAGAACATAGCTTTTTTCTTTTAAGTGCAGTATTTTCAACACTCGCACTTGTTGATATTCATATGGAAGGATGTGGTTATTCGAACACCAACGATGATTGCAACAAGAACAAAAACTATACTTCTCTCAACATAAGTAGCTTCTCTTTATACAAGCTCAAGAATTCTACTATTGAACAATATATACGACAAGAGATATAATTGTTGTAAGGATGTATATGATAAAGTACTTGTATCTGTTCTATCTCTTTGACTTTGAAGTGACTACTCTGATTGAAGAGCTTGGACAAAATAACTTATTTGTACTTAATGATCTGAATAGCTTTTGAACCAAATCAGAGGTAGGCGTGTTCTTTAATACATGATGCACATAATTGTCATAATATTTGAATGTATCAATATCTCAGATGATTACTGATGAGTCGATAAATTAATATTTTTAATACGTTATTTGAGTTTATTTTATTTAGATTTGATTTAGTTTTATTTAAATATTATTTCCTTTTTGAGTTATTTTATTTCAATTGCAAATTATTATATTTCAGGAACAAATATCCGAAGATTTAGTCTTGGAGCAAAAGAAAGAGGATTAGGAGCTGATTCGGGATGAAAATACGAAATATAGGACAAAAATATGTCACCCCCA
>Ga0315915_1001520_pt1 | contig 28168 bp, 9 predicted proteins | sample MpolbnodulesMG_FD_207738 | JGI IMG/M metagenome (GOLD analysis project Ga0315915, IMG submission 207738) | Medicago polymorpha root nodule microbial communities from Los Angeles, California, United States - branched nodules | ecosystem: Host-associated > Plants > Roots > Nodule | place: USA... | reverse complement strand
TTAATTGAAATTGTGACAGCTCTCTGACGCTGTGTTTGCCTGTTCCCTTTTATTACATTTTAATGAAGTTTACTTTCTTCTCTAGCTACTAATGTGTGTAATAACATCACAGTTATGATGAGATAGAGGTTGAGCATTTATTTGAAATTTGCAAGGAGTACAGGCTTGGTCTCACTTGCTTTGTTTTTTGTTTTAGGTTTAAAAGATTGACTGGTCGGAATGAAGTGGCAATCTCAGCTAACGATTATAAATTTTACTCTCCAAGACACAAGTATAGGCGTGGTGCATCAATTTCACTTCCAAATATCCCAGATATCCCTGTAAGAATGCTGTTGCTTCATTTTGGAAAATGAAGTGCTGTTTTTAAGATGCTCAATACATAAGCTACTGCAGTTTTGTGTGCAATGTCTAAATTGTGCCGCTACGGAAATATTTTACTAGCACATGTTGGCTATGAATATGAATATAATGTGCTTTGGCAGCTGCTGCTGCACTGTATAATGATTGATATGTCATGATATATATTATACTAAATGGTATAGTAATACTATTTAAAGGTTGCATAAATGGTAATTGCTGCAGTTTCTTGTCCAAACTTTACGATGTTGACTTTTGACTTGTTTTTACAGAGTTATCCTGGTGCAGACAATTCTACGACATTGAATACTACTCAAGGATATCGCTCAGTAAGTAATATAAAGTTAATATATTATTGTTTTTGTTAATTTGTCATCATATGGGATGGATGGTGAATGCTGTTTTTTCACCTCAGTTTGCTTTTCTGGTTTGGACTGCAAAAATGCAGATGAAGTCAATGATTCCATTAAATTTAAGTTAGCTCATATATAGACTTGGTCCTTGTGTGGTGGTTGATGTCACTCCTTGATTATAAAATGAGAAAATAGAATTATAATTAAGCACTTGATGCTCTGTTACTTTTCTCTCTTTCAGCGTTTCTGAAAATTGAGTCTGTTCATCGTATTTGCATGTCTATACCTTGGTTCTGCTACCTGTTGCTTGGTGTGGCTCTTGGGTTTGATATTTTAAGTGTTGCTTCAAAGTTCTAACGATATTTTTATAATGACGTGGTGCTTTATTTCCCAGCCACAAAGTCAGCACCAAGCCCTCGGCAAACATCACATGCAATCACTGGCACATCAACCCCAGTTTCACCCTGGTCTCCAGAACAATCAAACTATGCACCAAAGTCAGCATGCAGGGCCCTATTCTCATAACCATCAAAATGGCCCCCCTTCACACCTATCTGAAATTTCTCATTCTCACCAGCCATCAATATCTCAACAGATGAGTTGCTTACAATCTTTCACAGGTGGCCATGTCGGAGCACGCTTGCACATGATGGTGAGTTTATTGGCTAGATTATGTTTCAATGTTGATGATGGAACTTTTTATAAAACAATGATAATGTTTTTGATATTCAATTTGCATCTATGTTGTTGTGTCATTTCTCTAAGTCTAATTGCATGCTGGGTTAATACTCAGCTTTTTCAACATTTAGACATGACTCTGAAAGCAAATACTTGTTTTGCATTTCTCAGCCCTCAATAGGACTGCTTACTTAATTATAGCAGTGTGATAATGGGCATACAGTGCATGATGAAGCCAATAGATTGAATATTTCTATAATGCTATGTGAAACACTTGACCAAAGTAATTGATTTGAATGATTTTAACTGTTTGATATATCAGAGAACTATTTTATCTTATGCTGAACTGTATGATGCTGCACAGCCACCAAGTCCTGCGAAGTTTTGCGATGAATGTGGGGCTCCCTATTTGAGGGAAACATCAAAGTTTTGCTCCGAATGTGGTTCAAAGAGGTTAGGAATATGACAGATTTGTCCCTCATCATTCTTTTGATCACAGGTGTATTCAAAGTTTTTTACGATATGACTAGTTTTACATAGTATTCTTAGTTTTAAGAAATGTATTTAGGATAAATAGAAAAATAGTGCAGTTTTGACTTGAAATGTTGTAATCTGTGTAAATATTTGTAATTAATCAATCGGGATTGCACGTGTGCCAGCTTTGTCAATACAGAACTTCAAGAAGCTGAAAGCTTGAAGGTATCAAGTTTACATTTTCGGCTCTTTTGCTACGTTACAGACCATATTTTTGCTAATTAACCACATGGATAACAGTGGTGTGTTGTCAACTTGTTTAAGGTATGAAGGAATTATAGATTCAAATTGGAAGAATATGCTATACAGACTAGTAGCTCAAATTCTGTCCAGATTTGGTTTTGGCTCTTTTGACTTCTCGATTCTATTTATGGAAAATGCTAACAAATTTTCATTGTATTAGTAATCAAAAGTGGTAACTTTTGCATAGAAAATTCCGTATTTATAAATTTTACATGTGTTCGACTTGTAATTTCAAGATAAAATTTCTTTATTTAAGTTCCTTAAACAATGTCATTAACATTTGTTAACCTAACTCTTTATTTATTCACTTAAACCGTAATGAATTCAACTTAAAGTCTTAAACATCTCGTCAAAACTTAGTCATTTTTTTTTTGTGCGCACTTTTTCCTGATCCATTTTATTTATTTATTTTTCTGTTGATTGAACCATTCTCTGTTTCTTGGATTTTAAATGGTTGCGATTATTTAGACAGCCGAAAATGCCAGTCTTCGTAAATTTATAGTCACCATGAAAAGCTTAGTGACTAGATTACCGAATGTTTAATGCGATAAACATAAACAATTCAAATAAATGCAGCTCATAGGTCAAGACTAGATTACTGAAAAATATAAAGAATAACATGAATCCGTAGCATATTTTGTTTACGAATGAGTGTTCATTCCTGCAAGTATATTGATGCATTCCAAAATTGAATGATTTTATATCACCCAGTTTATGAGTAAAAAAGAACACCCGTAGTTTATCATAAGTACTAGTTTAATACCAATTCTTGGGATTTTAAGAAATAACTTTATCTAAATTAAATGTGGCAAAATCTTATAAAAAAAATTGTCATTTTTCTCTCATATCTGCACAATCTTGTAAGGAAACAAAATATATCCTACCACCATAATTTCAGCTAAGATCATTCTCACAATTTATTACTATCACCATCATGTCGCAAATATACCCCACCATTACCACACTGAGCTATCGTTATTATCATATCACAGTGTTGTTTGCCTCTTTTTGGAATTAGTGTTGTTTGTCTTTATCATACCCATACTCTTGCCATTGTTATGGTTGCTACCACCACCGCCATATTTAATTAAGTTAACAAGAGATTTGGTGAGTGAGTGATTGATAGAAAGAGAATAAATGGATCAGAATTGTTCTGATATTTACACACATATAAACAAACCCCTTATGAACTGATCTGTTCTTCATGACATCATTATTCATTATGATTGTTCACTTTCTGTCTGCTACTTTTTCCTTTGGATTCCACCTCTCATTAATTTCATGTGGTCTAATTTCGTTTTGGGTTTCATTGCTACGTCCTGCACTTTGGAAATGGTTGTAACTATCTGGAAAAGTGTAGATAGAGATTGAACATGGAGTTTTTATGGGCACAACTTATTTCAGCTAACAAAAATCTATTCAGCTGTTCATGGCGACTTGTCATTTCATATAATTTATAGCGAATCGTGATGTTTCATTGCTGCTTCATAAAAAATTCATAACTATTCTACTAACTACAGAACAGAGTAAAATTGCTTGCAACTCATAACAACTTAAAAAAAATGTCATATATGCAGTGCAGTGCATAGAAAAGCAAAACCAATGACAGAAACACACTCCTCATTAACTTCAAGGTAACAGCGGGTTCCAAATGGAATAGCTACGACATACAGCTCTACAAAACCTAAAACATAATAGGGGGAAATTGTAATAGTTTCAGTGAAACAAGGACCAAGAATTGCATATGTCCCGGTCCTGCTTCCCCCCACCCTCCCCCAAGAAAAGGTAAAAAATCCCACATTCTTTAAAACAAAACATAAACAAGCATCACAACAGTATATATTATGAATAAATGATGATGCTGACAATTGCCAAAATCACAATTACTTCAAAACTTTACATAGTAATGATTATTACATTGTGAAATGTATAGAGAGAAGCACAAAATGATGTGATAGGAAAGGGTATTTTATTAGAAAAAAAATGTGGATAAACCCTAATTGCAAAGATTGAACACCACTTCAGGGGTCTGCACCTATCTATGCCCTTAATCCTCTCTCAAATGACAAGATATTTTCCCTTTCACTCCTGATTATTTTATATACAACATAAACCCATCTGTAACTAAACCTAACTAACTAATATCTCCTCAACTGACACCCCTCTCAATGTTTCCAGCCTTCAAAATAGTTTCACCTTGTCCTCAAAGTGAACTGCTTTGTCATTGATGGGAATAAGGTTCCAATGGACTCCCACTGTCTAATATATTAAAACTTGACAAGTAATCGCCGTCGTCATCATGTAATACAAATTCTCTTGAAACTCCACCTTAGCTGCTTGAATGAAGATTGCATGGAAGAGTCGCATTTTGCTCGCTTTCCGAGAAAACCACAACTTTAGAGCACTCCTTTTCAATGACATCACTGCCGATGATAGCTTTTCCTCCTCAGGTTACCCTAATGGCCCAAAAATACTGATCTGTGTTGATTAGCCACCAATAAGCTTCCTTTCTATCAAATGTTGAATCATCCTAAGTAGAGAAAGTTACTATATAAGGCCTATGTCTAATAGAGACTTGAGATCACTACTAAAGTTGTATGTGTTGACAATATTAAAATTAATAAAATAGAACGAAAGTATCATATACCTTGTATGTCTAATATGTATAAGTGGTAAAAAGCGCATCCACTATGGCTGTATGTCTAATCAGTCCTTGGGTAGGAACTTTAAGCTTGAGGAATTATGTAATACTAGTAAAGAAGTAAACATGCTGTAACAAAAGGAACAAGACTATAAGACAAATTGCATCAGAAATATGACTAAAGAAAAAAGAGAAATCTGTGTATATACACGAACAGTATCCAGTAGTTATACCTATCATTATGAGCTTTGTAATTACAATAACAGCCAAATTGATCCCCGCTCACTAAAGGAAGTCAAGACTTTCAGTTAACAGGGAGGCATCATTTTATGGGTTGTCTTGATGATCACATCAGAAACATGAATATTGAAAGGCACGCCCTAGAAGCTGTAGGATTTACATCAAGAGAAAACAAACGTCTTGAGAATGAGAATGCATCAACTAGAACAGGCAATTGCCATTATATAATGATGCACCAAATTCATTTCAATTAGATTACTCAACTTTGGCAAAAAACTGAAAGAATCCACATTTTGTGCCATAAAGATAAGAGTAGGCCAAACCAAGTATATAAAAACAGGTTTTTCATCTCAAGTGTGTATAGAGGGAACTTTTATGTCCATTGTCTCAGCAACTAGGCCCCTCCTCGTCATATCATTATGAAGTTCCTGAGCTTCATTTGTGTCTCCTAGCTCATAATATTTTTTCAGAAGACAAACACAGAGAATCTGATCAGGAACAACACCGTTTATGAGCATCTCATAAAAAAATGACTTGGCCTGTTGTAATTTACCGCAATGCGACAAACCCCAGACCAATGAAGTATAAGCATGCAGATCAAGTTCCATACCCGATTCAACCATTCTATTTTTCAAACTCAAAGCTTCTTCAGGATTACCATGCTTCAGGTTCCCATCAATCAAAGCAGTATAAACGAACTTATCTGGCCTGATTCCCTTATCCAACATCTCATTGAACAGCTTATTGGCTGCTTCAACACAATCAATTTTATAAAGGCCGTCAATCAGTGCAGTAAAAGTAATAATATTCGGCGGCAAACCAGTTTTAGTCATGCAGTCAAAGTAACTGACAGCCTGTTGAACTAAACCTTTTTTGCATAAACCATCAATCAGTACACCATAGGTTACAGCCGTTGTCTCGATACCAAATTTCTGCATCTCTTGTAATAGATTAACAGCCTCTGTGATTTTTCCAACCTTAAAATATGCATCCATAAGGGATGTGTATATATAACTATTTGTAGTCAAACCATGATTCTTCATCTCACGCATTACTGCCTCGGATTCCTCTATTTTATTTTGGCTACAAAGGCCCCATATTTTGGTTCCATAAAGTGGCGAATCTAGTTTGAAGTTTTTCTTGTTCATTTCTTCTAAAATATCCATGGCTTTCTCCATCATCTTAGCCTTCATATATCCATGAATAAGGGAAGTATAAATTTGCAGATTAAGTGCCACTCCAGCTTCCAACAATGCTCTGAATAGTTCTTCCGCTTCTTTCATTCTACCATCTTCACAAAGTCCATCGAGTAATGCAGTATAGGTAACGATATTTAAGTTAAGACCAGCCTGCAACATCTCATTTGCCAGTTTGAATGCTTCACCCAGATTGCCTATTTTACAATTTGCATCGATCAGAGACGTATATGTAAACTCGTTGGGTTGAAGACCAACACGTATCATGTCAATGAAAAATTTAAACGCTTCCAGCATCATGCCAGCCTTGCAAAATGCGTCTACCATTGTGCTATAAGTAACAACATTTGGCTTCAACCCTCTTTCCTTCATCTCACGCAGATAACAAAAAGCTTGAGGAATTCCTTCAAATTTACAGAAACAGTTGATTAAAGAATTGTATGTAATCACATCTGGTTGACATCCTGCAACTTTCATTTCCTCAAAAACAAAAACTGCTTCGGCCAGTAATCCCACCTTTCCATACCCATCAATGAGAGAATTATAAGTGACTACATCCGGCTTAAGGCCCGTCTGTTTCATCTGTTCAAACAAGCTCCTAGCAGTTTCTAACTCCCCTTCTTTGCTCAAATAACCTATCACTATATTATACGTGAAAACCGAGGGCGAAAGGCCAGCCCCGGCCATCTCATTGAAAAAACTCAAGGACAATTTCCCTTGACCTGATTTTGAAAACTTGTGAAGAAGCTCATTACAGGACCGCACTGTCGGCAGAACCCTGAACTTGTTCATCTTCCAAAAACATTGCCTAGCTTCTTCAAGCATCCCTAACTCAACCAAAACACCAAACAAAGCATCAAACACCCCATAACCCGTCCGACACACATTCCTAGTCAACCACAACATATCAAACCAATCGCAACCCGGAATTTCCCTCCTCAACAAAATCCACTCTTTAATAACACTTTTCGCATCAAAATAAAACATACCACAAAACAAAATATGAACAAGAATACAATAAGATTCAGTAGTGTGGCGAAACCCAGCTTGATTCCCTGCACTATAAAAAAACTTCAATGCAGATTTTGGGTTCCCTTTCAAATTCACCAAAACCTTAGACACCAAAATAGGTGCAAGTGATGAATCTAGCATATGGGACCCACCATCACGCTGCAAGAATCTACGCACTGTCTCTGAAACATTATCATCAATAGAAGGTTTTGAGCTAAAAGGGCATCTAACAACACAAAGAAAACCAGTGAAAAAAATCATGGGTGGACCAAAAATCGAATTTTGAGAAGATGGGGTTGATAGATTGAAGAAAATGGAAAATGGGTTTGGATGAAATTGTGAATTGAAGGAGCTTACTCGAACTCGAACACCAGTGATGTGGAAGAGATTGCGCGCAAAATGCAACATGATTTGATGAAAATAGATTCAATTGGCTTTAGATTCTTCATATTGAGAAAATTGGAATTGGTAATGGCGGCACATTACAAAGTTTGATTCTTGTGATTGAATGAATCATCATGATTCAATGAATGCATGTTGTTAGGGTTTAGGGTTTTCTTTTTTGTTCATCGAGGTTTATAATCTTTTTGTCTCTTTTTCTTTTTTATTTAAAAAAAATAATCAAACAAACCTTTTTTCTTTTTTACCATATTTTCTTTTTATCGTTATTTTTTTATAAAACAAATTCATTTTCTCATTAAAAAAATCATTTTCATTCTCAACATTACTTATTGATCATTTCTATATTATAATTAGTATTAAAACCGGTATTTTTATCCCTAAAAAAAAACAGTATTTTTATTGATAAAAGTAATAGAAGCTGTAAGATATCTTCTTAGAGAAATGAGAGTATAAAAGAAAGAAAAAAACTTAAAAAATCCATTTTTGTAATTTGGTGTTACTATTCTAAAACAACATTTACAAAAGAACAGGGGAAGTACAATTAATATACATTATTATAAATGTAAAAAAGCATGTATATGTTCAATTGTTTCTTCTCGTTATCTCACTAAGTTTTTGATATAAAAAAATATCATTATAAAACACTTTTAGATTTACATTGTACGCAAGTGAAACTGTATTTTAATTATGTTTGTTATTGTTATTAATTCAATAATTGGGAAAAGCTATCTTGAAGCGACTACTTCTCTCTAAAACTTTAAACCTCTCCCTTCTCTCTAAAATTTTTCACAGACTGACTTATCCTTTCTTCTCTTTGTAGATCCAACTCTGTAGACTAGAGATGTGGATCTCTTGAACGGTGGTGTGATGAGCGACGGTCGTCCTCCACACCACCATTTCGCCCTTTCCTTTCTGGAGTTCACCCTCTTCTGTCGTTCATCGCTGCGTTTCTCACCCTTTTCCACTGCATCTTGTTTGTTTCTAACCGTTTCTTGATGTTCTTCACAATCTTTTGGGCTATGTCCGAAAGGTATGGGCTTATTTGTTTATTTGTTAGCCGACGTTGTTTGGGCTTTGTGCGCCGCTGTGAAGCTCACCTGTGTCGCCTCCGATGTTTGTGTTCGCGATGGGTTGTGGTTGTGGGTGTTGTTTTGTTGTCATGTGATGCTTTTGCTATTTGGTTGTTGCAGTTGGGCTCTTTTGTTGTTGTTACGGCGGTTTGCTTTTTTGTTATTGTGTTTTATCGTTTGTACTGTTTGTTATATGTTTGTATTGCTCTGCTTGATCAGTGATTGTGGTGGTTTCAGACCTTAGGTCTTGTTTGCAGTGTTACTTGGTCTATTAACCCGGAAGGGTTTGGTTGATTGAAACCTGTTGTTTTGGTCGTTTGAACTCTTCAAGTCTCTGATGTTCCAGATTTGTTGGATCCGCAGGTTTCAAGGCTTCATGTCTGCCACTACTCGGCTACCGGTTTTTTATTTGTGTTAGTCCTTGTGAGTGTCATCAGAATGTTGATGCTCGAAAGAGCTGAATGCTTGCTGACGTGTTCAGGGAGCTGTTGGCACTTGCATTTTGTTACCGTGTTGGCGGTTAATCCATTCGTCAAATTGAAACCCTATTTTTTCTTTATAGATAGTCACTTTTCATATTTATTTTTTTTAACTTGGTTTCGCGCTTATACGCGGGTTCGCTAGGTTGCACCTGCGATGCGTGAATTTTTGTTAGAACAAATTAGAGTTGGTTCATTTGGCATGATTTATCACGATGTATTTTGGTATGAGTTGTACCTAGGTCAGGTCTAATGTCCCCCGTCACTGTATCACTTTTTTTATTTATAATATATTCATTTTGCCTAAAAAAATATATATTCAATAATTATATGATTCATACAATATCCCCGTGAGCTTAGCTCAGTTGGTAGGGATATTGCATATTATATGCATGGGTCAGGGTTCGAACCCGGGACACCCCACTTCTCCACATTTAAACGTGTGAGCTCTAACCCCTATGCTACTTGCCCAAAAAAAATAAAATATGATTCATACAATAAAATTCATTTTTTAATTGAATTTAATTCATCTAACTCATGCAATATTTAAGACTACACAACCCATACAATTGCAACAAAAAATACAAATCATGGAACTGTGTTCTCATGAATAATCATAAAATGTTTATTTTTTTAATAAAAATTACAAAAGTTTATAACCATACAATAAATTCATTCTCGTGATCATAAAATAATTATGAATTGTATATATTATCATACAGTTTAAATTTTGTAAAAGAAAGTCACACAGTTTAAATGAATTCAATTCATAAATATTTATGTATCAAGCAATCATACAACCATACAATTTATTACACATGAATTGATTAAATATTTCATTGAGATAAAAAAATGATTGTTATAAAATACTGGTCACAATTGATTATGAATCCAAATATTATATTATGACCCCGTTTGGTCCGAGCTTATGAAAAATAGCTTATGTAAATAAATAAACTTTTATTTTAATTTATAAGCTCTCACTAACAACAATTGTATCTTCATAAATGGTTTTTTCATAAACTACCTTAAAAAATTTATAAATAATACATAGAAACTTATTTATTTGCATAAACTATTTTATATAAGCTCTAAAATAAGCTAATCAAAACAGGCCCTGTGTATAGTTATATCTAGATATTCAAATTTTATTTTAAAATTATTTAATTGATTAAATTATATATTTTTTACTATTAGTAAGAGGTTATTTTTAATTAAACACCAAGATACGTTAATCTACGCTTTCATCTCTCACATGTTTAATTTCTTACTAAAAGTAAAAAAAATGTTTTCATTTTTCGTGTTCATTGTCGGATATCAATACCTTTAAACTAACTCTATCCTTTTTATTTCATAACAATAGCATCTATTTATACTCAATCGTTTTTTTGGGGTGTACTCGACCATATTCCTTTAGATATTTCATTGAAGAATCATATTTTCTGACATAGCTCACGACAACCACTCAATACATTACTCTTGGCCGTCATCGAGTTACTATTTTTCTAAGTGATGTTCTTTTTTGTTCAACGTTCAAATCAATATTGTCGTGACTCAGATCAAGGATGTCGTATAGAGGTGTCGATTCTTATTCGTCACATAAAGATATCCTTTTCTAATTGATGTCTTTTTTGGCACCACAATTATAATATTTTCATCAAGAGAAATTTGTTAATATTAGGTGTCTATTCTTATTTTTACTTCACTCAAAAAAATAAAATCTTATTTTCACTTATTGAAATAATTTTCAACCCGTCACAACATATCAATATTTTGTTTGATACTTCATTTATTTGGAAAACTCAAGTTTTTTTTTAACAAAGTTTGTTTTTATTATTTATAAATTTAAACAAAAATTTGTTACTTATAATGATGTTTACATGATGAGTTGAAATTTTATAAATAAATGAATAACAATATTAAGAAAGACGTCTAAAAAAAAAGATGTGTACAATAGAGGTTTTTGCAATTGCTAATATTTTTTCAAACATAACTTGTATTACTGACCACTTAAGTTTTGGTCATTAATCTCACTTTCTCTCGCTAATGAGACTGATTTTAACTTATGTGGGCTCGTGATAATAATTGCAAAATGAAGTGTTAACACAATACCTATTGCCCAGTAAATTAGCAGGTAGGAAAAAGATCATTGGCTCATTTAGCAGCATAACACAACACTAACTACTACAATGAAACTTTTTTCGTGTGAAAAAACTCAAACGAATTCATGTAACTTTTATCGTTTGAAGCTTTGACGGTAATAGCAAAAAAGTGTCTAACTCATATGTGCAACCAGGATCAAAATGTAACACATGTCTTAAAATATTTTGACCATGTATTGTTTAACAAAATGTTCATTAAAATATGTGTACATTAAACACCGTCGTAGAAACTCTCTCTCGCTGCTAAATGCTAATCTTGGACAAGCCTTAGCCTTCTATAAGTAACAAATTAGTAATATACATTCACTTTATTATAAGAGGATGCAAGTATTGTGACTTTCAATAAAAATGTTACTTAAAAAAAATGTTTGTTGATGTGCATCCACTATGTTATAAACCCATTAAAACATTAAACAACAAAAAATACACAACATAGACCTTCTCCTAAACAAAGAGTGTAAATCAACAGTTCTAATATATATATATATATATATGAGTTTTGCCAGAAGACACCTTTTATGAAGATGTCTTTTAGCAAAGTTATAACTAAAAAGTGGAAATCATATCTTGAGGTGTGAGTTGTTAAAAGACAACTTCATGGGTGACTTATAACAAAACCCTATATATATATATATATATATATATATATATATATATATATTTGCGAATGTTCGTTACAACATTTTATTTTAAAATTGAGTTAGATTAGTTTGTTTGAGTAGTGTTATCAACACTCTCTTTTAAATACTTTCTCTAAAACTCACTTTTTTATTGATTTAAATCATTGTGGATTTACACTTTGGAAATATAACCTACATAAAGTAGTGAGACATACAGTGATTTTATCGAATAAAAGAATGAGTGTTAAAAAGCGTGTTGCTAAGATCCCTCAATTTATTAAACCAATTTAGTTAGATTGCGGGAGTGGGAAAAAAATATTAAGATGCGAGAAGGTTACTTAGAGTAAAAAATAAATAAATTTAAGTCTAAACAATACGATGACTTATATGACCTCGTTAAATGACTTAGAGTTCAATCATTGGCCAGAACCAAGGCCATGATCATTTCTCTTTCTTTTTAACACGAGATTGTAGAAAGTAGAAACGCCCCTACGGTGAAGGCTGAACAACTTCTTCGAAAAGTCGAACACCTTCGTTGGAATTTGAATCCGAAATTTTGAAGTTGTGTATGTCTGTTTTTTTCGATGGACAATTGTGTATACAAGTTGTTTGCAACTTTGTCTACGAACCAAATAAATTTAAGAAATGTTATGCAGTTATTATTTTTATTTTGTATGTGTTTGATTTATATTTTTAAGATAAAATTTCATATAAAAATGATAACTTTTGCATTAAAAGTTATACAATTATTATTTTTATGTGTTCGACATACTATTTCTTATAATAAATTCCTTCTATTTTAATTTTGTAGTACAAAATTGTTTTTCTTTCTTATGATAGAAAGAATGAAATTGGCTTTGATTAATTATTAACGTGACATGCAAGCACACGACAACATGATTAGGGTTATCATCGTCAAAGTTAAGCTCCTTCACTCTATTTTTTTTTGTTAACCCTCTGATTTCTACACCATAAAATCTTAGTAATTTGGAGGTAAGACAAGTAACATCTGATCAAGAATTATTCAATTCAAGATCGAACTCAAATTCTCATGACTAATTCGTCGTTTGATAAAATCCATCAACTACTTAGCTCAATCCCTAGTTGGTTAGTCAAACTCGAGTTTAATCATATTAAACTAACTAAATTTGAAGAGTTTTGCATCACAGACAAGACAAATACTAATAATTAGTGAGAAGTAACAAGAGATTAAAATTACAATTAAATCATAATCATAGAAGTGTGGAAGTGGACCACAAAAGCATCTGATGGGAGCCAAGAGAAGGCAGTACAACAGATGACAGACAACTCCATTGCTGCCTCTCTCTCTCAGTCTCTCTGTTCATTGAAAGTTGAAACATAGAAAGAATACTGTCACCATTGCAACTTAAAGCTTCTTTTTTCAACCCCACACCACACTTAACTTGCTTACAGCTTCTTTCAACACAGAAATCAAGGACAACCCATTATGTAAAGATTGCATTTTCACTTCATCAAGGACAACCCATTTATCAAAAATGGATTATGAAAGGATTCAAAAGCCTCAGGTTCATTTCTATCTATCTCATTTCTTCCAACACCCCCTTTTAGTTTGATTTGAAGTTTTTAACATTTCACTCTTTATTACCAGCTTTCTGTGCTATTTGGAAACTGATATATCAATGTAACAATGTTAAAGTTGTTTACTTTTCTCGACTTTGCTGCAAAGTGTAACACTTCTTTATGATCTGTTCCTTTTTTGAGATTCTTTTATGATTTTGGTTTTTGGTCTTATTTGGAACTTGGGTTTGTAGGGTGGTGGTGGATTTTCACCAGGAAAATTGAGGAGCATGCTTCTTGGTGTGGAGAAGAAAAGGAAACAAGAGGAAGAGCTTGATTCTAATTTTACTCCGAGATCTCGAGATTCAGACATGGATGAATCTGGTATGTTTTTTCATGTGATTTTTGTTCTTGTTTCTTTGAAACTATAATGCTGCTTAGAAATAGTGTATCTTAGATGTTGAGTTCTCTAAATGTATTTTTTGTCAGAGTTTGTTGGTTTCTCCATGACCATTGTGTGATTGCATTGTTTCTTATGATCTACTGATTCTATATTCTTTTCACTGACATATTTTAACCGTTGGTTGAGCCACTTGTTTGAAGAGTTTTAAATTCAAATTTCTTTTGATTTGTATCCTGTTTGGATAAACAACTTAATTAAGTGTTTATAGTATAAGTGCGTATCATATAAGCTATTTCTATAACAACACATAAAATGAGATGAAATTATTTTCATATAAGTTATACATTGTTTTCATAAGCTGTTCTAGAGAGCTTACAAAAAAAAGTTGAAAACAACTTACAGACATATCATAAGTTTTTTTCATAAACTCTTTAAATAGTCTCACTGGTGTTTATGCCAACAGATAAGCTCAAATAAGTCAATCCAAACTGGCCCTACATAACATATGATATTGAAAGGAGTGTCATTTATGGATCTGCCTGTTACTAACTTACCATAATAGAGTGGCTGGTGTTTCCTATTTTGATTTTGGTAAGCTCACATATCTGTTATCTGTTATAGGTGGCAGCAGTTCTGATCATTGTAAATATGTAGATGTTGTGAGTGTCCTTCCTGAATATTCAACCTCTACCGATCAAACCTGTAACATAGAGGCAGATTGTGGTGACCGTTTGGTGAAGGCTAATGCAGTAATGACTTCAAGGAATAGAATCCTCGAAGACCCTTCTTTAGATTACGATTGTGGGTATGATAGTATGATCATGTCCCCATCAATGTTTGAATTTCAAAAGGCTGAGCGTGCCCCACCACGAGTACCCGTGGGACCTTTCTCAAAACCAGCACCATCTAAATGGGACGATGCACAGAAGTGGATAGCAAGTCCCACATCAAACAGGCCAAAGACTGGACAAAGCCAGGGTCAAGGTGGGCATGCAGTTCCGCGTAAGGTTGGTGGTCTTGGAAGCCGGCAAGCTTCAATGAAGGTTGTCGTTGAAGTTCCAGATCAAAAAGAAATTGGTTTAGATGAACCGGATACCAAGCAAATTGATGCAAATCAAACAAAGATGGAAAGTGGCGGACAGAAGTTTGTGAATTGGGATGATGACCCCTATGCAATTGCAGATGCTTATGGTAAACTTATGATTTTGGTTTAGACTACTTTACCGAGCTATCACTTGAACACGCTATCTTTTCCAATTTCAAAATATAAAAAAAATTATTTTCCTGCTATTTTTATGGAAATTGGCTTGGTCTATTTATAATTTCTAACGTGTCCAGTTGATGCAGGCTCTGCAGTCTGCAATGCAGAGGACATAGCTTAAAGATATTAATTAAAATTTTGGTAGATTATGTTAATTTAGTTGGTAACTTATGGCCAAGGGGTTCTTGTATGGGGTTTTCTTAGGTTATTATTTTAAGGATGTTAAGGTTTGTATTTATTTAATTGGGGCTGTTTATTCACAAGTTTGACGAGTCCTGTATGAATGATATAATTAGGTATGAAAAATATCAACTTCCAGGTGTGTGACGCATCTCTTTTTCTAGGAAAAATTTATTGCCCTTCAGTAGTACTGAAAGAATGGGTTCTACTACTTACCGCAATTCATTTTTTTTCAAGTCATTTTTAAAACATGCTCAGAGTGTAATAAAAAGCTAAAATAAAAAGGTAGCTAAGCATTTAACCAAAAATGGAATGGCAGGAATACCCACTTTTTCGGTACCAAAAGCTGGCATATAATTTTATCCAGTGCAATGTCTGAGAATTATAGGTGTGGTACTGAGATGCCAAGGTGTCTCCAGTCTTCTTTTATCTTCTGTTGGTAGTTTTATTAATTTTATCAACAACATCTATTCAATTTTTTTGATAGGAAGTGTTAAAGGATGGCAATTATAATAGGATCAATTAGTTAGTTAGGAATTACTTAGGAGGCTAGTCTCTATAAATAATCCATTTGTATCCTTCATTTCACATCTTTTCAATATGATTCCCTATGAGTTTTACTCTCAATTTCCCAGCTCTAAAGGTATAGTTTCTCCTTGATTTCCTCTTCCTTGTCTGATTCCTAATATGATATAAGAGCGATACCTTCCACTGCTATGTCGGCCTTGCCAGAGACATCTGGCACCTTTCGCTGTCTCGCATAGAGACCTTTTTACGGTTATTTGATCTAGCATCATTCCTCGTGATTTACTCCATTATTTGTCATCCAAGGATTCTGCTAGTGTGTGTCTTAGACCTTTGGCTTCTTGAATTAGACTTTCCGTGCACATTCACCAATGGTTAACCATAATTATGCTGATTTCTTCATAGTTTTGCTCAAATCTTGTTTTTTATGAAAAGAAATTATGTTTTAAAAAACTTTCATTCTAAGGCCTAACAGCGAAGTCATTTGAGTGGGCACATTAGATTTACTTAGGACAATTACTTACTTTTCTGTTGACTGGATTTGTAAGTCTTAAGTCATATAATAAGTAGTTCGAGACTTGGGAGACATGGATGTGAAATTAACTAATGATATCCTATGATTAGAAGTTGCTAAAACTATGGAAATAATTGCATTTGAAGCAGTTAAATAAACGGAGTAGTTTAATTTAGTAATTATAGTACTTGTGACCGACTCTCACTGATTCTTCTTTGTTCTACTGTTTTCTTTTGGCTGTTTGATATCAGCGGTTAGTCTCAGCCAGCATAATTCATCTATTGCTGCCCAGACTGCAGCAACCTTTGTTCCTCCCCCATCAACAGCTCGATCTGTGTCAATGAGAGATATGGGAACAGAAATGACACCTATTGCTAGCCAAGAGCCATCAAGAACAGGTACACCAGTAGGGGCAACAACACCAATGCGTAGCCCTAATTCTTCCAGGCCTTCTACTCCCACTAGAGCCGCCCCTTCAATTTTTACCGATCCATGTAACGATAATCTGAATCTTAACAAGAACGAGTTGTCTGAAAAGGAGCTACAAATGAAAACCAGGCGAGAAATAATGGTCCTTGGGACACAACTAGGTAAAATGAACATTGCCGCCTGGGCTAGCAAAGAAGAAGAGGATAACGATGCATCCACTTCACTTAAAACAAAAAATGCTGAACGACCAGCTAAGAGTGTCGTTGAAGCACGCGCAGCAGCATGGGAGGAGGCTGAGAAGGCCAAATATATGGCCAGGTAAGTTTACTCTAATTATGAATGTTTTCACTATCAGTTGAATATGAGCTATCTGAAGAGCAGTTACGCACAGGATATACCTTGGTTTATAAAATAAAATAGGAGCTATACTGAGAAGTTACAAATAAGAATGTTTTAATGCTCTAAACTGCAAGGAAGCACTTAAGTGCACTAAATTATTTGATCTATATCGATTATAGATGAAAATTAAAATATTATCATTCTTGTGAGTTGTGAGTGAGTACATAATACACCTCTAGAAGATTGTCATTCTTTCTTACCTAACTCCTTTAATCTTATTGTTGTCATTCTTCTAATAGGGATATGGTGTTAATTATGCAGATTTAGGCGCGATGAGATGAAGATTCAGGCATGGGAAAATCATCAGAAAGCAAAAACAGAAGCCAAGATGAGAAAAATTGAGGTGTGCATTGTCTGCTTAAATACTATTTTTGTTGTTTCTAATGTGGCATTTTGCTAACACATGTTAAGAATACAAGAGTAAATAATTTATATGATATGGATATGGCTATATAGTTAAAGTTTCAACACTACTTTGAGTTTATTTAGTTTCTCATATTATTCTGTTATTCACCTAGTACCCTTTTTTATCCCTCTACACCTAAAAGGCAAACCATATTAATGCAACTTCCACATTAAATTGGTAATTGTGTTTATTAAAGGATAAAGGTTATCTATCTTAACTCAAGCTCATGAGAGCTTGTGTAGACTCACCAACGTCCAACGGTGTATTGAACACTTGTAACTGCCCTAACTGTTTCTGTTTATCTTGTAACTAATTGACTGAAATGTGTCACTGTCCATCATTCAATCACTCTTAACTGGCTAGTGCAGGTCAAAAGGCAATCTATAAATAGATATGAAAGATCACAAACTGTGATTTGAAGAATTTTTTTTCTTTTTTCCTGGTGTGCTACTGTGGAGATTTGAAGAAATTCAGTAGTTTTAAATTTCAAATCATTGGTTCCTGGCATGAAATACACGATCAAATGTTTAGGAGTTTAAACCTTGCTGATTTAATGTTTCTAAACCCAAAGATTCATCCTTGACATGATGCTCACATTTTTACAGGAGCTGGTTTCTTGACCAGTACCTTCAATAGAAATTCAAGATGTCGGTGTTGAAAATTAACGATGCAATGCTGTTTTGTACTAGATTTAAAATTTTGTATAAAAAACAATAATTACTTGATCACAATAGAATTTGGTGATCATACACCTACAATATAAACTAGTTTTACATGTCCAATTGTATTTTACCATGATAGGTGTTTGTGAGTGTTTAAAGAAATAATATTATGTAGTAAGATGACGAAATACGATTGAACATTTGTATAAACCTTGTTTATAGTGATGATACATAGCTATTAAACTCGTGAAAATAATACTTATATCACCTCCTCCCCCAACAAAAAAATGCCAACAATAATGATAATACGTTGGTTGCAGGTAGAGGTTGAAAGAATACGGAGTAAGTCGCATGATAAGCTGATGAACAAATTAGCAGCTGCAAGGCACAAGGCTGAGGAAAAGCGAGCAGCAGCAGAAGCAAATAGAAACAATCAAGCTGCTAAAACCGAGGAGCAAGCAGAATATATCAGAAGAACTGGTCATGTACCTTCCTCATATTTTACATTTTCTTGCTGCACTTGGTGCTCTTAAAGCGAGCATTCCTTGTTTCTTGTTAATGTTTTGTTTTTCTATAGGTGTTCATGCCTTTTGCTGCCTACGTCCAAGCATGTTCAATATGCTTCTTGTATTTTCTTCATGGTCGAAAATGATATATTTTCTGCATAAGAAATTGTCAGTTAGAAGAGTTGCTATTTGTCCAGTTTTTGTTTCTTTGATATTTATTCCTACAAAATCATAAATAGAAGTCTAGTGTTTCATTTTTAAAAAATGCCAAACAATTTATTTAAAGTACAAGGTGTGCTGGAATAAACAAGAAGTACAGTGGATAGTACACAAGCAATTAAAACATAAGCCAACTAAGGCAAGCCTATAAATGCTCAAGCACCATCTAGACGTGCTGTGACATTTAAAGTTAAACAACAATGACACCTAAAGACCCAACTCCCAAGTGGTTTATTACGCCACTGATTTAAAGTGTAATCAAAACTAAACCTCCACGCAAACAACGAGACCTTTAGCGGAACCAGCTTATTCCAGATGACTGCACAAAAAGGAGAAGTATTGCAATCCCTATTCTTCATCATTGCACTATATGCATATCGTCTAACCTTCACTATGAGCATTACTCCATACCCATTTATCAATGACATTAACATGCAATGAACATTATCCAATAAAGAAAAGTATTCCACCACCAACTTCTCTTCCGGCGAAAAAGATCTCTCCTCCACACTACTCATGGCCGCCACCCCCCTCCCATACATATCTTTCAGGAAACATGTTTATCTGAAACTAAACTGAACCTACTATAACACATTTAATCATGTGTTTGAATGCCATTAACCAAGAGTTCCGTGGTTTCAAATATACACATATATTTACCGACCATTCAAATTGTATCCAAATATGCGTCATTTAAAAATGTTCAAAATAGATCCATTCACCACACAATAACAAACACATTTGAGCATTTCAAACAAATTTTAAAAAATGATAAAAAATTAGAAAGATGTGTGTATTGTCGTTATCATAAATGGAAAATGATAAATTAAGAGTGATAAAGATCTTAATTAGAATGTACAATTTAAAAAATGTTATTAAAATTACGTTGAAAACTATAAGTGACTTTCTTTTTGAGTTCAAATATACACTTTTTTTTTTTAGGGAAGTTCAATTATTGAACAAGTTTATGATCAGATACAACATGTTTGATTTACTGAAATTAAAGTTCAGGCCATAGGAATACCTGGATCCATGACAAAAGAGTTTTCCGGCAGCAGTGATCTGGAAACAAAGGAAAAGTCAGCGGCGGCTGGTTTGGTTCTTCCTCAACTGGTACCTTGATGCCCGCTTCAGATGGGGAGAAGAGTGGTTTTGCAATTGTACGCATATTGGGGACCATAGCCTCTTTATATTGGATGACCATTAGGGTTTCCCATTATTCCGTTAATGGACCATCCAGAGGTCCACCCAATCCAAGCCCATATCACTTAATTAATTAATTATTATTTTAATAGAAACCTACTAAGCCTTTTCCATATCACTAATCAATTAAGGCCCCCTAAAGATAAATAGCTAATATAATTAAAATAGATATATATGCACACATAATAATTATTGGAATATTATAATTAAATAAATTATAACTAAATATTCCAACATAATAATGTTTAAATTTGCGGTTAAATGTATTGAGTGGATGTTCAATGATTGGAATGTATTGTTCTATTCATTAAGCAATATCCATTGAACATAATTAACAATATATTTGAAATGTGTTAACGTATCTAAGTAGTTCTCCATCATGTAACCAAAAAAAAAAAGTAGTTCTCCATCATTTTGATGTTAATTTTGAGTCAAAATATCATTGCTCATTGAGTGAAAAAATTGTTTTATATAGTTTCTATTTTATTTTTGTTTAAAAAACTAAACAAGTGAGCAATGCAAAATGAACGTGGCAAAAGGTATCGTGCGAATCGTTCTGGTGCCATACTCATAGCATCGTTGTTACATTAATTCCATCAATTTATTTCCATCACATTAACATTTACTCTTTCTGCGGTGGCTCCCTCCTTACTTCTCTTCTCAAATAGAGATTTGGATCGGTTTTGGTCTTTAAGGCCAAATATATGCCAATGTAAGTTTACTCTAATTATTACTAATGCTATATTTTTATTGGAACAAATAGATTAATGATGAGTATCACACACATTCAAGGGAGATGTGGATAATTTCATGTTAACGTGCGCCACAATCTATCAAATGTCTTACATCTCTACCAACTAAATTCCAAACAGGAGACTGATTATTATTAGGAATGTTATCACTACGCGGTATCAATTAATCTTTTTGTTTCTTAATCTCTATAAGATTGTTAACTCAATATATAAAAAAAAACAATTAATATAATTATTGTGAGTTGTTCTAGAAGATTGTTAACTCCTTTAACCTTGTTGTCATTCTTGTAATAATTGGGACATACTATGCAGCAGATTTAAGCTATGCGGCAAATTTAAGAGCGATGAGGTGAAAATTCAGGAAAGGGAAAAATGTAAGATAGCAAAAGCAGAATCAAAGATGAAAAAATTGAGGGGTATGTGCATTCTTTTGTTTGTTAAAATTAAACCACAAATGATGAAAGTTTCTTCTTCTCCTTCTTTCCTAAAAGAAAAAAATCTAAATTGGCACGTTGTAGATAGAGATTGAAAGACTACGGAAGTCACATGATGATGTGAAGAATGAAATAGCAGCTACAAGGCACAAGGCTGAGAAAATGCGAGCAGCCGCGGCCGCAAAAAGCCAATAGAAATAATCAAGTTAAGGAGGTCGTTGGCGAGGCAGTTGCCGGTGCTGTTGAAGAGCAAGCCGGACATTTTTCAACTAAAGCAAATAGGTCTCGAAAAAGACATTTACCTTCTGATTTTATTTAGCACACCATTGACGGGTTCATCTCTCTTATTTTAATGGGATAGTTGTTCAAATTGACCCTGTAATGTACATTATGTCTGAAAAATGACCCTGTAAAATACAAAACATATATTCTAGCATTGTAACTTGAATTTCTTCTTATTTTTTAGCACCTTATAATATACGCGTAGTCTTACAATGTGACCTACAAGTTGAGTTTTTTCACTATTTTTTTTCATACATGTTTAACACGTTAATATATAGCTTTACACAAAAAATTAAATTTCTTCGACCAGAGATAAATTAATTATGAATTTTTATTCCCTCATAATTACGAATTTCTTAAACAATTTTTAATAATTTTGTATCTCGTTTAAAAACTACAACATTTCATTGTGAAGGTTCTTATCATCTTCTAGTCATGCCTACAAAATTAGGGAACTAAATTTTACTTGTAAGTATTGCTTACGCGGAACAAAATTTCAATTTTGCACGTTTTGGTTGAAAAACCAAAATAAATTTAAACGACTTCGAAATGCTATGAAACTTTATAGATTCCTTTTTATGTATTTTTATAGATGTCTTTGCAAATAATGAGTTCAAAATTCGATTTATAGGTCGAGATTTCCGTTGTTTTGTTTTTTGACACTTAAAAAATTCATAATTAATTTGTCGTTTGTCGAAAATTTATAACTTTTTTGTGTAAAGCCATGTTTTAACGTTCTTAAGTCGCCTTGAAGAAATCATGAAAAAATTCAATCTCTTGGTTTCTGTTTTGGACTTCGCGTATATTACAGGGTTATAAATAATAAAAATCTCGAATTACATGATCAGAATACATGTTATTTAATTACATGGTCAATTTCCAAACTTCACTTATATTACACGATCAATTTCAATTAATAACCCTATTTTAAATTGTACTTTTGTTGACAAAATGAGAAACCTCTTTTATTTTAATTTATGACTGTTTATATATTATTTCACATGTGAATTTACGACAAATTTTTTTTCCAAACTCCATAAATTTCATGGCTCCGCACTAGGTAGTATTACATCAGATCACTGTACCTAATTTAATATTTAATTGATTGTTATTACAATAAAATCAGATGAGTTTGTTGTGGTAAAAAAAATCTTATTAAAAGTTACTAAGGTAGTAAAACCTAAACCCAAAACCAAATGAAGAAAGCCTTAAAGCTTGAGCCTATATGGCTATATGCTATGGTGTTGTAATATTTTTTTTGTTTCGTTATACCGTTAGAGAGAGAAGATGATGATAACAAGTGAGTCAACAGAAATAGGACAGGTGTCCAACAAAATTTTGTTAAGATCTTCTTTCATTCAAATCGAACCATTAAAAGTACACACAAACACAAAGACATATGAATCATATAAATCTTACAATTTCGACAAAAATCACAAAAATAAAACCAAACCACGCTTACTTGTTTTACCTTAAAGCCCATCATCATCACATTCTCTTACTCTCTCTCTAACAAATAATAAAACTCTCTCTCTCTCTCCTCTACTCTCTCTCTCTCTCTCTACCCAATTTCTGTGGCGGCTCTCTCTCTATCTCTACTTCTTCTCCTCTTCTCAGATTGAGATTTGGATCCATCGATCTCTTATTCTGGGTTGGGTTGTTCGCCATGGTTGCCCAACAGCCACAACTTCAGATTCAGACTCAGCAACCAACACCTTCTCCTCAAGATGAAGCCTTGAAAAGGAACACCGATTGTGTCTACTTTCTTGCTTCTCCTTTGACATGCAAAAAGGTTCTTTTCTTCTTCTACCTTTTTCTAAAAAGCCCTTTTATTGTTCTTTATCAATTATTCTTTTAGGGTTTCAGATTCGTGTTTTCTCTAATTAGTTTTGGTTATTCTATCTTTTGATTATTGATTTGAAATAAAAATTCAATTTTGATTAATGGGGTTTGGTTTTCTTTGATTAAAGTTTGTGTTTTCAATTCCCTATAATTGTTGAATTGTAGATAATTACATATCTGTGAATTTTTGATGGATTGCGTTTCTTGGTATCTTGATTAATTGATCATCTTGTTATTTGATTGGATCTCTCTGACTGCTTTTTTGCCTCTCTTTTTGATCCTTCCTTTTGTATTTAACATAGTGGGTGAATGGAATTAGGATTAACAAGGCTCTCTTGAACCCTAATTTTGATTGTTAGGACCATAATTTTTATTATTTAATTAGATTAGATCAATTGCATAAATTCAGCCACAAAAGTGTAAGCTGATGTCAATTGAGCATTTGAAATTTTGAAAGCATGTGTATAGTGTAGTGAATAGCCTTTCATTAAGGTTAGAGTATTATGGATACTTTATGTAAGGTTTATACATAAGCGTTTATCATGCTAACGCTTGTGCTATAAGCTGCAAATAAGCTATTTATCCAAACAGGGCCCTATTATTATTAAAATAAAAAGTGTGAAAAAGTTTGTAGCTAGAGTATTTGAGTCTTGATTATAGGTTAGCCTGTTTAGTGTTTGTTAGCAGTTTATTTTTTTTGAGTAATCCTAGAAATTGTTTTTCTTAACTAGATTTTAAAATTTTACTTGAAATAACTACTTTTTATTTTATAGATTCATTCTAATACATGCTGCTTTTACTTTTGTGGCTGTGTGAATCATGTGGCAATGATTAGTTTTTGCTGAACAATAATGTGCATCTGTTATTAAGAATATAAGGTTATTTCGTTATTGAAAGCTGATACATCATTTGATTTCGTTGCTGACGTCATTTTGATTTGTTCTCTTCTTTATTGAAACAGGGAAACGAATGTGAGTACCGCCATAGTGAGTATGCTCGAGTCAATCCTAGAGATTGTTGGTATTGGTTGAATGGTAACTGCTTGAATCCCAAGTGTTCATTCCGTCATCCGGTGAGTTTCTTTACCAGCACGAGTTTTCTGTACTTTTTTTTTATCGAGTTATGAGCTAATATCTGCCATTTTCTCCTATCTTTTGACTTGTCTGTATGGATTTTACTAATAGCATTTTGTTTTTACATGCAGCCTCTTGATGGGTTGTTAGGAACACCACCCGCAACTGCTGCTGCTGCTGGACCATCTGTCCCCGCGCCACAGATTGCGGCAACATCTGCAACCCATGCACCACCTTATAATGCTAGTAAACAAGCTGTGCCTTGCATTTTCTTTCAAAAGGGGTTTTGCTTAAAAGGTGACAGATGTGCTTTCCTGCATGGACCAAACCCTACCAATGGCAGTAAAATACCTACACAGGGGTCAGTGACAATGACCAACCAAGGAGCTGAGAATCCAAGTTTTAAGAAACCTTTTGGCGGCATTGAAAAACATGCACAAGAAAGGAAAACTTCCCAAGCAAATGTTGCAGGTGTTGAAGCTAAACCTGTCCAAAAATCTGAGACTGCTCCACAGAAAAATATGTTTAAGTTGGTGAAGCATGTACCGCCACCACCTGCAGGGTTTGATAATGAGGCTTCGCGATTTAAGACAACTAGTTCTCCACCGCCAACCAATGGGCCTAATGCCCGGTCTAATCGTGTGCATCAACCTCGTTTGCCAGATGATCACAGTTTCCATAGTGGTAAGGACAATGACGAGTTTCTCAGAGAGTCGTCTCCTGGGTTTGATGTTCTTGTAGCTGACGAACTTAGAAATTCTGATTACTATCATGGGGAAGATGAATTTGGTAAAACAAGAGGTCAAGATGAAAGAGGCCCAGACTCTTTGAATGAATACGATGTAGGGCATTCTGCTGATTATAGTTTAGCTGCTGATATTGATAGAGATAGATTTCGTGTGCCCCAAGGTTATGACTCATATGATCACATGCAAGAGCCATATGGCTGGGAACCTAGAAAGGGATCAGCCCAAATAGAAAGAAGGACTCATCACAGATCTCGTAGTCCTGACAGTGTTGAGGTCTCAGATCTCCGACATCGTTTATCCAAGCGCAGGAAGGGAAACGGCTTAAAATCTGTCATCGCTCATGATGAGGAGCAAAGTCATCGATTTTCTCGGAAGGATTCACACCAGTTACCTTCAAATGAGAGATCCGTCAATAATCGTTTCCGAGGCAGAATAAATCTTCCACCAAATGGTGGTGACAGTCACCTGGAGAGGGACTTAGACAGAGGAAGAACCAGCAGTCACCTAGAGAGGGACTTGGACAGAGGAAGAATCAGTGGCCGGTTGTCATCTGGAAGGCTGCAATCACCTCATGAGGGAAGGATCCAGGATAGATTAAGAGGAAGGTTGCCAGATGATGAGAGGAGAAACTTCAGCAGTCGATCAAATGAGGACCGAAGTGGGTTCTCTGCGCCAAAAAGTCTTGCTGAACTTAAGTATGGGAGGAACGCTGAGAATAATGACCAACAATCATTTGGAAAGAGGAAAAGCTTAAGGGATCACCAACAATATGAAGATGATGTACCATTTGAAGGTCCAAAACCACTTAGTGAAATTCTGAAGGAGAAGAAAGGAGTTGGAGCTGGTGCAGGCTCCTCCCACAGTAGCAAACATGATGACAATAAGAATGAAGGAATTACCGAAAACGGAACATTGTCAGAGAGCAAGGAAGAAGAGTCCAAGATTCAGGCTGCTGATGGAGTTGAGAATACTGATGTAACTCACGGTCAATCGTCTGAGGAAGGAATGATATACGATGAAGCTGCCGAAGATCAGGAGTATGAAGGTGAAGGAGACTATGAATATGAGCAAGGTGATGAGGAGTATGAGTATGAACAAGTTGAGGGTGAAAATCAAGAGCAAGAATATATGGAAGATGAAGATGGGGATGACTTTGCCAAGAAGATTGGTGTTGTTCTTTCATAATTTTTATGGAGAAGCTCATAAACATATTTTGCTATTGATAATGATCTGATGAGACCTTATTTCGGCTCTTTAACTTGGCAGCATTTTTCTGCATGTAGACCTCAAGTGGGGTATATCTGTCAATTTTTATTTTCTTGTATTGATTTTTACAGTGTTTTTATCTGATTGAGTGGATATTTTTATGTAAGAAGAAGTGGGGCATTTTGCTGTACTCTCATGCAGAGTGCAAGCCTGTAACGTTAGAGAGTTAATAATATTTGCAGTTACAATACACTTTTTTCCTTTAGTTGGTATGATGGAAGCTTTGTTAGTTCAATTTCAGTTAGTCCTATAAACATCATTTTAACTCAACTTACTTTATTGTTTTGACATATAACTTCTTAATTACTTAAGCCTTTAAGATTCCCATTGTAGCAGTTGGGATTTGGTGCTTTGATAGATTGATGGTTCAAGCGAGTTACGTATTTTAATTTCACTTATGATGACTTTAAAAGTGAATTGACATTGAGCCATGCTATCATGGGACTACAAGCCAATTAAATGCTTCTTCGTTTTGTTATTCTCGCTTGTTCGTCATACCTTTCGTAATATCCAGCATTATCCATTTACATATCACATACCTTTCGTAATACCGTCTAATTTAAAGGATTCAATTATATCATCTACTTGTAGGGTGTTCCATTTGAAGACTAGTCTATTGAAATTAACAAATAGAGGAATCAAACTTAACACGTTGAAAGAAACACACACTTCAACATATCAAAATAACATTGTCAGGCCTTTCAAGTGGGTTAAAAATACCATTGTATTATTATCAACATTTTTTTAAATTAGATAATAAAATTTGACCATGAAGCCATAAAGAAATTAATACGATATTTATACTAGACACATACAATGTCAAATTCGTGTGTTCCTAATGTTTGTGTTCTCTTCTAAAAAAATTGTTTGTGTGTTTTAAAATCATTATCGTTAATCCTCTAAGCATAACTCAGTTAGTAGTTGCAAGTACAATATTATGCATGGATCAGTTTGAACCCAAAACTCCTCAACTCTCTGCATTTAAAATTTGTGGCCCCTAACCACTAGGACTTTATAAAAAAAAATAAAATTATTGCTAAAAGGAAAATACGGTCTTTTTTACGAAGTTGGCATGTTTCAGGTTCCTAATGTTTTGTAGAGGCACACACCCGTTTAAGGTTATCATTAGTTCCATAACTTTTGTCTTGTGGCTTGTAAGTAAGAGGAGTTTAGTTCCTTGTTATGGGATTGAATAGTTGGTTAGGTCAATTGGTTTGAGTTAAGAGATAAGAAGTTAGAGGTCTTAGGTTCAAATTCGGACAAAGAAGAAAAACTGATTTAACAACTAATTATTAACATTTGTCATTAAAAATAAGTTTCTTGTTATAGGATAAGAGGGATTAATTCACATTGTTCATTCTAAGGACTACAAAGCGTATGTTTGGATCTGCTTCGTATTTTCACCGTCATATGTCTACGTGATATCCGAGGCAAAGTTGCCGTGATTTTAGAAGCTAGAAAACATAGCTTACACACTGTCGTAGTTTTCACGGACTGTTGTACATCCAAACATACACAAATTTAAATGCAATACATAG
>Ga0315915_1001518_pt1 | contig 28198 bp, 19 predicted proteins | sample MpolbnodulesMG_FD_207738 | JGI IMG/M metagenome (GOLD analysis project Ga0315915, IMG submission 207738) | Medicago polymorpha root nodule microbial communities from Los Angeles, California, United States - branched nodules | ecosystem: Host-associated > Plants > Roots > Nodule | place: USA... | reverse complement strand
AATAACGATTAGGCTGTGAAAAAAGGAAGATTAGTCTTTGTATATATAGCAAAACAAGGATATGATTGGAATTTTAGTTTGTTTTAAACATATCTTTTTTGTTAAAATTCCGTAACAAATTTCTCTCTCCTCTAAAAATAATCTATTAAAAAAAAGTTGCTCATAACAGCTTCTTATTTGAAGCAGTTTTTAGATTTTTTTTAGATTCTGATTTTTTTGAAAATCTGTAACAAACAAATGCAATATTAAAAAAAGTGATTATTTTTAAAAAAAAAGTGATTTTCTTATAAAAAAAACTGTAACAAATAAGCCCTATATCTTTCGATCTTGGAAGATTGTATTGGAATCGCTTCTGTTATTTATTTTTATTTTTTTTTAAAAGATTCTGTTATTACGCGGCACTTTATTTAAAAATTATATTTACCTTTTGTTATTTTTCAAGAAAAATTTATGTATTGAGTATTACATAAAGATGGAAAGAAAGTGGAATTTTCATACAAATAATGGAAAAAAGTTTTCATCTAAGAATGTGAAATAAAGTAAAAAGATACATAATTTTCAAAAAAGGTTTGAGGTGTGACAATTACTAAACTAAGTCAGAAATTAAAGAACATATACTCCAAAACAGAGATAGGTCAAAATATTACAGTAAAACAAGAGCAAATCTTTGACATATTACATCACATACATACCGATCGGTGACGGTATATGGGAAATATTCCAATTTCAGTCAATTTGTCTGCTATCACAGCTAACAATTCTTTTATTATTAAAAAGCAAAAACTGTTTTCCACCTCATGAATTGAATTAACAATTTTTCAGGAGGAAAGAAAAACAAACATTCAATCCAATACATCTGCAACTCAGAGCTGAACCATATTCACGGTTCGTTCGTGGACTGCCATGGTTGGTACCTGGTCCAGTTTCTCTGCCCTGGATTGAGAGCATGTCCCTTGGAATGATAGATAAACTCTTCACCATGTCCAGACAGATTTTCTTTATGATCAAGACCGTACCTTTTGGGTTTCAATAAAAGAAGCTGCAGCAAATTCATTGCAAATATTATGTTGGGGCTGTATATTTTCTTAGTATATGGTATTACTTAGAAAAAGAATTAGGAAACAAGCCAATTTACCTCATCGCCGGTGTGATCAGTTATGAAGTGGAGCCAGCCATGCCATTCAGCAGGAACCTGAGAAGCATTATATCTAGACTTCTCTGCATATTCAACCCACCTGTGTCTCCCTGTCAAATTTTAACAATAATATGTCATTTGCTATTACATCAAGAATTTTAAATAGTGTCCAACCAAAGTTTGAGTCTTTGACAATATATTATAGAATATGGAAGATTTGATTACTCTAAAGTGAATCACACTTTCAGACAGAAAAGTGAAGTGTTATTGCCATTGATTGGGAAATCAATGGGGAATGCACAAAAATGTAGAGTAAGAACAATGTTTCACTACTTTCCAACTACCTCACCTAGGAAATGCACAAAAATTTCTATGATTTTGTTTGTGTCCAACATATGTTTGCAGAAGAGTCCTACATTGCCTCCCAGGGTGGCCCTCTTTAGTGTCATGGTCATGGAGAAGTTTAGGTTTGGGAAATCAGCCTCCCTCAACTGTAGTTTTTTTTACGATATTTTGAAGACATCCTACATGGTACTCAATGTTTAGGCTCTGATTTCAGTCTTTCATATCTCTAATGGCCCTCAGACATGAAGCTTGGGTAGAAACTCTTACTCTTCCTCCCTCTGTAAAACTGGCTGTTCGTTGGGTTTGAAAAACAGTTTTAGGCTTGAGACGCCTGCACCACTAATCAGACCCCACAAGCAGTTCTGCGTATAAAGTTTCAATAGCTCTCTCTGTTTTAAAAGATTCCCCCATCCTCTCGCTGTGTGTTGCACACACAATTGTCCCAAATGGAATGCAATCATCTTATATAGATGTTCGGCTATACGCTTGAGCTAATTGTGCAGATAGAGAGATATGGAGCAAGTGTTTACATCTATTTTTCTTGACCAGATTGTTAATATTGTGATATTGATTGCTTACTTGCAAGGATATGTAGTAACTCCAATAATTGCATTAGACATTTATTCCCTCAGTAGAATTCTACTCCATACAGAAACTCATATAAGATAGTATTTTAAAAGCCACAACATTACACCATATCTCATTCTTATTTTATTTTATTTTTTTAAACTGCCAATGCTAGTAATGTTGGTTTTTATGCTGAGGGTGGGGATCGAACCACTGACCTCCTTATCACTCCACTCCTTAACTCTCCCACCTCATCCACCATGTCATCCTTAAAAGTTATATCCCCCTCTATATCTTTTTATGATGGGAACCTGTTTTGTAACATGAAAATAGGGATAATTCCCTCTATTACAGAACTAGAACACTGTAGAACTTCGAGGGTCTACAAACCACCCAATTACCTAAATGCCGTAATTCTCTCAAATGATAAGCTGATTCTCTCTAATCGCTCTTATGTATACACATCACAGAACATAACTAACTAACTAAAAGGTTTTACCTATCATGTTTATTATGTTATAATGAGATAGCAACGTGTAATAACCAGAATGCTTGATGCCAGCGATTGCAGCCCAAGTGATCATAACTGGGCTTGGCTCAATGGATTGGTTTTCATTCATTTTGGCCATATCCATTTATGCCGACCCCACTTAGTGGAATAAGGCTTGGTTGTTGTTGGCCATATCCATTTATCAGAATAAACCACATACACATAGAGATATAAACAGAGAGAGTGGGGCACCAACCATACTGTGTGTTTTCAGTTTTCTCGTAATACTTGTTACCATATTTATCAACACCAACAAGTGTTGCCCCGATATTGTGGATCTTGGTTTGCCTGCATAAATTCAGAAAGTAATTAGAGTGGAAGAGGAAAAACACTTGTAACACAAGGGAATTCAAATCTCGAGGTAAAATGCAAATTAACAGCAGAAATATTAATATCAAAAGCTGAGCCCTTCACCAACTTTACAGAAACAAATCTAAGGGCCTGTTTGGATTGGCTTATTTGAGTTCATCTACTGACATAAGCACTTGTGAGACTGTATCTTCAATTCTTTGTTAGCTCTCCAAAATAGCTTATGAAAATAGATTATGTCTTACGCAAAAAAAAAATTAATTAATCTTTTGTTATAAAAATAGCCAAGACATAAGCCTCAAGTTAAGTTGTTTATCCAAATAGGACCTGAATCTAATTGCAATGAGACACATAAGTTCTTTCAACTCAACCTAACGTATGGTTGGATGGAGGATTTAAGGGGGAACAATAGGACGGATAAATTTTCATTTCAAATGAATATTTACAAATTTCTTAATTTTTAAAAAGAACATGCTATCATGAAACTCAATATCCTATCCATATTCATTATTTTGAATATAACATAACTCATTCCAAAACGAAAATGCTACCCTCCCATTCCTTTTCTTCAAAAACCCTCCATCACAATAGTGAAAAATTGTCTTTATCCGTAACAACTTGCAATCAAAACACCTAAAAGCTCTCTTCAAACCCGAGTTTGGGCATGCAACAATATAAAAACTCTTAGTGAGAGTTTGTCGCCCATTTGGGTCCCACCCAGTGCGAGGGATTAGTCTCCCCAGATGGACGTGCAGGATACTCGGTTTACATCCAAAAACAACATCTAAAAGCTCGTATCCTTATAGGGAAATTATGAAGCAACAAAATGTAACAATTGTCGTCATTATCATGTTTGTATTTGAATACAAACACACACCCAGGAAAAAGGTCAAATGTATAAACAAAAAAAAAAAATTGACTTACAATAGGTTTCCATCAGGAAGGCATCTCCTGAAAATTGAAAACGAAAAACAATATCAGCACCTCGAATCAACGAACTTTCGATGCTTAATCACATCTAACATTTATTCAAATAATGCACAGCAAAATCACATTAATTAGCCTAAACATTGAAATCAAATTGGAGTTTCATTTCAACAATTAAATTCTATTTTCCAGATAAATATATGAAATAATAGTGAAAAAAGCGCATTTTTTAGCTGAATAATGACTTAAATAAAACGAAAGGTACTACACGATTTGTGAAATTGAATAATAATTGAAAAAGAGAAATGGAAAGGGGAAAAGGGACAAACAGGTATCCTTCATCTTTGAGGTGTCTGAAGAAGCCACCGAGACCTTTCTCCTTCACTGTGTTTAAGATGCTCTTCACCACCGACGACGCCATGATCGATCGATCTCAACACCACCACGTTCTCTTCTCTTCTCTTCTCTTCTATATGTTGGTATGGTAATTCCATATAAATATTTAAAATTTCATTTTTAATCTCTACAAGATAAAATCATATTTTTTAGTTTTCATAAAATTCTCTGTTTGCATTTTTAATATTTGTAAATATTTTACGTCAATACTTTTTATCTTTAAAATGCTAAAGAAAATGTTACAAGGGCCAAAAAAGTGGTTTTATTTTATTAGCATTAAAAATAAAATTTCGAATATTTATAGAGACTATTTACTTAACTAACCCTATAAAATATAATTAATCTCCCCAAAATCCATTTTTTAATACATTTTCTATACAATTTTTTGTAATTAAAATTACATTTTTTGTCTTTTAACTTAATTTTAAATAACTGTTTGATCCTTAATTTTGGTATTGCATTTCTGTTCTTTTGATTCATTTGCATTTGAATTTTTAAGTTTCAAATACATGATTTTCTTTTCTATTAGCCTCACAATTTTCTTTTCTTATAGTAGTTTTTCATTTCATCTACATTATCATATATTTGTTAGATTTAGAGTTTAAAAATTTATATGCAAATGGTCCTGAAGAACAACATTATAATGAAAAAAGATAAAGGACGAGACTTCTTGACAATGTTATAAAATAAATCAAGTCATCAATCGTTTATTACTTTAATAATCCTTCTTGAAACACTTATTGTTTTTGTTGCTTCTAATTAACAGCAGTGCACTTCTGTCTTAGGTTGTGTAATGAACATCCGATATGTAATCACCGGAGGTGTAAAAATAAAATTTTAAAATAAACATCTGGTAAATACCTATCACAGGTGTAAAAATGAAAATTTAAACAAACGTCTGAAAGTTATATATAGGTTGCTCCAGTAGTTATATACCGAACATGTTATTGAGGTTTAAAACATAATTTTAGGGGGGCTAAAGAAATACGAGGGGGGCCTACAAAGAAATTCTCATAATATTTAGAGTACTACTTTTTCAACCATATGCCCTTCTCACGCGCCCTGCAAAAATTACCAAATTGCCCTCTAGAAAACAAAATTTGAACATGTAAAACGTGGTCCGGATTACATATTCCGATCGAATTCGAAGTATAAAAGGAAGTTCACCCCCCATTTTTACAGTTTCACTTTTTACTTACTCTCTCTCTCTAATCTCAAAATTCTAACTACAAAAATCCAACCAAAATTGGTGAAAACTTGCTCAAACGGACCGCATTTCAATCCTTCATAAACATCACATGGAAGGTTAGTTCAATTTCTCTATGCATGCGAGTAATTTGTATCGTTTTTTTTTCTTCTGCACTGAAGCAGTCCGGATTTCGTTTTTCGAATTGGATTGTTGTAATCCGGAAAATAAATTCCGGAAACGCTCAAAATTTGATTTGGTCGTCTGTTTTGTAATGTTTTGTGTTGATTGTGTTGTGTGCATGTTACAAAAGGTTCATCCTCCACTCAACGCGTCAGGTTGGCAGGGCATGCTTCCTGAAGGAGAGAGCGTACCTAACAGATGGAGGAGGATGATGTTGTTCTGAGGCGTCGGGGTTCCAGAGGACGTCGTGCTGATGTCGAGCATCAGCCAAAGCAGCATGAGCAAGAGTATGTCGAGATGGACGTGCAACTAATGGAGGAGCAAGAGCATTAGGAGGAGCTTCAGGCAATGGACGAGGATATGGAAGATGCCGAGCCACGACGAAGGCGAACGAAGAAGATGCGTGTGGTGGACCTTGACCCACTTGATGACTATGCCGGTGGCCCACACGACATTTGCCTGCTGTGGAGGTACCATGTGCACGTGGCTAGGAAGGCGTCTAAGGGTAAGGTATTTATTAATGTTAAACTTACTTTAATATGTTGTTAATCTGTGTGAAAATGATGTTGATATTTGTGAAACTGCCTCTTTATGTACTGTTGAATTGTTAAACTGCCTGTTTGTGAAGTCATGAGTGTAAACTGATGTTTAGGTATTATTTTTAATTATTTGCAGTGGCGAGGCAATTTAAAATGCATCGGCAACAAAAAGAAGATAGATGTGATGCATGATAAAGATACCACTCCTATCATGGTTGTACGGTGGTGGCGTGACAGATAGCAGGGCACTGGTCTTTCTTGGCTTCAGGATACCAGCTACAACATGATTGGCCACGATCTGATTTGTGCCTTTATGGAGAGGTGACACGAGGAGACTTCGACCTTCCACCTTCCGTTTGGGGAGATAACAGTGACATTTGATGATGTGTCATGTTTGTTGCATCTCCCCATTGAAGGCATGCTTCTGTCCCACGCGTTCATATCACGGGACGAGGCGGTGGAATGGATGAAGACGTACTTCCCGTCTGTTCCGGGTGAAGCTCTTGTTGAGGTGACGAAGACCAAAGGTGCACATTGCTGTTTTGACTACTTGCAGAGGATTTTTCAAGCAATGTATGAAGGAGCAGTAGGAGTTGGAGACTGAGCATGGTGTGACTCGGGGGGTGCAGAGCTTGCGGGACCAGGCTGTCCGCATATATTTGCTATACTTGGTGGGGATCACGCTCTTCATTGACAAGAGCCAGAATGATGTGGATGTTGTCTACCTGAGGTACTTTAGATACCTTGATCTTGTTGATCGGGATCCACGCGCGATGTTTTTTTACCATTGTCTGGTTTGGGCACACCAGACAACTATAGAAACCATCTAGATAGGCTAGATCTGAGTGGCGTTGTCATGACCCCATATAGAGAGCACCGTGCGGTATGTCCGTTTGAGCGCGTCAGCCTTTACTCTAAATGGCTGAGATACGGAGACCGCATGGTGAGATATCTACTAGAGTGGGTGCTTCGTCAGTTTGGGAGGGTTCAGACTATCCCTCCACATCCCGCTGAGAGTCCACCTCCTGTGATTAATTTGGCGGATATCACAAACCGCTTTCAGCATGCACTTGATCATGCTCTGACACCTGAGCAATTGGAGTATCATATAGTTCATGGTGTGGAGGCAGCAAATGGATACATCGAGTGGTTTTATCATCATTCTCAGCCACGCATGATTCTTCCTGACATGCCAGTACCGGTGCCGAGGCCACCAGAGCATGAGGTCCTTGATGCGCGAACTGCTCAGAAGGATGAAGGGTTTGGGTACTTACAGCTTTGCGGAAGGATGAGCCGCATCAGAGACCATGTCTATGCTGTGATGTCTAGTGGTCTGGTGCCGCGAGGGTCTGAGGCATGACAACATTTGAAGGATATGTTGAAAGAGGTGCATGATGAGAATGTTTACCATCGTCGGGGAGCTACTGAGGGTGGCAGGGGTGCCAGAGGTTGTAGGGGTGGAGGCAGTGGTAAAGATGTAGTTATTAGGAGTTGATTATGTTATGTTATGTTTGAACATCTTGGATAAATTTTAGTGATGCAACATTTGGATAATTTTTAACGTTATGTAATCTTGGATAATTTTTAATTATATTTGATTAATGTTATGTTTGAAAATTATGTTGTGTTGATAATTGTTATGTTATAAGTTGAATTTACTGCTAGAACATATGGTCACCGACATGGTATGTCTATTTAGAAGCAAGCTAAATGCGCCAAAAACAGAGGCTTAGCCAAAACATATGGCTTCTGCCTTTGTACTAATGCAGTTCAAATTATATAATCCGGACTATTTTAACACTTTCCAGATTATATAATCCGGAACCATCATTTCCCACCCCCTTTTGTTGACTTTCAACGGGGTGATTTACACACTTCGGATTAAAAAATCCGGATATTGTACAAACTATATAGATTATGTAATTCGAATCCATCTATTCAAAACTGACATCATCATCCATCAGGGTGGTTGTAGTGCCAAAATCCACAAATTAATATTCCGGAAGGTGTTCGGATTATATATTCCAAACTAGGGGAATTTTTGGAAAAAAATAGGGCGCACGAGAATTTCATAGGGTGGGAAAAGTAATACCCTAATATTTGAGTGTTACTTTTCCCACCCTATTGCCTTCTCGCGTGCCCTGTAAAATTTACAAAAATGCCCCTTTGCAGTCCGGATTACGTAATCCGGATTGCATTAGCACCATGAAAAAAGGGTCTAAATGTTGGAATTTTGGATTTTGAAGGCGGAGTCCCGTAAGAAGTCTCTTCAAAGAGAGTCTTAATCATAAAAACACAAGGATGAAAGATTGGAAGATCAATACTGTTCTTAAAATGACTATCAATGTTACAAACATGTTCAGAATTTGTGTTGGTGCTGTCCAGATTGCATCAGCACCATGAAAAAAAGGGTGTTTAGGGGGTGTTCGGATTATGTAATCCGAAAAAATCATGTAACGCGCCTTATTTTTTTGAGATTTATGGATTACACAATCCGGAAATATCCGTAACTCATTTTTTCACCCTTTAACAAAGGAAAACACCATTCCGGATTATAAAATCCGAAAACTTCAAGGACATTTTTAGAAAAAATAGAGCGTGCGAGGAAAGCCATAAGATGAGAACAGTAAATCTCCTAATATTTACTTAGACTAAACCCTGAGAAGTAGATAGCGGGCCTTGTGAACTAACAGACAAGCCAAGCCCAACCCAACAAAGTTGAAGTGTATATATATTGTAGAAAAAACAGAATATAAACACTTTTTCGTTTCTCAATTTCCCATTCCAAAGAGATAGTAGCACTAGCAGCGATATCAAAAGAGAGAGAGAGAACGAACGAACGAACTAAGCAGTGACTCAAACTCTCTGAGCAACAACAATGGACAGAGAATGGGGTTCAAAACCAGGAAGCGGTGGAGCCGCCACAGCTCAAAACGAAGCAATAGACCGCCGTGAACGACTCCGACGACTCGCTCTCGAAACCATAGATCTAGCAAAAGATCCCTATTTCATGCGAAATCATCTCGGTAGTTACGAATGTAAACTCTGTCTCACTCTTCACAACAACGAAGGTAACTACCTTGCTCATACTCAAGGGAAACGCCATCAAACCAATCTCGCTAAACGTGCTGCTCGTGAAGCCAAAGATGCTCCTACTCAACCTCAGCCTCATAAGAGGAAGGTTAATATGAAGAAATCTGGTATGAAAACGTTCAAACCCTTAATCCTTGTTTAATTATTTGTTAATTGAAATTATTAATTGATTTTTTTTTTTTGTTGGTTATGGTTGCAGTTAAGATTGGGAGGCCTGGATACCGTGTGACCAAACAATTTGACCCTGATACCAAGCAAAGATCTCTCCTTTTTCAGGTTTGTTCTTGTTTGAAGTTTGAATTTAGATTTTGTTTGTTAATTATATGTAAAATTGTTTTTTGTGGTTTTAAGTTATTTAATTATACTGGATTAATAATAAGTTCTAGGCCATGTTTGGATAAATAACTTATTTTGTAGTTTATGGCATGAGTGTTTATCATATAAGCAAGCTCAGATAAATAAGCTATTTCTAAGTGAAATAAAACTGTTTTTGGATAAGGTATAAGTTGTTTTTATAAGTTATCTTTGCAGGTTTATGGAAATAATTTGAACATAGCTAATGAACATGTTATAAGTTGTTTTCATAAGTTTTCTCAAACATTGTCACAATTTATTTGCTGTGAGAGTGAGACTCAGGCTCTGTTTGGATAAAAAGCTTATTTTGTTGCTTATAGCTTATAAATGCTTATGAAAAACTATTTTTGTAACACAATATATAGTAAAGCTGAACTATTTTTTTGTTTTCTATAAGTTGCTTTTATAAGTTGTCCAGGAGGGTTTATGGAAATAAGCTAAAAACAACTTATGAACATGTCATAAGTTGTTTACATAAGTTCTCCCTACCAGTGTCACATGTGTTTTTGCCGGTAGATATGTTCAACTAAGTCGATCCAAATAGGCTCTTAAACGATTAATCTAGTAAAATTGAATAACTTAAAGGGTGTAAGTAGCAATTTTGTTTAAACTGTATAAGTAAGAATATTCTAGCTCTTAGATTTTAATGGTTATATATTTCAAATTGATTTTGGGAAAATTTAGAGGATTAGGAGTACTGGTTGTATATGAGAAGATACACGAGGATTAAGAATGGAAGTCTCTCTCGGCCGTACCATGGATTACTAGGGCCCCCTTCCCCTAGGAGCCGGAGGGTTAACACCAAAAAAAGAAGAAAGAATGGAAGTCTTAGAGAGCAAATTAGGGCAGCGCTTATTAGTGGAGAATATGATGTGGTAGAGTTACAAAATAGTTGGTTTGTTTGGGTGTGTGTTGGCTGTGGAGAAGACTCATAGAAATGACAGTGAAGACAGTGGATCAAATGAAGGATAACACAAATTTTAGGGATAGAGGGACAGCAGCGAATACGTTAAGTTGCACTATTAAGAAGGATTCAGATTTAAATGGTTTGTAATTAGGTACAATTTACTTATGATAGGACAATATCCATGTATTAAACTCCATGAGAGAAGACTCCGGTGGTAGTGATAGTGGTTGTTGTTGTCGATTACACTTCTCCATGCAGGTATTAGGGTAGAGAGAGTATTATGATAGGAATGAAACCGTAGAGAGAAAATTAGGGTAGCACGATTCTGTAAAAGATGGCGGAGTCACATATTGGTTGGTTTATTTGGGTATGTGTGGAGACTGGATAAGACTTGTAGAAACACTTGTGAGGAGAGCAGATTAGATGATAGATAGTACAAATATTAGGGGTTGACATGAGGGACATCAAAGAAGACTGTAGGTTCAACCATTAAGAATGGTTTGATTCTAAGTGGTTTGTCATTGAACACAGATACAGTTCATGATAGGACATTATGGTGGTGATGCTTCACCCATGTACCCGAAAATGTGAGAATAGACTGCGATGTTGCTGGTTATTGTTGTTGTAGTAGTCAATAACACTTCTCCTTGTGATTTCCTCAACATTGAAGGCTTCTAACATTATATGATAATAATAAAATTTTAAAATTTTATTGATGCAGATTGAATATCCTGAGATCGAAGACCTCGCAAAGCCAAGGCATCGATTTATGTCCTCATATGAGCAGGTAGACTTTTAATTTATTGATTTACACAGCCCCCTATTTTTTTTTGTGTGTGTGTTCTGAAGTCAAGCTGTCAAATTATTTTTTGTACACAAAGCCATGTCTTAACATTTCTGTTTTTCTCTCGTTCACATTTTTATGTATACAGAGGATTCAGCCATTTGATAAAAGATACCAGTATCTATTGTTTGCAGCTGAACCTTATGAAACAATTTCTTTCAAGGTAAATAGTTACTCTAGTTTATTATTTATCATGTTTTGGGCGATGAGTACATACATATATTGAGTTCTGGAAATTTACCTTTTTGTACTTGTTAATCAATCCACATTTCAGGTACCAAGCACAGAAATTGACAAGTCCACTCCAAAGTTTTTCTCACATTGGGACCCAGATTCAAAGATGTTCACAGTTTAGTACATTTATCCCCTTTCTTTTCTAAGATAAAAAAATTTGTCCATTCTTGTGTACATAATTTTTGTGTGATTGTGAATAAGTTAATGGTATATGCATCATCCAAGAAAAAACGAAAACCTTCTGTCAAAATAAACAAAATGCTCATGTTGTGTTTGGTTAGCAATATTTTTGGAAAAGTTATCTTTTGATTGAAAACTTCTCTTGATATCAAAATATGCTAATCCAAACTCAGTTTATCATCAAACATCAAAGCACAAGGTTGGCCAGTTATGTCCAAATCCTTGCATTTTTTGTTTGCTCTTGTGCTAACTAATGAATCAAGCAGTTAATAGTGGAACTAAGATGAGAATTTCCATTCTTCATGCTTGATCTGTTTTGTTCTTTTTGCTTACGTGGCATGCATTATTGATATTTAATTTTCTTTAGCAGCTACTGACGACAGAACTTTTCCTTTGTCTGCAGCTGCAGTTGTATTTTAAAACCAAGCCACCAGAGGCAACCAAACCACAGCTGCCTGCCTCTGCACCCAATGGCACCACAGCACCTGGTGTTCCGCCAAGGCCTATGCCCCCACCACCACAAGCTCCACTACCACCACCACCACCTCCTCCACAAGGGCTACCTCCTGGTGCACCTATGGGAAATCCTCCACGGCCCCCTCCACCTCCAATGTCAGGATCAATGCCTCCACCACCTCCTATGGCTGCAAACGGTCCTAGACCTGTACCTGGTGCAATGCCGCCTCTTCCACCGCCAGCCCCCATTGGGAATAGGCCTCCATCAATGCCACCTCCACAAGGTTTTCCAGGCCAACAAATGCAGAGCTAGGGCAGTATGCTGATGAGTAGAGTGTTTAAAAGTTGTGGTTGGATGCACCTTTATCCACTAAGGCTCAAAACACTACCCCAAATTGCCTATACATTGCTCATTGCATCTCATTTTTTTTTTAATTTACGAATTTATACATTGATGTATCAAGTTATCTGGTATTTATTATTTGTGTTGACCATGGTCCACAAAATGTAGTTCTTCATTCCCTTGGTATAGATGGGAATTTTTTGGCTTGGCCAGTAACTGTTCGATTACAAGAAATCTTGAGACCGTTTACTAAAACAAGTACATCCCTAGGCATCTGTGTTGATGTAATAACATTGTTGCTTTATCTTTATTGTCTGCCTAAATATCGGGTGTGTCATCTTCATCAACCTAGTCATATAGAACTTCAGCTGCAGAATTACTCTCAATTCAAAAAAAAAAAAAAAACTTCAGCTGCATTAGCATGTGGATTTGAAGGAAAAAGTAAATCTTGAATCAAATATCTTTATGATTACTTCTCATCTTCGTCTTTAATTTTTTTTAGAAGTACCAAAGTTGCACACGTAAATGTTGATCTTTAAAAAAGATTTGCTTATTGAGGACGACATTGATACGACCCACAGATGATTATAAAAATAAAATAACATCAACGTGGATGAATTTTATTTAATTTAATGAAAAGATTATGTGAGTGAAAGTTTAGGGAAAATCCCTTTTCACCTTCTTCAACATGAGTTGTACACATGAAAAAATAACTAATTTTATAGGCACATATCTGGAAAAAAAATATACCATCAAATAGCTTTTAAATACATGTGTAATTTTATAACTTTAGAAATGTGAACGCTGAAAAGTAACAAAAGTTAGATTGATCCAAACAAAAAAATGTTTAGATGACAATGCACAAAGGCAAGCAAATGCTTTTATTTTCTATCAATAACACTAATACCATTATACAGCTCCCTGAACTATCATCACTCATACATACGAAAAAGATGACTGCAAAGGTGGTACAAACACAGCTAAACTTTCTAGATAATTTTGAAAAAAATCGACAACATAACAATACATAGAAAAAGCAAATGCTTTCTATTCACAAGCAACAACAACCACTTGTTTACCGACATTGCGACCACTATACAGGCCAATCAATGCTGCAGGACCATTCTCAAGACCCTCAGTTATGTCTTCAACATACACAATTTTCCCATCTCGGATATGAGGGAGGACAAACTCCAAGAATTTAGGATTGAGGTGAAAGAAATCAGCACTGTTAAACCCTTCCATTCGAATCCTCTTATATATGAGATGTGCCAAATTCGTTACAGCTTCAGGTTGAGTAAGATTGTATTGTGAGATCATTCCACATGCAGGTATGCGGCCGTGGACTCTCATGTTCAAGAGTACAGCATCAAGTGTCTTGCCTCCAACATTCTCAAAGTAAATATCAATGCCTTCAGGGAAGTGCCTGATTTGTATATTTCGATATAATACATTAGCAACTACTGTATTTCATTATTAGGCACTGTAATATAAGTTTATAAATTATAATGGCTACGCAACGAAAGTGACATCTAAATCTTTCTATGACCAAACTGTTCAGTGCAAAATACAAACCTTTTCAAAGCTGCATCGAGGTCAGGCTCTTCCTTGTAGTTGAAACCTCCATCAAATCCAAATTTATTCTTCAAAAGATCCACCTGATTGTAAAAATACATGCATTCAAACAAAAGAAGGACTAGGTTTTTTTTAACCCAGTAAAAGAAGGACTATGCCACAATTCATTATGCAAATTTTTCCCTCAATTTTCTTTTAGCAAGGGTAGGGGAGTTGAATATTATAGTACAAATACTGATACATATAATAAAATACACATTATAACCAAATTTGTACATTAGAACCATAAAATTGTATACAAATAAGGAACAGGTTATGGCGATTTTATTTTATTTTTTGGATAGGCAAATGATAGTATATTAGTTGTTATCTTACGATTTTCTCCTTCACCAGGGTTTAAACCCCGGTCCTCTATAACTCCTTCAACTCGTAACTACCCAATCCCCTAGGTGACGGTGACATACTTAGGAACATAAAACTTAAGCAATTACAACAATACCTTCTCTTTACTTCCAGCACTTCCTACAACAAAACATCCTGTCAGTTTAGCGAATTGACCAACAAGTTGACCGACTGCACCAGAGGCAGCTGAAACAAAAACATTCTCTCCTTTCTTAGGATTGCCTAGTTCAAAGAAACCAGCATAAGCAGTTATTCCTGGCATACCTGTGTTCACAGAAAAACACAACATATGTTAAAAAGCACAACAGAATGGCAGAAAAATATGCGATAGTCATCAATAACATATGTTGTACAATATCATTTGTAAATAAAACATAAAAGAGAACATTAAAAACTTAGGCTAGAGAGAAGATTATGCAGAGATGTGGCTGGAACAGATGTCCAAAAGCAATATGAGAAACCAATTCTAAATAATATTCAGTGATGAAAAGAAGAAAATGGAAAAGGGTTAATATGGTTTTGATAGCCAGACAACTATACAACTGTCACACAATATGTCTCTTCCATGACAAAATGGATTTTCTACAGCTGGCTATACCTATCGTTTAATGATAGTGATAGGTACAAATTGATTAGTTCTTGCAGTATCAAAGGAAGAAAAGGGAGTTTATTTGTCCCTGCAAGCTAAGTTTTATTGATACGAATAAAACCGATACACAAAGGAGCTAGTTTCCTCTTCTCAGTTCTCACTAGAGCATACTCTAGACATGATTTCCTAATTCTCCAAAAAATCCCTATTTATACTGCATAGGAGGACTAACAGATTACACTAACAGCCAACCTAACTTACTCATGAAACAAAAATAAACACTAATAATCAGCTATGGTTGGTTCCTAACAGATAGTATACAAGGAAATGAGTTATTTATCACATGAAAACCTTCATAACATGAGGCCTGTATATGAGACTGAAATCAAGTACATTCTTTACCATAAATCAATATAAATTGAATTGAATACATACCGAGAATTCCAGTATAGTAGGAAAGTGGGACATCAGTGTGCTCAATTTTGAAAAGTATTTGAGTTGAAGGGACCAAACTGTACTCTTCCCATTTGCAGAATCCCCAAACTAAATCACCTTCCTTATAATCAGGATGTCCTGATTCAAGGACTTTAGACACCCCAAAACCTGCTATTACCTGCAATTACTGAAAAATTATAAGAAGCTACATAAACAAAATCTTGTTTCAAACTCAACTTTGTAGATTATTCTTTGATTAGTTTCAATCTTGATTTAGGAGTAAGACTGAAAGTCTAATCACATAAACTGCAAAATTCCAATTTCTTTAATTTGCTAACATGTTGATCCATGCACAGCACAGACTAATTTACACAAAAAAAGCAACTTTAAGGATCAAATTTGACATAATACTCAAAAGGGTCATTCACAAAAGCTTCAACTTACCGATTGAGGGGTGTATGCAAGAGGATTAATTGGAGCTCCTTGTGGTTTGTTCATGAGATTCCTCATGAATGGATCACAAGACAAGTATAGATTTTTTAGCAGCACATCATTGGAACCTTCTGGAAGCTTAAGAGTAATTGTACTATCAACAATGTTCATGTCTGATTCTTTAGGAAAACCAGACACATAGTCCTTCAGAATCACTTGCTTGTTCCTCACTTGTGCCATGTTTGGAATTGTTTCAGTTCATTCAGTTTACAACAGAAAAGTGATTAATGAAGGATAAGTTAAGGAAAATTATAAAAGTGGGATCATCATGATGCTGTAAAGTGGAATGAGTGAATGGTTGCAAGTAGAAACACGCCAATATCTCAATGCACTTTAGTTACTTGTTATATTTGATTAGTTTAAACTTTAAATTAGAGCCTCATCTTAATCAAAGGGTTTGAATTTAGATGCAGTCTTTTTTGACAGAAAATGAAAAAGAAAAATTGAAAAGTATTAGTGAGATTGTCCTCAAAATGTGAAAATTGGATCCGGAGTCTATGCTAGGTGTGTGAGGGTGAGTAATTGTTAATGTTCCCGAGTTGTTGGATGTAAATATGTGGTCCAAGTTCATTTAACAGAGCCGATAGTCTTTTAAGTATGAATCAACTCCTTATCAACTGAAATATAATTTAAATAAAAGAAATAATTTATTTATAATAGACCTAAGTTAATGTAAAACTTAACCTAACTACAACAAACTATAGCAAGAAACAAATTGTTAATACTTGAAGAAAATAATCTGAGGTTTAAAAAAAGCACGTTTTAAGAAAATAACATGAGTTCCACCTATATGCATTGTTGTACTGTCCTTGTTATACAGTAGGGTACAAATTTGAGTTTCGTCATCCACTAAACTTCCCCATCATGATCATGAAGTATTAGGACTAGTCACTAGAATGATAGTATCACCAGACAAGTCTTGGCAGTTATAAAATCCATCATGTTGTCTTATGATTTTCTAATGATTTATTAATATACTTCAAAATTAACCCAAAAATTTGCATCTGTTTTCAAAGACAAGTGTTAACATGCATTTAGGTCGTATCACTTTGAAAATGTGCTATTTTGAACTATGAAACAATAACACACACAAACATGAACACTAAACACAACTCTACCACAAATGCACTAATAATAGTTTGAGAACATATAAGTGATTAAATGTATCTGTATGTGTCATTGTCATGTCACGGACGGAATTTAGACAATGGAGACACATTCAATCAAAAGTGTCAGTGCAACATAAATTTTGAGGGAAACTAATATTAAAACGTTAATCTATAGTTAATAACTTAATGGTCATACTTAAATTCAAATAAAACTGTATTAATTTATAAATATCCTATTAGAAGAAACAAAGAAGCAGCATATAATAGAGGTTTTATTTAACATTAGAAGTCACTGAAGTATGCAATTACAATCAACACTATAGTGAAGAAAGATTAACACAAAAGGCCATACAAAGAGGGCTTGTTATTCAACACAAAAAATCAAATGAAAGCATCAGCATTCATTCACGAGCAACAACAAGCACTTGTTTGCCAACATTTTTACCACTAAATATGCCAACCAAGGCTTCAGGGCCTTTCTCAAGTCCCTCAGCTATGTCTTCCACATACACAACCTTCCCTTCTCTGATATGAGGTAGGACAAACTCCAAGAATTTTCCGTATAGATGATAGTAATCGGCTACAATAAAACCTTGCAAACGAACCCGCTTATATACGATATGTGCTAAATTTGTCACACCTTCAGGTTGAGTAAGATTGTACTGTGAGATCATTCCACACACAGGTATGCGGCCATGTAATCTCATGTTCAGGAGTACGGCATCTAGTGTCTTGCCTCCAACATTCTCAAAGTAAACATCAATGCCTTCTGGAAAGTGCCTGATTAACATAAATTGATATCCACATGTCACTAGTGTGTCTCGTGTTGCTAAACGTGGTAACTATACTTTTTAATGCCAATAAACATATTGAACTAAAATTTATCCACTGCAAAACGGTTACAAACTGACCTTTTCAATGCTGCATTGAGGTCTTGCTCTTCTTTGTAGTTAATGGCTTCATCATATCCAAATTTATTCTTCAACAAATCCACCTGGTTGCAAAAGACGTATATATTTAAGTAAAGGAAAAAAATACTTTTGCTTGTGAATGAAAAGAAACCAAAATGTATTTCCGGGGTCTCATTAATCATACTCTTTTCCAAGTTACAGAAAAACATTGATATCCCAAAAATTAAGAGTAGTGCAACTGTGCAAATATTATTGCTGGTTCCTAGTACAATTCTTTTCAATTTGGCTAACTACGTAAACATTTCTTCCAGAATTGAAATTTTGTAATAAAATTAGTCTAATTCTAGTATTTTTGTTACATTAGAGACTTACAATAATTTTGTAATATAACTAGCGAACAAAAACCTTGATTGTTGATATTGTAGATACGACAATTTTGTCGTGTCGGTGTAAGACACTGAACACACCTTCGATCAGTGTCAGTGTGATAATTACAAAAAATAAATTAATTGAATGTAATCACATCTGCCGTGTCAGAGTAAGACACTGAACACGCCTTCGATCAGATTCTGACGGGTCATCATTTATGCAGGCACATATAAGTTAAAACAACAACTATAAAAAATATACCTTCTCTTTACTTCCAGCACTTCCAACGACGTAGCAACCATGCAATTTAGCGAATTGGCCAACCAGTTGACCAACTGCACCAGAGGCAGCTGAAACAAAAACATTCTCTCCTTTCTTGGTAGCGCCTACTTCAAAGAAACCGGCATAAGCAGTCATTCCTGGCATACCTGCACTCAAAGAAAAACACATGTCAAAAAGGCATTATAGAATGACAGAAAAAGATTAATATTGGATCAACAGTCAGACAAACAACCAACTCTATCACACAATAGGTTTCTATCCTGATGGCTAACCCGTCTGTAACGATACTAAACAAAGTAAAGACTCATTCATCACATGAAAACATCATAATAACTTGAGACTTGCATATCATACTAGCATCAGTTCCATTCTTCTCTATAAACATACGTACCTAGAATTCCAGTATAGTAGGAAAGAGGAACGTCGGTATGCTCAATTTTGAAATGTATTTGTGCTGCAGGGATCAAGCTGTACTCTTCCCAATTAGTTATCCCCCACACTATATCACCTTCCTTATAATCTTTGTGTCCAGATTCCAGAACTTTAGACACACCATAACCAGTTAACGGCTGCAATTACAAAAATCATCAGTAACTGCACAATACAACTTCAATATTGAAATTATTCTTTGATCACATATAGATACATTCTACTCTCACAAACTACAAAGTTTAAGCAATTTTAAGCAGCAAGTCACATAACCACTTCCCAATATCTAGCACTTCCTTCAAATTATCAACAAAAATAAAATCCCACCAAAGAAACATAATTTTCTATGCAATTTGTTTCCAAATAAATTACATAAAAATTGAAAACCTACTAATAACAAATTGACCCATATAATGCAGAGACTAATTAACACATAAAAAACCCTACTTTATGGCATAATTTAACAAATACTGAAAAGGGTTCCACCCATAAACTTACAGATTGAGGAACATAGGCACGTGGATTGATAGAAGCTTTTGGGTCACTCATAAGAGTCCTCATATAAGGATCACAAGACAAGTAAAGATTTTTAACCAAAACAACATCATTGGAACCTTGTGGAAGCTTAAGAGTTATGATACTGTCAACAATGTTGAGGTCTGATTCTTTAGGAAAACCAGACACATAATGTTTCAGAAGAACTTGTTTGTTCTTTACTTCTGCCATTTTTGTTACTTGGTTATGTTTTGTGATTGTTGAATCTGATTCTTCAATTTATTTATAACACAAAAATCAAAGAAAAAATGTTGGTATTAAATGTGATGATTGTGTCATATATGATCATATATAAGAGAAAATTTCATTTATGGGAATGTAATCATAGTCCAATAAATACTAAGGTACGATATTAAAGTGAAACTCCGTATCAGGCCTGATAAACTGTACACATTCACACTAGTTATTGTCGAAGAAAAAAAAAACACAGCCGTACTGTTCACACTTGTTTATCTCAAAAACAATAAACCTGTTCACATCTATATCAATATAAATTTAGACACAAGATCTAAATAAAAAAGGAAATACTACAAGGACATTCTATAATTTTTTTAAACAAATAATTGTTTGTTTTTTAATGATAAAAGTGTCCGAGGGCACTCGTTAGTAAGACTCATATAAAAATTGATGCTAACGAATGCCTAATGACATTGTTTTAGAAAATTTTGTCTTGAAAATACAAATTGTTACTTTTATCAATATTATAGTTATACTATAATTTTTTTTAATATAAACTTACTATTTTAAACATTTTAATCCATGTTCTATAAACACTTGTTAGCATTCTCCATAAATCGTGTGTTTTATGAGTTGCCTAACTTATTTTTATTTGGGGTTATTCATCCCTTAAACATAAAATTCAACCAATCCATTATATAGCTTTAATGGATGAGAATATCCATCCAATCCATTTATAAAAATATGATTCACTCGTCCCTGATGATTATAAGACTATTTAAAAATAATAGTTTGTTTTTAAATGGGGTAATAGTTATTTTGGTCCCCTAATGTGTAATAAGTAGTCACAATAATTTATCAATGTACCAAAATTTCAAAATAGTTCCTTATTGTACAATTTGTTAGTCAAAATAGTCTTCGACGCTAAAATAATCCTTCAATACTCACAACAACCTTTTTAATATAGAGACTGATATGACAATAAACAAGTATATTAAATGACTAATATGATAAAATTAACGAAGTATTTTAATGTCAGATACTATTTTGACCAATGAAGTACAAAATTAAGGGCTATTTTAAAATTTTGTTACATTGATGTACTATTTTGATTACTCGTTACACATTCATGGAGCAAAATAACTATTACCTCTTTCTAAATATAAGAACTCCTGCAAATTTTTAGATACATTAGTTACTTTTCTAACATCGATTGTCTTAAAATATTAGTAAAAATCAATATTAAATTCATTTATACATAAACGACAATTTAGTATTAATAGTTTGACACTTTTTTAAACAAATTTATCACCTCACCAACTTTTCTTAGTAATTCGTAGAATACTCCGACCTTAGGACACGGAGAGAGTATAAAAATTCAAGGGATATTCCAAATGTGGCCTATCCAAATGTGGCCAATCAATCCAAATGTGGCCAATCAAGGATGGTTTGGAAAAGAAGAGGACACGTATGAGTGATCTACAGTCCTATGGTCAACTTATGAGTGAAAGGGAATTATTTTTAGGAAATGTTAAGGATTGTCTTTGGATATTATTTAAAAACTTTAAATAATAATCCCTCCGTTTTAAAATGAATCTGGTTTAAGGTTTTTGCACACATATTAAAAAATACATTAATTAAAAGAAAAAGAGATGGTATTTTAGCAAATTATCCTAATCAACTATTAGTTTGTTTTTCATTAAAGAAAAAATAATACTTTGGAAGTAGTGTACTCTCCCCATCCCGAAATATAAGCAAAAATTGGTCAACAAAAGTTAATGTATTTGGTTCAACATTTGTACCACTTACATCAACTTATGTCGATTCATTTTTGCTTACATTTTGGGACGGAGGAAATATATAATATTAATTGAAAAGAAAAAATTATTATTGCATTGCAAACTAAAAGTGACATTTATTTTGAAATATATTTTTTTAGCAAAAACGACACTCATTTTAAAACGGAGGGAGAATATTTTATAAAAAATATGTGTATTCATATATTGAAATTTGAATTTATTAACTTTTTTACAAAATAATATCTAAATTTAGCATCTTTAAACGGTGTCTCTGATATATTCGCTAACAAAATCCATTATTTTTTCATGGTAGGTCCTGGTTTGCATTGCTGTACTGTCCTTAATTGGAGTAGGGTACAAATTTGAGTTTTGTCATCCACTAAACTTCCCCCATCATGATCTTAGGACTAGTCACTAGAATGATGATAATGCTACCAGACAAGTCTTCACAGTTATAAAATCCATCATGTTATCTTAGTTATCTGAAATTAATTTTCTTATGATTTAAAGACAAGTGATAACATATATTCAGGCTGTATCACTTTAAAAACGTGTTATTTTGAACTATGAAACACTAACACACAAACACGACTCTAACACACATATATCCTATTAATAGTTTGAAAAAAAATACAAGTGATTTAATGTATCTATATGTATCATTGTCATGTCACGGACACAATTTAAACAATGGAGACACCTTCAATCTAAAGTTCAGTGCAACATGATGGAATTAAATATTAGAACATTAAACTATAGTTAATAACTTAATTGTCTTACTTAAATTCAAATAAAACTGAATTAAGTTATCAATATACTATTATAAGAAACGAAGAAGCATATAATAGAGGTTTTATTTATCATTAGATGTCACTGAAGTAAGCAATTACAATCAACACTATAGCGAAGAAAGATTAATACAAAAGACCATACAAAGAGGGCTTGTTATTCAACACAAAAAATCAAATGAAAGCATCAGCATTCATTCACGAGCAACAACAAGCACTTGTTTGCCAACATTTTTACCACTAAATATGCCAACCAAGGCTTCAGGGCCTTTCTCAAGTCCCTCAGCTATGTCTTCCACATACACAACCTTCCCTTCTCTGATATGAGGCAGGACAAACTCCAAGAATTTTCCGTATAGATGATAGTAATCAACTACAACAAAACCTTGCAAACGAATCCGATTATATATGATATGTGCTAAATTTGTTACACCTTCAGGTTGAGTAAGATTGTACTGTGAGATCATTCCACACACAGGTATGCGACCATGTAGTCTCATGTTCAAGAGTACGGCATCAAGTGTCTTGCCTCCAACATTCTCAAAGTAAACATCAATGCCTTCTGGAAAGTGCCTGATTTACACAAATTGATATCCACCGGTTAGTTGAGTGTCTCTTGTTACAAACGCAGTAACTATATTTTTTTATGTCAAACATATCGAACTAAAATTTCTCCCGCAAAACTGTATAAACTGACCTTTTCAATGCTGCATTGAGGTCTTTCTCTTCTTTGTAGTTAATGGCTTCATCATATCCAAATTTATTCTTCAACAGATCCACCTGATTGCAAAAGGCATATTTAAGTAAAGGAAGATAGTACTTTCGATGGTAAATGAAAAGAAACAAAAATGGATTTCTGGGGACTCATTAATCATATCCCAAACATTAAGAGTAGTGCGACTCTTCAGTTTGGCTCAACATTTCTTCCAGAATTGAAATTTTGTAATAAAATTAGGCTAATTCTAGTGTTTTTGTTACATTACAGTACTTTCATAATATAACTGGTGAGCAAAATCGTTGATTGTTGGTATTGTAGATAGGACAATTCTGTCGTGTCAATGTAAGACACTGAACACGCCTTCGATCAGTGTTGGTGTAATAATTAGAAAAAATAAATAATTGAATGTAATCACATCTATGACACTGAACAGTCCTTCGATCAAAAGTGTAGATGCTACACAGTTCAAAACAGTAGAACTTTAAACAGCAGAAGATTCATCATTTACGCAGGCACATACAACAACAATAATAAGAGAAATACCTTCTCTTTACTTCCAGCGCTTCCAACAACATAGCAACCGTGTAATTTAGCAAATTGGCCAACAAGTTGACCAACTGCACCTGAAGCAGCTGAAACAAAAACATTCTCTCCTTTCTTGGGAGAGCCTACTTCAAAGAAACCAGAATAAGCAGTCATTCCTGGCATACCTGTGCTCAAACAAAAACACAATATGTCAAAAAGGCACACACCGGAATGGAAGAAAACTACATGAATAACATCAATAAACTTTTCATAAAAAATCAATAAGATTGCTTTCATGGTAGATACTTAGGTTCATTCTGAAAAAGCATAATGTATACTCAAAAAATAGAACATAAAATCGCACATAGGAAATTTCAGGCAGATAAAGGATCAATTTCAGCCACATAATCTTCATTGAACAAGAGAAGAAAATGGAAAACTATTAACATAGGACCAAACAGCGAGATATCCAAACAACTCTATCACACAACTAACATGCTGTAACAATACTAAACAACACAACACAACGTAAAGACTCATTCATCACATGAAAACTCATAACTCGAGGCTTGCAAAGCATACAGTCATCAATTGCATTCTTCTCCATAGATCAACATAATAAAGTGAAATTGTTGAATACATACCAAGAATTCCAGTATAGTAGGAAAGAGGAACATCAGTATGCTCAATTTTGAAATGTATGTGTGCTGCAGGGATCAAGCTGTACTCTTCCCAATTAGTTATCCCCCACACTATATCACCTTCCTTATAATCTTTGTGTCCAGATTCCAGAACTTTATACACACCATAACCAGTTATCGGCTGCAATTACAAAAATCATCAGTAACTGCACATTACAACTTCAATATTGCAATTATTCTTTGATCAATTTCAATTTCAATCTTGATTCACGACTTTCAAATGAAACTGAAATTCTAATAACACAAACTACACATCAAGGATTTTAAGCACAGATCACATAACCACTTCCCAGTATCCAGCACTTCATTCAAATTCTCAACAAAAATATAATCTCACCAAACAAACAAAATTTTATATGCAATTTTATTTACAAAAATAATAATAATATAATTATACAAAGTACAATAATCATAATAAACATGCAATTTAATCCAAAAAATATTTCTTTAGCCCATAGACACAAATTAGTCACCAAAATTGTCCCGAAGAATCCGAATTGAATCCTGACTAGAACAATTCTTATTACGACTTTACTAATCTCCTGGCCGCAGAATTGTGAATTACCAAGACCCCTTCCACCAGAACCGGAGGGTTAAAACAACAAATTAGTCACCAAAAATAATAATTTGCTATGAAATGAATCATATAAAAATCAAAATTGAAAACCTACTAATAACAAATTGACCCATGTAATGAATAGACCAATTAACACATAAAAAACCATACTTTAATTAGACAAATACTGAAAAGGGTTTCAGCCATAAACTTACAGATTGAGGAACATAGGCACGAGGATTGATAGAAGCTTTTGGGTCACTCATAAGAGTCCTCATGTATGGATCACAAGACAAGTAAAGATTTTTAACCAATACAACATCGTTGGAACCTTGTGGAAGCTTAAGAGTTATGGTACTGTCAACAATGTTGAGGTCTGATTCTTTAGGAAAACCAGACACAAAATGTTTCAGAAGCACTTGTTTGTTCTTAACTTGAGACATTTTTGTCAGAAAATGTTTTTGATTGTTGAATATGATTCTTTCTTCAGATTGTTTTATAACAGAAAAAATGTAGGTGTGAAATGTGATTACTGTGTGATTGTGATGTTATAAGAGAAAATTGTGAAATAAGAGTGTTTCATTTATGGGAATGCAGTTATAGTTCAAGTCCAATAAATATGTAAGGTAAGATATTAAAGTGAAACTCCGTATCAGGCCTAATAAACTGTATGCATTCACAATTTTAGTTATTGTCAGAAAAAAAACAGCTGTTCACACTAGTTTGTCAAAAACAACAAAGTAGTTCACATTTGGGGTGAGTCAACTAACAAAAACTGTTCTCGTTTAGTAAGAGAAGAAGATCTTCTCCACATATGAGGGTCAGTTTGACATGCATGCACATACTTCATATGATAGATAGAATATATATGATAAGAAAGTTGGAAAAATATTTATCTCCTATGAGTAGGGTTTGGACGAACACATAATTTTTTTTATTGTGTTAATGCGTATAAATTATGATCAATAAATTTTATAAAATTTTGATTTTAATAAAAATTATTTTGAATTTGATTAAAAGTATATAAGTATATATTTTACATTTTTATATTGTAACAAACAATATTTTTTTCCCATTGACATCAATAATAATAGTTTTTTTTTTTGACAAATCAACAACAATAGTAAATAAAATATAAATTCTTATCTTTTCGAATGACATAAAAAATATAACATATATACAAATTTGTTTAAGGTTATAATAGGAATTGAATAAATCAGTTAAAAAACATGCATTTCCTTTATATATTTTATTTAATTTGTAAAGAAATCAGTCAACTTTTAGTGTAAACTTTTCAAGAGATTTTTACTATCAATGTACAATGTGACATTTTAAACCTCACTTCTGAATAAAATTTAATCATTTTATTCCTTTCAACTTCTACTATATTCATATTTAAATTTCTTGTATTTTATAATTTTTTTGTTGGTCAGGTAGCCTGGTGGCTAGAATTCACCTTATAAGGTGAATAAGTGGGATGTCCGGGGTTCGAATCCCGGCCCCTGCATAGGGTGTCATATTGGGTATGTTGCCATCATGCGGTGAGTTTGAATGGTGTATTGTGTTGGTTTGAATTTTTCTTTTTTCTTAATATCCTAATTTTCTCCTCCAACCTAATAGACGAAGAGGAGGAGGAAAGAAAAACATGAAGAAAAAAAATTAGTTATTGATGACTATTAGATTAAAAAACTTACAAGATCTAATAATTTATTTTATATGAGAAAATTCCGAAATAAGTGTTTCATTTATTTTATTTTATTTTGACAAAAAGTGTTTCATTTATGCGATATCTTTTTGGTCAAGTCATTTATGTGATTTTAATTATGGTCCAATAAATACTAACGTACCATATTAAAGAGAAACTCCGAATCCGGCCTAATTAATAAAATGTTTACATTCACTTTTAGTTTTGATCTAAACATATAGAAAAGTAGAATCAATCTAATTGAGTTAGATTGAATTAGGTTCATCTGAGTTACTGATTTTGTTTTTACAATCAACATTATTTATAATGAGGAAAGATTATTGCAAAAGGTAATACAAAGAGGGCTTGTTATTCAAGAATAAAATGAAACCGATGCAAACAAAAGATTTAGTTTTTAAATATAGCTTGTTACACAATATATACACACTGTTGAGCTCGACGAAACGCAAGTGTAAATTAAAATTTCAAAATCCAAAAGAGATTGGATCTTGTAGCGCAGCGGTAGCGATACAAATGAACACCAATATTTAACGTGGAAAACCCTCTAATACCACATGACAAATTCCGAAAACTATTCCACTATATTAAATAATATTACAATATTCTCTCCACTCTCTTAGACACACAAGAGATACAATATAGTGTTTTCCATGAGACCCACTCCTATTCGAATGCTATTATTTTATAGCACCTAAAAATTATAGAGATGATACCCACCCGGTGTATTTTTCTCACACTCTCTGGATTTACTTAACACTCTATTTTTCCTCTCACACACTAAAGTCATGTCCTTAATGTGTGAAAACTATATTTTATGTCATGCTTTCAAACTGCTCCACCGCAAGCTATGTGTGTTCTTTGCACAACCTATACATAGCCAAACTATTTGAAAGGAAAAACTAAGCCATGCATTTAACATTGAGAAGACTTTGCCAATTGCTTGTTGCAATTTTCCTTTTGGCTGGAACATGCCCCACGTGGTGGGACCAACAATTCTCCCCCTCCAGCCAAAGGGAGATATCCTTGCAATTCATTCACTTGCGATCCATGCCAATCAACTCGGCACAAAGTTGAAGCTTTTCACGTGCTACAACTTTCGTCAACATATCTGCACGATTTTTATCAGTGTGAATCTTTTCCAACATAAATTGTTGTTCTTCCGCTGCTTGACGCAACCAATGATATCTGACATCAATATGCTTTGTACGAGAGTGGTGCATCACATTCTTACTCAAATCCAAAGCGCTTTGACTATCGCAATGGATAACATACTTTTCCTGCTTCATTCCCAATGGATAACGTAACTTACAATCAACATTATTTATAATGAGGAAAGATTATTGCAAAAGGTAATACAAAGAGGGCTTGTTATTCAAGAATAAAATATAGGTGGCATTTAACATGGAAAAGGTGAATCCTTTCCCATGATGGGAAAACTTGTTTTAACCATTAGATTACTGATTTTATCATGGTCTCATTGCACTATATTTTCTCTTTCTCTTTCACCATTCTCTTCAACCTCCATCAGACTAC
>Ga0315915_1001516_pt1 | contig 28204 bp, 9 predicted proteins | sample MpolbnodulesMG_FD_207738 | JGI IMG/M metagenome (GOLD analysis project Ga0315915, IMG submission 207738) | Medicago polymorpha root nodule microbial communities from Los Angeles, California, United States - branched nodules | ecosystem: Host-associated > Plants > Roots > Nodule | place: USA... | reverse complement strand
TATATATATATATATATATATATATATATATATATATATAGTGAGAGAGAGAGGGGGAATGAGAGAAAAATGAAAGAGAAGATTCAATTTAAAAATAGAGAATGTTAATCTGAACATTGGTTAACCAAGCAAAATAGGTAAGTTTTTATAAAAATGAATTGTAATTATTGCTTCATCAAAAATGAAAACTTACATTTTAAAAAAAAAATCTATTTAAAGACTCCTTAACTAATACCCTAGAAACATTGGTTAACAAGACCCTTTAAAAATTCATTGACCTAGATTGACTGCGTCCACTATTTCCCAAGATCAATGTAATGTGTGTACCATTGGATTTGCTAGATTTATTACTTTGTCCAAAAACCAATTTTTAGGTTTTATGACTAAAACAAAGCTTTAAAACCAAGCAAACAAGTTAATGAATAATTTATTTTGGGATCAGCCAATAGTATAAAAGCTACTGTTTAAAGAGATAAAGTTAACCTCTATTTATAATCTTGATACAGTATTCCATTTTAATCATTGGGATTTGAATTAATGTACCAATGATTAACAAACCTAAAGGCTAAATCTATAATTAATATGCATGTAAGTGCCGAATTAATAAAAAAAAGTTTAAATAAAAAAGAAATATTTGTTTGAAATTAATAAATAAAAAAATCTACTCTTTTTCTATCATGGTACGGCCGCACTTATCAGTTCAAATTTGTTATAGTCAATAACTCTAGAAGTTGATACACTTAGGCAAATCATGTCAATTTATAAAGATTAGATGACTCACATTGTGACTCGATAAATCCAAAATTAGAAATTTAAATTGTCTAATTTTCATAAATGGTCGAGAACACTAATTTCAGTCGCCACTAACTGAAAAATTAATGGGAAAAAAATCCTCTCCTTCATTTTACTTTCCTTCTTTTTTTCTAATCTATCTCTCTCCTAGTCCTACTCTTTCTTGATTACATTTTTATTTTTTAATGAAAAGAGGGTAATATATATATATAGAGAGAGATGAAAGAGATGGTCTAATTTAAAAATACATTGACCTAGATCGACTGCGTTCACTATTTCGCAAGATCAATGTAATGTGTGTACCATTTGATTCGCTAGATTTATTATCCCAACGGTTGAATTACTTTGTCCAAAACCATTTTTTAGGATTTTATGACTAAAACAAAGCTTGAAAACCAAGCAAACAAGTTAATCAATAATTTCTTTTGGGATCAGCCAATAGTATAAAAGCGACTGCTTAAATAGATAAAGTTAACCTCTATTTATAGTCTTGATATTCCATTTTTTTTGTTACAGTCTTGATATTCCATTTTAATCATTGAGATTTGAAAAAATGTACTAATGATTAACAATCTAACCTAAATGCTAAATCTATGATTAATATGCATTGTGTCCCAAATTAAACCTAGACAATGTAAAAGGAATGAACCAAAATTCAAGAAACACAAAAATATTTCAACTGTACAATTAGTCGACACATGCCTCTACCTTTCGATCACATCTACTTTTATGACCCCAATTGGTTTTAAGGACCAAACAGACTCATGTTGTTGCAGTGGTGGATGTTGCACGGAAGTGAATCTATAGCTGATTTTGAGGCATATATAAGATCACTACGGCTATACCTTTTTCCTTGTTTTCCAACCAACATTTAATTATTATTTATTAATTGAATAATATATTATTCTCTTCCATAGTACACTTTCTTTTGTATCTCTTTGAAACATGTGAGATCCATTGCTCTTAGATTTGTCATGCTTTTTATCTACATGATCAGTTTACTATTACCTATTCAAGTTGGGTATTCAATCCTTTGTCTAAACGCTATCATCTACTTTTATTGTTCCTACTCTTTTCATGATATTCAAATGATAGAAGAAGAAAAAAATTGAAAGAACAAAATGTTTTTAGAAGAATCATAAAAAGAAAGCATGTATGTGGTAGGGAAGGACTAAAGGGGGTTTCTTCTTTGTTTCGTGTTATGCAAGCTCCTATGAGAAACCCCAATCACACAAAGAAGATACACTTTTGTTTGAATTTGTTCTAGGTGTCTTTGTGTTCACGGGTTTGACTAGTACTCCTTTTACACAAATGTACTGTTGTATATCTCATGTTTGTACAATGATGTTGTACAATTTTAAAACAATTTGAACTATTTAACGGTTACAATTATGACATTACTAGTATCCTATAATTACAAGTGAATGTTGATTTTCTTGGTAGATTTTTTTTCCTTTAACGTTCCCCCTCAAAGTTGGAATATGAATGTAGATGACACTCAACTTTCAAAGATGTGTGTGAAACATCGGTGTTTAGATATGCCTTAAAATCTCATGTTGAATGTGGAAAAATGTTTTCTTCTTGTCCAAGTCATTAGGAATTAATGTGAAGATGGATCAAATTGACATTTTTTTAAGGATTTTCATCGATTCCAACACTGCCTACGCAAGGCGTGTACGGTACATACGTTAGGCATGCAGACAGAATCGCATTGCGCTAAGGATAGTAGAGTTGTCGATAAGTTGCATTTTTTCACTCCTTTTGTGGTAAAACCCATGACATAAAAGGATGAAACTTTTGAGAACCTTCGAAGTTAAGAGTTGAGGGTCTTTGGGAGAGATTCAAAATGCTAGAAAAAAATTGAACCTTGGGGAACCAAAAGAGGTGACTCTTGGTAAAGGGTAGATTCTTTTTGGAGAGAGATTTTTGGCATGAGAGACATTAGTCAAACATTAGAAACACCTTGGATAGTGAAAATTATTGAGTGGTTGTAAAATGGTAAATGAGAGAAATTTAGTTGATGTTCTTTGGTAATATTGGGAGTAAATTTCTTAGTCACTTTTGTAACTCTCTTGATCAAGGGAATGGAGTAAAAAACGGTAGAAATTAAATTTGCTCATGGAGAGATTGTGGAATCTAATTTTTTTATAACTCTTTGTATCTCTTTGTAATGACTCTTTGATAGTGGGTTGAAGAGATACTCTCTTCTTCCCATGTATGTCATTGTTAGACGAAACTTGGGTAAACAAATTATTGGTATGTTGTTTCTCAACTTGCTACTTTCTTTATGTTGTTGTTATTAGTATTGATCGGGATTTTAATTTACACTTTATTGTTTGTTGTTGCTTTGATTATTTGGTTGTTGGTTTGCATTGATAATTTCTCTACACATCTAGGTTTATTAATGTCATTTGGTTTACAAATTCACAACAATTTATTCCCAACATGGGGCAAGGGGTGTAGTTTTTTCAAGTGGGCCAAAGTTAACATCTTGGAGATGGAAGCCAGCTTGACTCATTAAAAGTGTATGAAAATATTGAAGGGTGACGCAGAAATGTCAGACAACCTAGTAAAAACATAGAAGACCAAAATGATGGAAAAGGTAATGACTGTCATTATCTATTACCTCAAAGATAAAATGTTGAGAGAGGAAGTCATGAAGGTGAACTCGTGGCGGTGATGTGTATTCTCAATGGCCTTGCTCATTTGAAGAGAAGTTAAACATTCATGATCATTCTGGAGAGGTGCAAGAAAGACTACTCTCAAGATCAATCTTGAAAGGAAAGGTAAGAATACTCATGGTCATCTTGAGAGAAGGAGGTTACAAGGTAAAAGACATAGTCAAATAACGCATTTAGAAGTTGAGGTGGAGAAAACTCAACTTGAGATGGAGTATTCGACTAGTGGGACTAGGAGGAGACAATCAATGGTGACATTGAAATGGTACAACTATAGAATCTTTTTGTGTTATCCTCTAGTTGAAAGTAATGAATTCTTCAAGAGAACGAAAGGGATTCCAAAATATTTTTTGCTTTGCTTTTATAATTTGAATCATGTTTCACATTAAATAATCTAAAACCTTCTATTGCTCAGAATTGCAGAACAACATTGACATATAAAATATTAAGAACGTATGATTGAAAATGAAAAAAAATAAAAGAGAAAAACAGAATAAAACTCTCATTTCATTAACAGATCATATATTTCATAGTATATATTTCAAGTACTGGATTTTCATGTGGTCCACATTGCACCGACAATATATGTGGTCTATGACGCACAAAAACTTCTATAAATTGGTGTGCTTCTTTTATCTTGTTGTAAACCACACCATATAATCATGGACACTTCAGTCATTGATCTGAACACCAAACCAGTTGTAGTTTGCTACAACAGGGGAAAACCACATATGTTCAGGGTTCAGAATGATATCACGTTGTCCGAGTTGAAGGATCAACTTTACCAAATCAACCATTAACTCAGTCATAGAGACACAAGGAGAGTGGACAATGTTGATTATCGACCGACTCAGCTGGAAGAGTGCAATTCAATCATATGAAGTTTAAGAACGATGACCACATGAGACTATGTTCTCAATATTTGGTCAGTATGGTACTAAAAGACCGATCGATTTGGACATTTCATGGGTCAGATCTTTCGAAGATGTTCGAAAAAGTTTGATCTGACCTAGGAACTATGAAGAAAGCAAGGCTCTTATGGAAGAAACAGATGAAGAAGATAGTTTAGCTGATTTGCGACCTTTAATTATGTGTTTTACATTGTTGAATTATGTCGTTTGACGTATTTAGATTGTTATATTTAATGTATGTCGCTAAATTAAATTTCATGTGTTGAAACTTGTTCTTTGTAGGGTGAAGGACAGTTCAGATCATTTAATATGAACTTGTAAAGTACTTGATTTTTTTGTAGCGCACATTGCATCGACAATTGTCTGTGGTCCACGACGGACAGAAACTTGTATAAATAGACGTGTTTGGTTCACTTGCAGTAAAACACAACAAAGAACTATGAAAAATTATTTGGCGGATAAAAACACCAAGAGGTTGTTATGAACACGAAGAGGTTGTCATGTCAGTTGGCAACGCAGTGGGATCAAGTACAAAAACACATTTTCAAACACCTTCCATTTCATCATTATCCTACGGAACTTAACACAAAAAGGTTGTTGTGAACTTGATCCAGTTTCCTTGCCAATAGAAATATGTCAGTTGGCCGGGCAGCTGGATCAAGTACAAAAACATCTCTTGGAAGATCTACTCTTTCATCATCATTTATCTTACTATGTTGTTTTACGCTTTTAAATTACATCGTTTAATTTTTCATGTGTCATGCAACATACAAGACCCTCCAAACCTCAAGCTTTAAACACAGTCTGGGATGGTTCAAATTATATAATCAAAATTGTTTCTGAAGAGTTCGGATTATATAATCCGAACTGTCCAGACTGTAGACGATAGCGTTACACCAAAGGTTAGGAAAGTTTGTAGTTTATAATTAAGTTTTAAATGAATTTTTAAGGTTAAACATGTCCCTTTAATTGTAGTTACGGTCTAGGAACAATTTAGGGTTATAAATAGTCTTGTATCCTTCAACATTTTCATTCATTCTTCACTTCTCATCCATTCTCAAAATCCCTTTCTTATTTTTAGTAGTTTATGATATCATGATCTCTTAATTGCTTTGCAGTTTTTGTTGGGATGGTATGATGATCAAAAGTGACTTTTGTTATCAAGTACATAGCCATTTTTTTAGTTTCAGCATGGTTCGGATTATATAACCCGAGCAAAAGGAGTTTTGGAAGGAAAAAAAGGACGCATAGGATAAACATAAGGTGGAAAAAGTAATAGCCGTAATTAATTGATAGATCATTGGGAAAAACTAATTTTGTATTTTTTATCAAATAGTCTAGTGGCTAGAGCTCACATATTTTAAATGTGGAGAAGTTGGGTGTCCGGGGTTCAAACCTCGGCCCTTGCATATAATATGCAATAACCCTATCAACCGAGTTAATCTCACGGAGATACTAATTTTGTATTTGTTAAAAGACATATATTCCGATAAATTGAAAATGAAATCTTCCGAAATAAAAATAAATTCCAGCAAATTCAAAATTTAAGTTTGTCAGATTAACATTTCTAAAAAATATTCCGATATACGACATCCGTCCTTAAATATAAGACCTTTTTGATAAAAAAAAAATAAAAAATTGTCTCTTTTCATAAGACCACATTGGTATTTTCAAGTATATTAATTAATTCTTTACCAACATACCCGTAATTATTTTATATCTTTTTCTTCAATCAGCATTAAATATTATGTTGAAAACGTACACTAATTCTCTCTCTTAAAGGATAAAATTGTAAAAGGAATATTAATTACAAACAAATTTATTATCATTCTCAATTTTTTAATTTTCGTTATTTTTCCAAAAAGGCTCTATAATTAGTGATGGAGGTGGTATCTGTTTTCGGCAAACATCAATTTTGAATTTGATGAAACACGTTCTAGAAAACACAAAATTCAAGTTTGCCACAAAAATAGCTTCTGACAAAATAACTTTTTAAAAAACTAAGGCTTAAATGCACTTTTGATCTCCTTATTTTAACTTAATCGAAAATTTAATCATCCATTTTCAAAACTATTATTTTAGTCCCTTTTTTTTAGGTTTTTTTAATCCCATAATTTTAGTGATTTGTCATTGTCATTAATGATGTGACATGCTAATTAAGTTTCCAAAAATGATTAATTACATATAAAATGTAAAAACTGATTGATTAATAATTAAAAAAACAAAAATTGAATTAAATTATAATATGAAAATGAATCACTTTAGAAAACATCATGGATATCCCTAATTTTCTTTTTACCGCAGTTCAACGAGGAGTTCAAAACCTCAACATTGATTTCTGCTACTTCATTATCCCCCAAGATACCATTGCCTTCTTCCATTTTCACTACCAACACCATGTCGGTCCTCACATTGAAAAACATAACGTTTGATAAAATCTTCATACATTCCTTAAAAAAAAATAAAAAATAAATACGTTGATCTTCCCTCGCTCAAAGTCCTTAACTTGCGTTTTATCACTTTCAGATATTATGAAAATCTCTCTAAGCTTTTATTTGGCTGCCCCGTTCTCCATGAATCGGGTTTTTGAAAGGAAAAGTAGATGGGGATTTGAAGAAATTAAGGTTGATGTTACCAAACCTTTCTTATTATAATTTCATTCAACTTTTGGTTTTTTTTTGGGTAGATAGACGAAATGACAAAGCCATTATAAACTCACACACACAAGTGGAGGTACTGGGTTCGTTCCCCGGTCATGGCATCCAGCCTAACAATTTCGGCAAGTTGCCAGTTGAGCTAGGACTTCTGAATAATTCAATTTTTGTTTTTTAATTATTAATCAATTAGTTTTTACATTTTTTTTAGGGAATTAGATTACATTTTGTATGTAACTAATAACGTTTGATAAAATCTTCATACATTCCTTAAAAAAAAAAAATACGTTGATCTTCCGTCGCTCAAAGTCCTTAACTTGTGTTTTATCACTTTCAGTCTTTCAGATATTATGAAAATCTCTCTAACCTTTTATTTGGCTGCCCCATTCTCCATGAATCAGGTTTTTGAAAGGAAAAGTAGATGGGGATTGAAGAAATTAGGGATTTTAAAAATTACGGTTGATGTTACCAAACCTTTCTTATTATAATTTAATTCAATTTTTGGATTTTTAATTACTAATCAATTAGTTTTTACATTTTTTTAGGGAATTAGTTTACATTTTGCATGTAACTAATTATTTCTGCTAATGACATAAAAACTTAATTAACCAACACACTGCCACATCACCGCATGACAAATCACAAAAATTTATGGGGATTAAAAAATAAACCCAAAAAATATATAATAGGGGACAAAAAAAGTGGAATCAAAAGTGCATTTAAGCCAAAAAAATAATAATAATTAAAAACTGTTGCGGCAAACACAAATTTCATATCTGCCAGAGCATAAATGTGTTCCCAGGGGCATAAATATACTAGACATTAGAAAAGCACTTCAAACTCCTGAACATAGTACAGAACAACAACAATCTTCCCTTTTGGTTTTGCTCAAGAGTTTATAATCATCGTAACTACCATTATTTCACAAGGGTAATAATCATCAAAAACATGGATCATGTTGGGAAATTGGGCCATCCATTACAAGTTTTGCACTAATATATATTATAACAATTAACTTCTATATGATACAGTTTTTCCCAAATGCCCATAAATTAAGGAAATGACATTAGTCCTTCCAACCAAATTCAATTTGTTTTCATGTCCTTAAAACACTTAAAATTCCTCTATCAGAGAGATTCATTGGCAGCTAAGGAGGTTATGACCAGAAAATATCTGGGAATAAAAACTTATCCATGCTCAAACATGATTTTCCTGAGCATGCCTTTTGCTGTCTCTCTCGGTATGGCTTAACCTGCTTACCTTGCTCCGATCTTCAACATAATCAGAACGATTATTGTGGTGAGGTCCAGGGCCATGATTATGTCGCTGCTTCCCCTCCATCGCTCTATCAGGTGAGCTCCCTGCTTTCCTCTTGCGACTGCTTGACTTGGGTGATGGAAGCCCAGCACTTATGTCGTCAAAAGCTGCCACCTCACCTTCTTCCACAGCACTTGGATCTGGTCCACGTGATGGCAGACCCTTTGCCCCATGAGGTTGCTCATCTGCATGATCTTGGTGTCTCCCATGTAAGTTTTCATAATCTGCTTTATCTGCTGAGAGCTTCGACCAGCTTTGCCTTCTATCATGCTTACTCTTCTCACTCTGAGGAGGAGCCAATTCTATTCCATCTTCCAGTTCCCTCTCAATGAGATCATCGTCATCCATGAAATCTGTTTTTTTGGTTAGATGACCAGCTGCTTTCCTTCGTTTTTCTAATGCAGCCTTTACCTTGTCTGTATTGATTTTTTTAATAGCTTCCTGAGGAGGCCGGCTAAGCATACTACCATCCTTATGATCTGGGTTTCTGCTGTTATGTTTATCTTTCGATTCAGAATGTTCTTTAGTTTCAGTTCTAAGAGTATTGTTTTCGTGCTCTTTTTGACCATTATCAGACCGAGATCTCACCACGTCTTGTACTTGCTGTAAGTTGTCTTTATATGGAAAAGGTTCATGCTCAGGATGTTGATTGCCTTTGACATCATCTTCCACCCTGTGCTTTATTTCTGTGGACCCATAATCTCTACTTCTGCCAGGATTAGAGACAGGACGCCCAACCTGATTGGCGGCAGATGAATCAAAAGCAGTCTTTGAAGATGCAGGCTTTGATGTTTCAAGTCTTGAACTTATGCCTCCGGTCTGGGAATTACTGTTTGCGGGTGCAGTTTCATCATTACTAGTTGGAGCTTTTACAGTGGTCCGATTGGAAGTTGCACCTCCAGTAGTTCCTTCAGCATCATTGGAAGGCGGCATTCGATTTTGTTCATACAGTTCGAGCATTTGGTTACTCACTTCTGCAAAAAGTAGGTAAACGTTGGGTATAGCATTGAAATAAAAAGAAAGTATAAATAACTGTTATACTCAATGTTGGCATGATTATACTAATCTACTTCAATAGAATACTAAGATATCACCACACTCCAAATAGAGGGAAACATGCAACAGGAACAGAAAACAGAAAAAGAGAAATAATGATGAGTTGGTACTTTTGTTTCTCATTTCTTTATACCACTAGTATCGAAAAAAAAGACACCGACCCTCCAATTGGCGTGGGGTGACATCAAACTCTTGCCACCAGACCTTCTCCCCATCCGATGGGAGCTTCACCTTTAGAAACTTGGCAGCAAGGAATATAGCTCCAGCTGCAATGTGGTGGGGCTTAAATTGCAAGCAAAGAGATGTCCGAAGTCTGCGCATGTCATACCCAAATTTCAGGAAAGGAAATTCGAAGGCCATTGGTCGTAATAAAAATGTTATAATCATCATACAATTCTTACCCATCATTTACGAAATTCCAAGCAACTTGAGCAAGGGCGTTTTGAGCAACCTTGAATTTCTTTATTGCCTCAACAAGAGGTTTATAAGGATGATGCACATTAAAATCAAAACCAAGAGTTGCAAGAACAACCCTCTCTGCAAGTAAAATTAATTCCTTCTGCTGTTCATACACTTCCTGTTTCATTTTTGCATGTACAAAAATTGCATGTGAAAAATTTATATTACAAGAGGCACGAAGAAAATGAAACTTAAAGAAATACACTTTGGTTAAACAAACACCAAAAAAATAAAAAAAATCAAAATTAACCCAGATGAACTTCCTGGGACATTTTTGCAACTAAAAAAAATATTAATTGCATGCGAGAAATTTATATTACTTGATGTAGGAAGAAAACAAAAAACTTCAAAAAGAATTGATTTTGAAAGAAAATCACTGTAGGTTAAACAAACAAACAAAAAAGTTAAACTCAATCTGTAGATATAACTTGCAAATCATTGTTTGCATGCATTAGCCTCCTCACAGCAGGGTCAAACATTTTACATGACAGAAATGTAAATATTTACCATGGATGTAAGGTGGAAGTTAATTAAAAAAGATATTTACCACATCACCTAAATCAAACCACTGCATAGAATGTAGTATATCAACAGGTAATTCAAGTTCAACACAGGGAGTAGAGATTGCTTGATAATAGAAAAAGAGATGTTAATAACAGTTGATGGATAGTTTTTTCAAAAAACCTAATCATATCCAATTCTTAACCATTGATCAAGATTGGATTTCAAAACCAAATCACATATCCTCTGAAACCGGTCCCATGTCTGATTTCAAAACCAGTTTTGTCCAAGATTTGATTTCCAATTCAGTTTCATCAATCCTCCCAGTAACTCAAAACGGTCTTGTTTTTCTCGTTGCATCTTTGTATTGTATCTCACACGTCAGAATTATACACCCCAGGATCCTTCATCATTCAAATGAAGGAATCAGAAAAGTCATCCTTTGTTTCAGCCCATCACTAGTAGTACACTGGTACTCCATCCTGCACTCTCTTCCTCCCCTCCCCTCACCAGTGAATACTCTCTTCCTCCCCTCCTCCCCCATTTCAAGTACACACCACACACACCTAAATTCATTGGCCTCACTCCCACCTCTGGGCTATGGTGCAACTCCCACAACATCAAGGGTTCTCGACAACAGGATCTGTCTATAGCTTCTCCAACTCCAGCCTCTTCCAGTAAAGTTTGTTGCAAAACAAAAAGGATGGAGGAATGCTACGAGTACTGCTGCTGGACTTGGTGTCACAAAATCTGAAGGTGCCAAGGTGTATGGGAATTAAGGAATGAATCTCGAGTGAATAAAATCTTGACCGCAGATTGAGATTCAAATTGGGATAAGGGTTTGCAATTTTGACTTCTGACTGCAAGGAGAGTACTGCAATTCAACAAGAATAATGGAACCGGGGGAACATAGAGTAGCAAGAGAGGCTGAAAATCAGACAACCAAGTTTGGATATGGACCTCTTCCAGTAAAGTTTGTTGCAAAACAAAACAGATGGAGGAATGCTACAAGTACTGCTGCTGGACTTGGTGTCACAAAATCTGAAGGTGCCAAGGTGTATTGTAATTGAGGAATGAATCTCGAGTGAATAAAATCTTGACCGCAGATTGAGATTCAAATTGGGATAAGGGTTTGCAATTTTGACTTCTGACTGCAAGGAGAGTACTGCAATTCAACAAGAATAATGGAACCGGGGGAACATAGAGTAGCAAGAGAGGCAGAAAATCAGACAACCAAGTTTGGATATGGACCTCTTCCAGTAAAGTTTGTTGCAAAAAAAAACAGATGGAGGAATGCTACGAGTACTGCTGCTGGACTTGGTGTCACAAAATCTGAAGGTGCCAAGGTGTATGGGAATTGAGGAATGAATCTCGAGTGAATAAAATCTTGACCGGAGATTGAGATTCAAATTGGGATAAGGGTTTGCAATTTTGACTTCTGACTGCAAGGAGAGTACTGCAATTCAACAAGAATAATGGAACCGGGGGAACAAAGAGTAGCAAGAGAGGCTGAAAATCAGACAACCAAGTTAGGATATGGACCTCAACTTCACTAGTCAGGTTTACTAAATCAGACAACCCATGTATGAAAATGAAATGGGCCAATTAATTTGTTTTTGCAAATTGCTGATTTAAAAAAATGGTTTGGATATGGTTGTGCTTGGGGCCCTGTAACTGGTCACTTTGTTCATTCCTAGATATTAGTTAGGGACAGAAAGTTAAGTTAGTTACTTAGTAAACCTGTTGGCATAACACTTAGATAAATGAGAGTAATCAGGAGAGAGAAAAGTGATTAAGAAAATTTGATAGTTTGTGTGAGAAAGGGAAACCCTTGGATGAGAATTCTTAGCTTTTATGTTCAACCATGGAGTCGACTAGTCAAGTAATGAAACTTCAGAAACATAAATAAAATTTCTCGAGAAGGTGGCCTGTGAACACAACATTCATCTCTACAAAGTCAAGAAGAATGTTGCCACAGTAGACAACATCGAACAGATTCTTACATGCCAGACAAGGAGAGTGTAGTGGACTATGAAACCCAGAAGAGATTGGGGTTCCTCTGTCCAAGCATACACAAATTGAGTAACAGGAACGAGGCAGTAAGAGCAGCACAAAGGGCGACAAAAAGTACAGATCATGGGCGAAGAAGGTGGAACTTCCAAGTTTCAATTCAAACAACAATATCCTCTAGGCTAGATTGCTACTGCTGAAAACATTTCAAGTGCAGACAATAAAACATTATCTTCTCAAATGAATGCGAAAAGCTACCTTTCTCCCCACACCTCTTCTGATTATATATGATAACTGAATTCTCCTCATGATTCCCTATTTTACTCTCTCTCTCTGCTAGTGCATTATTTCACACATTACCTCACTTCGTTCTTCCCCCACTCTCCTGGTCTGTTTGGTAGAAGAGAAATTGCAAAGAGAGAAATAGGAGAGAGAGAAAGAGAGGAGAAATAGCCATGTTACCCTGTTTGGTGTAGCATAGAAATAGGGGAGAGAGATAAAAACAGATGGGGCCCACTTACTTTTTGTTTCTCCTCTTGCCTGCGAAGAAAGTGGAAGCACAACACACTTTTCCTCAAAATTCCAGTTTTACCCTCTCTTTTCTCCTATTTTTTTAATGTGTTTTTCATATTAATATTACACTGTATATTGCTTAAGAAAACAAATAGGTTGGCTTTTTTTTTTTTACATGCTAGTTGCAGATAAAAATCAGATTTTGTTAACAAGGATACGTGACCATTGCTATTATTTATGAAATTGATTAATTAAGATAAAAATAAAATTGATGGTAATTTTTTAATTTAAGGGTATTCTTGTACTTTCAAAACATTAATATGCTTCTCTCTTCCCTATTTCTCTTCTCATTCTCTTATACCAAACCAAACACACTCTCCCTTTCTCACTCTCAACTGGTGTAAAACTTTCACACCTAAGGACCACTAGACACTTGCTCAACCAAATCCTTATTAGCTCATGATTGCATTAGCTCAGGCTCTATCAAGAGACAATGGGTGATGCATGATGAGGAGATGACCAGCAGGACTCCCCAATTTCCACCTTCAAGTGAGATGAATTTTGAAGAGGCGGCATTAGGAAGGGATGTAAATGGGTACCCATGGGTACGGATAGTATGATACCCGAGCCCGCCCCGTTGGATAAATATGATACCCGTGCCTGCCTCGTACCCTCGTGGGTATCCACTATGCGGGTACCCGTGGGTATTGAAGAATCCATGGGTATTCATGGGTACCCATGGATTTTCGATTTTTTTCTGTACAAATAATAACTTTTTCTTAATTACCAAAAAACTTCAACTTTTAAACATGCATCCATAATTCATTCAAAATTTCATAAATCATACATAATCCATAGAAAATTCATGATTCTTACATAATCCATAGAAAATTCACGATTCTTACATAATCCATAGGATATGTTTTATGATGTGAATGAAGTGGAAACCATGAACTTAATAAGATGAATTAAAAAAATAAAAATAAAAATAGGTTATTAATGAGGAATCTTAGGTGGGCGGTAAAATTTCCTTCAATAAGGTAACAACTTTAAGTAATAAGATAAGATATATAAGGATATTTTAGTAATTTACTTAATTTATTTCTCGGGTATGGGTACAATCAAATCCGTATCCATATAATAATGGGTAGTCAAATACCCATTTATTATACCCATGGATTCTCGTTTAGCTACCCGTCCCGTGCCCGTGATGGATTTTACCCACGGGTACCCGTGGGTATGGGTATGTTTGCCACCCCTAATTAGGATAGTAGTCAAGAGAACAATTAGAAAATTCAGTTAGTTGAGATATTAGATAAGATAAAATAAAATAGAGAAGTTAGTTAGACAGGATACCAACTTCAAAAATAGGGGAATGAGGATAGACAATGGAGATTTTTATATAATAAAGTAGTTTGTAAGACAAAGGGAGAATCCTTTGTGGAGGGAGTATAAATCTCTCTTTGGATGCCAGATTTTGAATTTGTCTACTCTAAAATGAGGGGGGTGCAATTTTCAACGATAGAGTACGGCAGTACGGCATACAATAATAACCACTTAATGAAAAAGACAACACTTATAGATTCTAATTAGTGCATGCACATGGATAACAAATTACGAAGTTGTTTAAATCCAGACCATTGATTGTGGTTACAACTCTGCACTTTAACCTTTAAGTTTAACCTCTGAAGTAACCCCTCATTTAGAGGAGCCAAATCCTCATCACATTCATTATTCATATTATTTCTTTCTTCCTTCCTATTCTTCAATTCTTAATTGTGGGTTTGTAAAATTAGGATATATTAAATGGCATACCTTCTGTTTGATTCTCTGAACTGCTGTTGGATCCTTCTTATTTATAATTTCGTATGAAACCATGATCACATCTTTCAATGGCCGAGGAGTTTCTTCAACTTTGCCAGCTAGAAACATGCACACTGTTGCAATGGTCTGTAAACCATTGAAAGTTATTAATTATCACCATGTCTCTAACTTAATATTTCAACCTACATATCATTGACCATGCATCACGTGAAAACATAAAAATTATTAATGACTGTGCACTCAGACATATATCACACATCAAGATACAGTCCACGGACTCAAATAAATGCTGAAAAATAGGAAAGCCTAACAGATAGAAGATAAAGACGACATTAGATCCATAAGTTTTCCAAATGAAGAAAAAGGAATACAATACAAACAAAAGTAAGAAGCCATAAAAAATTCCGTTCAAAACAATACAACAAAAGCATAAAACTAAATATTCTAAATAGCAGAACAAAAACTCAAACAACTGACAAGGTATGAAGTGGTCTGATGACCAACATAAAACAATTCTACAAATGCCATTTATGTTTCGCTAACAATAATCATATTATAAGGAAAGTCATTAACTGTACCTAAAAAAAGTCATTAAATATCACTCATAAATATCAATATCTTTACATATTATACATACCAGGGAGTACATAGTATGGTGTGTAGTTTTAATACCTAAAAAAGCTAAATAGTTATCATATCACACTCCAATGATTGGTGCCTACAGACCAAGATGATGGAAGCAGTAGAAAAATATAAAACAAAATATGATATTGCTATTCTATCAGTGGAATGATGATAACTGCAATAACCCAGCCCATGCAGCTCGCTGATCTCACGAGTTTGAGTTGTCACTGGAATCCTAATCTGATCAAACACACCACATTGTGATTTGAGAAATGATATTTTTACAACTATTTTGGAACAACTCTCTCTATTGTTTTTGTCCAATAAAAAGAGAGAAGGTTGTCCCAAAAGTTGTCACAAAATGGTTGTACAAATATCATTACTCTTGTGATTTTATGCGCACAGGTTCAGTAAATTGCACAATTTTTACAACTTTGTAAAAAATCATAAGGTGGGGTAGGATTAGTTCACTAGGCCTAGGGTGTATAACAACCCAGTAAGTTGGAAGACCGAAGAAAGAAAATATGACATTCTCACGATAATGTATCTCGACAATGTAGTATTATGCATTTAATGTGATAATTTTCAGAATTTGCAATAAGCATCTAATAAATTTTTTTGGACAAATAAGCAAGTAAGTCCAACACCAATATAAAAACAAGCTAAACACTAAACAAAAAACTGGCTGATTGCTACAATCTCTATATTCAACTGCTGGTAACAAAACTTCCAATAAATAGGCTAACCTGTTTGCCAATATTATGTCAGTTATTGTATAACATACACCCTTCTATTTCAGTCCCCTACCTCATACACGGCTCCTGTCAAATGGGACATCTTACTGGAAATTTATATATTTTGTTTGGCTATGTGTTTTTAGTTAGAATAATTTTGCTTCAAACTATGATTCTATGAAATTATGTGAATCGCTAAATTTCACCTCTTTGATCATTTATAAATGTGTGGTTGTGTATTGGTGTCCTACATTTTGACATTAGCATTGTCTACGTGTGATTGTATCCGGTGTCCTGGTTTATATCCATGTTTAATACAGTAAAATAGTGCACCAGTTTTTTAGTGTCATAGCTAGATATATAAGCACTACAATAAGTATAGGAGTAAATAAACCAATCTTCAACAATAAGCCATTTGTTTTATTTTTAACAACTAGGAGATATAAATAACTGAAACATTATAGCCTTTTATGTTTTTTTCTTAAAAATTTCCAAGAATACAATAATGTCTACACTCTCGTATCTTATTTTGACTAACCACAATATCCCGCATAAATAAAAGATAGTTCCCAGGTGTTGTCAAATCAAAATTAATTATCCAGCCAGCAATGGATAAGCATGAATTTATTCACACTTCAATGAGATAACAAGTACCACCATAAAATGTGAGTATATTATGACAAAATACAGACTCACCCTTCTGTCATTCTTTGCATGGGACTGCCGAAGAAAGAATCTATGACAAAAGATTATTGCTGTTGCAATAGTTACTTGAGGTCTGCATCAGATTTAAATCAGTATCAACATCAGGATGAACGAAGGAAAGTAACTTCATCACCATTTGTTAGCAACTTTAATATGATAAGAAACAAAAAAAAAATCCCAAAATCTCGAGCAATGTAAGTTATAAACATAATGAACTCCAATAAAGAAACAAATCACATATAAAACAACCTTACATTCTGTCTGTACCATTTTAAAAAATAAGTAGCCGACGAAGGTACATTTATATCAGTTGAACAAAGATAAACAGAGGTTTGCAGTTAAGATAGTTATCTAAGGCTACTAATAAAGACTCACACTTTAAGCCTCATGCCTAAATCTTGCAGAAATGTACAGTATGATTTGCGTAGGTAAGTTTCTTTCTTCAAATCTATGCCATCTTCTTGGGACGGAGAATTTTCTTCAATCTCCTTCCTAGAAAAATACCATCTTGATCCATCCTCTGGCTTCTCTTCAGAGTATCTTTGAGAACCAACTGGATGTGCTCCTTGATGAGAGGCATCACCAAGCAACAATCCAGCCATGAGTCGAAGTGCTGATTAAACTTAGTTTTGATGTATAGGTATGCAAATTTCAAAATGTAATGATCACGACTTTAATATCCAATTGTTCCCTGTACAATAAATACACTAATGAGAAACAAATAATAAATACATTAATCACTAATGTACAAGATAAATACTATAATCCACATTTCTTTAATTTAATTTGATATAAATAATTGAATGTACACTAGGCGATTAGAAAAAGGAAACAGCTTAATTCAGCCCTTGTCATCTAAAAACTTACAGAGAAGTTATTTCAGCCATCGAAGAGTTTACAGGACAAAACATCACATAATATCTATATAAGTTCTTTTAATAAGCTATTTTGGGATGCTTATGAAAATAAGCTCAAAACCTCTATCAGACACATTTTAACTTATTTTCATTACTTCTTCCAATTTCGAAACACTTGTGCAAGTGATTATGTAATAAGACCAAACAACTTAACAAGCTGAGAATTAAAGAAGTGAAATTCGTATCGTAGACATATAATGAGCACCTTAATAAGCTATTATAATATGCATCACGTAAGATCTGTATAAGTTCTTTTAATAAGCTACTCTGCAATGCTTATGAAAATAAGCTCAAAATTGCTTATCAGTAGACACATCATAACCAATTTTTTCATCAGCTCTTCCAATTCACAATCACTTGTGCAGGTGATTATATAATAAGTCCAAATAAGCTCTTTTGAATGGCCCAAGTGGCAATAATTTGTTATATGATATTTGTTACTTAGCTTGTCTAATCTAAGATTTGGCCAATTTATTCTCACTAATAAAATGGGCACCAATATCATATATTCTCTCTCTTATAACACTATCATGAACCGATATACATGAACATGTATACAACAAGAAATTTCACATCTATGAAGCATGCACACGAACACCAATACCGATAATAAGTTGAGAAAATGACAATTCAATATATAATCACGTGTTAGTGTCATGTCGGTGTCGGGTACCGACACGTGACGGACACCGAACATCTCCTATCACAAGTGTCGTGTCGGTGCTACAGAGCTTCAAATCAATACCAACAATTTAACATCCCTAATAACCCATAACAAATGTCTATAGAAATATGCTTCCATATACCACTCTTAAATCATCAATCATATCAAAAAATTAAAAATAAAAAAAATAAAAAAAAAATACAAGTTCATAACAATTCATAAAACTAAAAATGATTAAAAAGTACATAAGCGAAAAGTAATCAATTAATCTTCAATTAAAACAACTTAATAAGCTGAAAATTACAGAAGTAAAAGGAGTTTAGAGCGTTACCTGAAGCAAAAAGCGAAATTGAAGTTGGGTTTTAGTATCGGAGAAGAATTCGACGAGAGAGAGAAGAATTTTCTTCGCGAGCAATGGGAACACGAAACCGAAATCAGGGAACAATATGCTATGCGAGAGGGTGTAGAGAGAGAGAGAGAGAGAGAGAGAGAGAGAGAGAGAGAGAGAGATGAAGAAGGTGGAAGAGAAGAAGAATTGGGATAATTTGGGGAATTAGGGTTTACAGTGGAAATGAAATGAAGAGGAGAGGAGAAAGAAGAAACGGACTTGGCCGTATCACCGACCATATACACTGATATTTTTCATATATTTCCTTTTTGTTTAATAAAATAAAATAACTCCTTTGGTTCTCCCCTAAAAAAAACAAAAAACAACACTACCAAACTATCTTCATAAATCCTAGTTTTTCTTTAAGAAAAATTTATAAATTCTAGTTTTATTCGAAATTATTTGTTCTTATTAATTTTTGTATATTGATCTTATATAAAATGATTTCGAATATCAATTAATTACTGATACTAGTTATTGAATTTGATCAATTAATTAGGTTATGATATATACGTTAATGTTCGTAAAAAACCTTCAATGATTACGGACTCACATAAGAGTTTAGGTGTTGTAATTTTAGAAGAGGGTTCTTAGTCAAAGGATTGATCAAAACTATTTTGTTATCTCCTCGTAAAATTATAAGAGTAATTGTTGAAGATAAGTGTATTTACCGAACAACGAGTGATGGAGGATTCAAAATACTTTATCACATTTCCTATAAATTTATCATCATCTTGTATAATTAATATATGTTTATAATTAATATATGTTTAGTTTATGATTTTAAACACCAAACCAATTGTCAAGTGCAACCCCCCATTTTAACACATCCTTGATAACAACTATATTGCCAAGTAGAAATTAAAACAATTCATGTGGAGGCAAATCTAATAAATTTTATTAGTTCAATGCGTTTTTAGTACACTTGCTAAGATTATATCATGCTTTTGGCGCAATTGTTGGGAGCTGTTGAATCATTTCAACGAGGCAATTTCATTATTTTTTAAGATTTCTGTCATTTATATTTTTGTATATATATTGAAAAAAATTGAATTTTTTTTATTTATGCTCTTCACGTTTATTTCATTGTTCTTTGCTGCTAAAAAGTTTATCCAAATTTTGTAGCAATGATAGACATGATTTGCCTAGTTAATTCAAAAGAGATCATTATCCTGATGTAAGGAAAGTAGTTGCTATCTCACAAGATAACACGTTGGGATTACAAAAATCGCAAGATTAAATCTGAGATGTGATTTTTGTGGGGAAGGTCATCATAGTGTATTGTGAATGGTCTCATATAAAGAAAGAAGAGAAAATCAAGCCTCATTTGATAAATTTCAAGTTCGGTTTTGTAATTAATGAGATAATATATGAATGTGAGAAGAAGTTGATTGAAATGGAGACTGAGTGTCATGTTATTGTGGTGGAAGAAAATCTACAAGTAAGGAGTTTTTCTCTCTACTTGAAGTATTGATAAGTGCCAGAAAGTAGTATTTCGATTGTATAATTAAGGCACATTTGTTTCTTGTTTTACAAGTTATTGAGGGAAAAGCCGAGAGATAAGTGATAAATACCCTATTACGCTTTATTTGTCTTACTTTACCTAATTGTGCAGGAATTGAACTCAAGACACTGAGCAAAGAAGAAAAAAACAAATAAGTACAAAAGCTAACTCGCCATGGCGAGTAAAAGAGGATCAAAGGCGAGTCAGAGGCAAGCAATAGACAGAGAGTACAAGAAATTACTTGCACTCAACACGCAAAGGCGAGCAGGAGGCAAGTGAACTCGCAATGGCGAGTGAAAGGCGAGTCCAAAGGCGAACAAGTTCCAGAGAGCGCCAGTTTTCACACGCCCTCAACTCGCAATGGCGAATGAAAGACGAGCAACTCGCAATGGCGAATGCATTTAATCGCGTGGCGAGTTAGGGCGGCTAAAAACTCCTCGGAGGTGACGTGTCACAGACCCATTGGTGAAGAAACCTCAACTCGCCAGGGCGAATGAAGTTACTCGCGAGGCGAGTTGATGTAGATCAGAATTTCTATAAAAGTCCACTTGATCATTTCATTTAGATTATCTTAGAATCTCATATAATATCTGTTAATAGTCTTAGAGAGAGAAATAGGGCTTGTTCTTCATAGAGTGAGAGTGATAGAAGGTGGATTCTTCCTCATTTGTTGAGAGATCACAAAGTTGTAAAGAATCCTTCTCTTTCAATTCATTCTTGCAAAGCTTCCATGACAATGAGTAGTTAAATCTCCATTGTTGGAATTAGAGGTACTTGATCTTAGCTAAACATGTAATCTTTTGATCTTTAAATATATGGTTCTAGTATTTGATTTGATATTGAGATTATTCTTGCACTTTATTGTTTATGTTTGATTTAATTGTGACTGAAAAATACTTTTTTTAATCTAGGTTTAGAATAATCATCGATCCAAACATGAATTCTAGACATGGAATTGATGTTTAGATAATCACTTCTTGTATCCAACCTTAAAGCTTTCTTATCATTTAATAGATTGAGAAATCATCGATTAAATGATAAGAACGAGTCTTGGATCGTTCAATAGTTTGAGACATCGACAATTAAACGATACAATTGAAGTCACAATATTATTTGGACACGAATGATATTGTTGAGGGATACGTGTTAATATCAAAGAAAAGCTAGAATCCATATATGATCTTTAGGTTATGTGTGATGCTTGATCAAGGAACTCTAATCCTAACAAGTGTCACGCCTTATTAATCTCAACCTCCACTTTATCAAAATAGTTAACTTAGTTATAAACAAACAACCAACATACTCTTTCAACTTAAAATGGTAATTGGTGTCGAACGGTCTGTGATATCGCACTAGTCCCTGAGGAGACGATTTATAAATACTTACTTTTGATAGATAGAAAAATACTACATCAAGTCTCAACCAACGAGTTTAAAGAGACCATATATGTGCAAATGGATACATATTCTTCTCTATAGTGGGAGAGCTCAAATTCCTCCAAGCACTTTAAACTTAAATAAGAAAACCATCTTGCCTCTTTGATGCAAGATGTTGAAGAATACAACAAATTATACTCGGAGAATTACAATTGAATATTGTCATATTCTAGTGTGGATGAGACAACTCCCAATTTGTGCTATAAGTAGAAAGTCATTGTTCCTCATTTTAATGAGTGAGACATGACATGCTAATTGAAAGTAGTTAAATTTTTTTAGGAAAAAATGAATACAAGTGTATAAAAACTCAGCTCATTTTATCTTTTAATTTTTGGCTTAAATGCACTTTTGGTCCCCTATGTTTGCCGTCATAGCAATTTTGGCCCCCTAACAAAAAAAATGCAATTTTGACCCCCTATTTTTGCCATGTTTAGGGAAATATGTTCTTTTGACCCCTTATCTTTGCACAAAAGTTGTGATTATGGCCCCTTTTTTGGGACATGTGGCAGCTTCTCAACATAGTTGGGAAAATTAGGGGGTCAAAATTGCATTGTTTTTGTTAGGGGGCCAAAATTGCCACGACGACAAACATAAGGGGCCAAAAGTGCATTTAAGCCATAATTTTTTGTAGAACTAACACCAATCAAATCAGTGTCTCAGTCATAGGAACAAAATTACAATTAAGCTTCTAGGTGTAAGGGACAATATCATCTGTCACGATATCAACTGTCACGATATCAACAGTCGTTGGTATTTTAAGTGATTTTGACGTGCACTTTTCCACTATAAGCATTTATCAAGTTGATCCACCATAAAGCCCAACTTGAACTAAACCCAAAATTTCAAAATTCTAACTTCTAGTTTTGCAATTGTTACTTCACATGTCATTATTTTAAATCAAATATAAATTATTCCTTTTTTAGATCGAATTTAAAGTATTCTTTTTTTACTGATAGAAGAAAAATTGACTTGTGTATACTCAACAACAAATATATTCAAATTAGTATTGTTGGAACATTAGCAAGATATAGTGGAAAAAGTTAGAAAGAATAACGACCTTAGCAAGAGTTAGTGTTATGAACTCTTCCTATAAAAGGAGAGCTCGCCTCACTTATTCTTTACACGAAGTTCATAGTTGATGCTTCCTGTGTTTTTACTCTCTTATCCCTTTTTTGACTTGTGTTGATGAGTCCTTCTTCTCATCTTCTACTCTTTTTGTCTCGTTGGTTTCGAGTTGCCTTCGTACCATATAGAGTTGTAGAATCGAACGATCGATTAAGCCATATTTGAGGGTGTTATTTCTCAAATGATTACATACGGTGCAATACGTAATTGAACAGGCAAACTGGGTTGTTTTATCCTGGAAGCGGCGTGGTTGTTAGACTACCTTGTACAAACTCGGATAGTGCCGTGAAACGTCAGTGATTTGGTTGTGACTCAACCCGGTAATATCTTCGGTGGTGAGGGAAATTCCTTTCTTCTGGCAAAGGTAAACAAGTTGAGGGATGTTGCTACTTAGAAAAATTTACTGTGAGGTATACAAGAATGTAGATATTAGAAAAGCAACAAAGGCTATTGTATTCTGTTTATGTACTATTGGAGGGTAGTGATAGGCGACATTTGTATCCCTTGATGGAATGGTTTGGCCATCAATATTTTTTGAAGCAATGCGTGTGCATTTTAGGATGACTATTTTATTTTATTAGTATGTGTATTGACAGGGTAATTAGATGCAAAATTCTATATAATATAATATTGCCCATACTATTTCGCGAAAAGAAATTATTGCATAGATAAACGGATAAAAAAATGCTTGGTTTGATTATTATTTTATCATATTTTTAGAAAAAAAATTAAATTTTTTTTATGCAAGCAAGAAATTTAATCATTGATTTGTAATTGGTAAAAATGGCTTATATATTCATGATAAATATTTATACATTAGTGTAGTATAATTTTTAGTTATCTATTAAAATTCATATCAAGTTCACTAACCTACTTTCAGTTAATATATAAATGTTGTATTACAATTAGTATTTCTATATTTAGATTTTGTGGAAAATTTGATGAGATTTACTGTTTTAATATTCAAAACGGTGTTGAACATGCTTAGTTCAACAAAAATTTTGAACGGAATATCCACAGTTTTTATAGCTGAACATAATGTTGTCATTTGTGCCTCTTAAGTTTTTCTACAACCCAATAGCAAGAACTTGTGCAAATTCAACCAGCATTGTGGCTATAGTTTTTTTTATGAGTGTGTTATTTTGACACAAATTTGACATTAAATTGCAACAACAAATTTGAAAAATTTGATGGTTATCACTTCAAATATCTGGTTAATTATGCTTAATAAATTGTTAATGAATAGAACATGGTGTTGCAACTCAAAAACCATAAACTGAATATAATTAACCACAATTTGTGTTAAACGCACACACACAAAGATATCAACCTTTTAGATAAAAATAGAAGATTAAAATCGAATAAAAACCCCAATTAAACAACACATGTGCCTCTAGCCAGGTTCTAGCGAACTCATAACCATCATTTTTAATCTTCTTCAGTCCACCATCAATTCCTATATAACATTGTTGGCTTACGTAATTATAGATTAACACATTCAGATTGAAAATAACTTCCTCTTTGTAAAAGAAAAAATCCCGTAGGGTTATTTGATTGCATTAAATTTCAGACATAATGAGGCAATTTCATTTTTGCATGAAATTGCATACAGAACGAGGCAATCTCCTCTTTGTTGTCATTCTACACCATGGAGGTTTGGATTCCAACAATACGATGTGTTCAGCCAACACGTTGTCCCTGTAGATTGGTGTTTCTTCTACTACCAGACATTCTTATCATACTCTCAAGACTAAGGTCACAGCCACAAATATATATAAACAAAACATAAGCTAAAAATTATCCAAAAGAAACGTATAAATGTGGTATGAACCTACCCTTGTAATTTGGTTCTAATGAGGTAATTAAATCATCCTCCCAATCATACTTGAAATCCACTTTGTAAACAGCTATTGCTACAATAATATTTTTACAATTAATTAAGTATGAAAATATCTAAAACAAAAACAACATATTAAACCAAGATCACAGAGTACAAACCAGTATTGCAATCTTTGCAATCGCACAATTGGGTGGAGACCAAACCTTCTTCTACCCAGGTAGGAAGCAAAGTAGTTTCCTCAATTCATAGACACTGTTTACAACAAATGCAAGTTTAGGGACATTGAGGGAAAAAAATCCACACAAAAATTAGATGTATGTCACAGTATTCAACTACTTTTTGCGTAATCACTAACTGAAGAATAAAAGATAAAAAAAAATAAAAAAATACTCGTTTATCGATGCATTGAACCATAAATTTGCCGTCTTGATAAATGACAATAATATAAGTTTTAATCAAATAAAAGATTTCAAACAAAATATAAAGATTACGGTTAAGCTTTAATCAAAATTCCCTAACTTCATTCCCTGAAAAACCACAAAAATACCCTAATACATACATCTGTCATCTTTAAAATCATTGGATAACTGTGACAATAACATTGTCGAACAAAGTCACTCTGAAACGGGTTGAAACTGCCAAACCTGCAAAAGCAGGTAAAGATCCATCCATCAATGTTTATATAACAAAAGGTTCTACTTATAGCTGTTTGTTTCATCTTTAATTCTGAATCACATGCATAAATTGAAAGAGATCATGTAACAACTTGAGCATTTAAAATGTCAAAAGAGAATGTTATAAAAATTCATGTATTTACGTACTTACTTCGAAAATTGTGACAAGATGGTTTGTAACAAATTATATTTTCCCACATCAGCTTGTATGTATAAAACGCTCATATCATCTGCGAACGAACGCAAAACTTCATGTTTCTGACTTCCTTTCGTAACTAGTTCTGCATAACCTTGAATGGTTTTGTTGATTTCATTGGACCACAAATCTTTCAACCTGAAAAGCAAAATATCATTATGAACCACATCCACGTTTAATATGTTCAAAATTCAATTATCACAAAAAGTTTTTAAAATCTAAATACACTTAGGTGAACAGAGACGTTTGATTTACTTACCCTATGCTTTCATATCTAACAAAAAGAGTTTCACCCTAAAATGATATCAAACTCAGGATCAATAGTAAAAATACATTATATCAATCTTATTGATGAGAATTATTCATATAATGATACATTAATCTTATTCTCACAACACCACAAAAATAAAGTCGACAGTTTGAGCTTACCAGTTTTGTTGGCTTGAACAACATTTCCTTATCATGTTCCGCATAACCTTCAGCAATCATATTGGCTATATGAAAATCCATCGTTGATATAGTTCTGATACCCCATGTACAAATTTTAATTAATTAAAAAAACATGAGACTTAGTTGCAGGAAATGATTATGATTCAATGTGCAAGATTTAATATTATTCTTACTGTGCTCATAGAACTCTATAATTCCGATTCACTAAGGTATGTTTAGCTGACTTGTACGTGCTCAAAGTTGTTGACAACAATCTGAAATCAATAGCTCACGCTCACTTATGAATTCTTATCTATTAACCTCTAATAGGCACAAAATGCGACATTGAAGCTCACACAAGAAAATCAGTATGATAATTTTTGTAAACAACTGAGTAATGAATACAAAATCAGTGTGATAATTAAAAATACACCTGTTCATTGATTGTAAATGTTGGAACCTCTAGAGATTCCCAACAATCATAGACTTCTAAAAATATTTTCTATCATAATGAATTGTGAAATTTAGTTAAAAAAACATGCAGCAAAAATTTCTCCCAAATAGCTTCCAAACATCTGTGAGTTTGCAGCTAGTGAAAGACACCACTAAAAGTTATGTATAACTGAAACATCATACCTCAGTGATATTTCTCCCAAAGGTCAAAAATTATATTCCATCAATATCAACATACAATTTTGTTTCTACAGCTTCGGCGGAGCGGCTTGAAACGCAAGCCAAAAAATGTCCAGTAACCAAATCGTATATAACAAAAGTAAAGGTAAAATGAATGGTTTTAAAGTTAAAAAAGCGGTAAGCAAAGGTATACAACAAAAGTATACATGTATCTCACTTCATGGTCTTTTGAGGAACAATCGTCATTTCTACAGAAAGATATGATCGGGTGGAGTTGTGGGTGGGCTTTGTCATTGTGTCCACCAGAAAGAGGGAAATTGAAAAGTGCATCATTGTTTAACAATCTACGCGCATAAGCTTCAAATTTCTCGTGTAATATCCCGCTTATCAACCACGGGAGTTTTATTAGTTGAATGTATCAGAAGGTGAATGTCCAGGAACGATGAAATGGCGAAGGATATTATCATGTAGTATCGAGTTAAACATTTCAAGGAAAAAGGGCAAAATGGTCTTTTGTGCATTCAAGTATAAAAGCAAGTTTTCCTACTTTCATTTCATTTCTCCACCATTTCAATTGAATGAAAAATCATACTCCTCCCCATTCTCTCTTCTTCTTCCACGCCCCCTCCCCTTCTCCTCTCAAACTTCACAAGTCTTAATCCTTTTAACTCCTAAACAACATGCAATCATCCTTTCATAATCCTCATGTGTTTTAGCTTACATTCCAAGCACTAGATTCTCCTCCTCTTTTCCTTTATCATCCGAGCCTCTTTCTCCATTCACTCACCGTGAACTTTTGCATGTGGGTTTTGAGCACTCAAGAGGATTGGAAGGAGTTGGAGGTATTGTTCACCAATGGTAGTTCATTCACAAATCTACAAGGTGAGTTTCTTTCTAGGATTGAATATTGGAGACAATTGAGTAGAGTAGTAAATTAAGAACTTAAAAGGGGATTGTTGTTGCTGTACTATGGAGTGTTGATGTTGGATTTGATTGGTATTGTTATAGCTGGATGTGGTTGAATTTTATGAAATGGTTATTTAAAATTCGTAAGGATACATATATGGTATTTGGCCCGTATATTTTGATGCGTAACCCAGATTTGAGTAACTGTTGAAGTTTTGGATTCCTCATTCAATTCCCTACAGTTTGGACACAAACTTTGTAGGATTCGGATTCGAGACGAGTTCAGAAAACGTTTTTGAAGTTTGGTAAATTCTGCTGGAATTTCGTTGCGGGTTTTGGGGCAGGGCTTCACTAAAGTGGTAAGAACTCTCTCTGTGTAACTCCGAAACAGGTGGTTATTGTTGCTATGGTTAGATAACAAAACGTACAACGTTTTGGCACCGGTTTCACGAATTTTGGTCAAGTATTGAAGTCTGGAGGTAACTCTGAAGTACGAGGTCTGATGCTAGGATTGTGCAGAATCTGGGTTGGTTAGCTTGTTGGGACTTGAAGCTTGCAATGGAAGCAAAGCGTACCATGTGAGTTCTTTAGATAGATTTATCCACCCTTGGGTGTATGTTAATTTATGTGAGAAAGACATTTTGTTCATGACTTTGTTTTAGGTTTTAGTTGCCCCTTTGCTATTAATCCTTGGAGATATGTGAATTGTTGTCA